>Ga0207056_1105_pt1 | contig 12685 bp, 11 predicted proteins | sample Alteio_BWMinCont_58_FD_153289 | JGI IMG/M metagenome (GOLD analysis project Ga0207056, IMG submission 153289) | Enriched cells from forest soil in Barre Woods Harvard Forest LTER site, Petersham, Massachusetts, United States -... | ecosystem: Environmental > Terrestrial > Soil > Temperate forest >... | reverse complement strand
TCTTCGGTCAATTCAATATGACGGCCCCTGCGAAGTGATGCTGGCAGAAAAACTTCACCAAAACGGACACGTATCAAGCGACTGATTGTCACATGTTGCGTTTCAAACAAACGGCGGACCAATCGGTTCCGCCCCTCTTTGACAACCACATGATACCAATGGTTAGTTCCGCTACCACCAGCATCTTCAATTTTATCAAGTTTAGCTAAACCATCACTCAACATGACACCTTTTTTTAAATAATTCATACTGTCTATTTCTAGCAGACCATGGATACGTACGGCATATTCTCGTTCTAAGTTAGCACGAGGATGCATCAGTTTATTAGCAAGATCACCATCATTGGTGATGAGCAAGAGGCCGGCAGTATTGAAATCGAGCCGTCCAACACAGACCCAACGATTATTTCGAATCAATGGTAGTCTTTCAAAGATAGTGGGGCGATCTTCTGGATCGTTACGCGTGCATATCTCGCCTTCGGGTTTGTAATATAACAAAACGCGAATTTTTTTATGTTGGCTTTTGAGTAATTTTATTTCGCGACCATCCACACAGACCTGATCATGGTAAGTCATGCGATCGCCAATGGTTGCAATTTCGCCATTTACTGTGATACGGCCTGCTTCTATCAATGTTTCAACTTGTCTACGAGAAGCGATACCAGCATTTGCTAATATTTTTTGTATTTTTTCAGACATGGCAGGATACCTTTCTTAAGGTCATGCTTCATTTGTTGCAAGGTGGCCTTCATTCAAAGCAAGCTCAATTTGCAATTCTTCATCCTGAGTCATTAAATCTGTAAATTCAGTCAAGGTTGGTAAGTCGGCCAAGTGGTTTAATTTAAAGTAATCAAGAAATGGTTTGGTGGTACCATAAATAGTAGGTTTGCCTGGTACATCACGATAACCGAGGACATGTATCCAATCTCTTTCTTGTAGGGCCTTCATAATTTGACTACTGACAACCACGCCACGAATTTCCTCAATTTCAGCTCGTGTGATTGGTTGCTTATAGGCAATAATGGCCAAAGTTTCTAAAAATGCTCTGGAATAGCGAGGAGCACGCTCTTCCCATAAGCGAACAAGCCATTGGCTTAAAGACGGCTTGGTAATCAGCCGATACCCACTTGCGACCTCTTCTAAGGTAATACCGCAATTGAGAGGAGCATAACGGTCTTTTAATGCATCTAAAGCTTGACGCAGAGAATCCTTTGAAGGACGATTGGGCCCATCGAAAAGATTTTGTAGATTATTCAATGACAAAGGGCGAGCAGCAGCCATTAAAGCTGCCTCGATGATTGCTTGCAATTGGTCTTGCGATAGGTTAGCCATGGCATACGTTCCACAATGTTGCGTCTTCTTACATGCTAGCAAAAAGTTATCAAATAACCTACATTTTCAATTAATGTTTACTTCAATATTCAGGGCCCTCTATGGCGACATTATTACGTTCTATTCAGTCGATTAGTGAAAATCAAAAAGGTGCCGTGGTCACCATTGGCAATTTTGATGGGGTGCATCTTGGGCATGAAGCGCTATTGAAGCAGACGATTGCTACTGCAAAAGAATTGCAACAGACGGCCTTAGCCATCACATTTGAACCTCATCCCTATGAGTTTTTTGCTAGTAAAAAACTGACCGTACCTCGTTTAACCAAAATGAGAGAGAAGTGGCACCAGCTCGTCACGGTAGGCATTGAAAATGTACTCATTTTAAAATTTAATCAGGCGCTCGCGACACTATCAGCCACACAATTTGTGGAAGACATTCTCTATCGTGCCTTAAATATTTCTCATATTGTGGTCGGTGATGATTTTCATTTTGGTAAAGATAGGGAAGGGGACATAAACCACCTTGTTGAGTTAGGCCAAAAATATCATTTTACAGTGTCCATCATGCCAACATTTTTGGTGGCAGGTGAACGTGTCAGCAGTACCCTTGTCAAACAAGCCTTGAAACAAGGCAATTTAAGCTTGGCACGACGTTTACTGGGAAGAGACTATGCGATGATGGGCAGGGTCAGCCATGGTAAAAAACTAGGACGTGACCTTGGTTGTCCCACGGCCAACATCTCTATCAATAGACGTTTAACACCTGTACACGGCATATATACGGTAAAAGTTGCTGGGATCAAAGATAAACCGATACCAGGAGTTGCCAGCATTGGGTCTCGTCCGACAATTGATGGCACAAAAGTATTACTAGAGGTACACTTACTCGATTTTAATGAAGACATTTATGGACGGCATGTTGAAGTCGCTTTTTGTGAAAAATGTCGCGACGAAGAAAGATTCGAAAATCTTGACTTACTTAAATTACAAATCATGAAAGATGTAGAAATGGCTCGTGATTATTTTAAACGAAACGGTGGGTTATGAATGACTATAAAAATACTTTAAATTTGCCACAAACCAATTTCCCGATGAAAGCTAATTTGGCCCAACGTGAACCAGAAATTTTAAATAAATGGGAAAGTATTCATCTTTATCAGACATTACGTCAGGAAAGAAAAGGGAAGAAAAAATTTATTTTACATTTAGGGCCACCTTACGCCAATGGCCATATTCATTTGGGAACCGCCACCACAACTTTATTAAAAGATATTATTGTTAAATCACAAACCATGAGTGGTGATGATGCGCCGCTTGTGCCTGGTTGGGACTGTCATGGCTTGCCAATTGAATTAAATGTTGAAAAAAAACTTGGTAAACCAGGCCGTAAAGTCTCTTTAGCAGAATTTCGTCAAGCTTGTCGCGAGTATGCCACTTCTTTTATTGATATCCAGCGTCAAGAATTTAAGCGCTTAGGTATCGTCGCAGATTTTGATCATCCTTATCTCACGATGGATTTTAAATACGAAGCCAATACTATCCGCAGCCTAGCAAAAATAATTAAGAACAATCACCTACAAAAAGGCTTTAAACCGATACATTGGTGTTTAGATTGTGGCTCAGCTTTGGCAGAAGCCGAAGTTGAATATGCAGAAAAAATTTCACCTTCAATTGATGTGCGTTTCGAGGTGATTGATCAGGTAGATTGTTGGCGTCGTTTTGAGAAAGTGGCGATGGGACAAGGTCGTACCAGTATTCCGATTTGGACGACAACGCCATGGACCTTGCCTGCAAATGAAGCGGTCGCTTTAAGTCCAAGTGTCCAATATGCTTTAGTGGCTACACCAACTGAGCAATTGATTATTGCTGACGACCTTGTATCCGAAGTCATGGCGCGGTATGGGACAAGTGATTACACCCTATTAGGCAAAGTCATGGGGGAAGAATTATCTGGTCTCAAATTGAAACACCCTTTTTATGACAAGACCGTCCCTGTTATTTTAGGGGACCATGTCACCATTGAAAGCGGTACTGGTGCGGTCCATACTGCACCGGCCCATGGTTTGGAAGATTACATCATGGGTAAAAAATATGATCTGCCTCTCATTAACCCGGTAGGGGACAATGGTTGTTACATTGCCAGCACACCATTAGTAGCAGGACGTCATGTCAGTAAGGATAATGATTTCATTCTGCAAATTTTAAAAGACCATCACAATTTAATTCACGCAGAAACCCTGAAGCATAGTTATCCGCATTGTTGGCGCCATAAAACACCATTAATTTTTCGTGCCACACCGCAGTGGTTTATCAGTATGGATCAAAATGGCTTACGTACCATGGCATTGGAAGCGATTGACCACGTGCAGTGGATACCAGAATGGGGCCAATCTCGTATCTATGGCATGATTGAAAACCGTCCTGACTGGTGTATTTCTCGACAAAGGACTTGGGGCGTGCCATTGGCTTTGTTTGTGCATAAAGATACAGGCGAATTGCATCCAGAAACATTACGGTTGATGGAAGAAGTGGCGCAAAAAGTTGAAAAAGAAGGCATTGAAGCTTGGTTTAGTTTAGATGAAAAAAGTTTATTGGGCCATGATGCAAAAGATTACAAAAAAATAAATGATGTGTTAGATGTTTGGTTTGATTCAGGTGTCTCACATGAGTGTGTGTTAAAACAACGCCCCGAACTCGCTTTCCCTGCGGATATTGTTCTAGAAGGTTCAGATCAGCATCGTGGTTGGTTTAATTCTTCACTAATAACCAGTATCGCGATTAATGGTAAAGCTTCTTATAAAGAAGTATTGACACATGGATTTGTGGTCGATGGCCAAGGTCGAAAAATGTCTAAATCACTTGGCAATGTGATTGCACCAGAAGAAGTGATACAAACACTAGGTGCGGACGTGCTTCGTTTATGGGTTGCCTCTGTTGATTATCGATATGAGATCAATGCTTCTAAAGAAATTTTAAGCCGTATGTCGGAAGCTTATCGTCGCATACGTAATACTGCTCGATTTTTATTAGCAAATTTAAATGGCTTTGATGTGGGTAAAGACTGCGTTTCAGCTGATGAGATGTTGATGCTAGATCGTTGGGTCATCGATAAAACGAGACTGATACAACAAGAAATCATTGAAGCTTATGAAACTTATCAATTCCACCTTGTGGTACAACAATTACAGCAATTTTGTATCAATGACTTGGGCGGTTTTTATTTAGATATTATTAAAGACAGGCAATATACCATGCCTGCTAATAGTCGCGGCAGACGATCGGCCCAAACCGCGTTATTTCATATTGTACATGCCATGGTGCGATGGATGGCGCCTATTTTAAGTTTTACTGCTGAAGAAATTTGGAACTATTTGCCTCATCCATCACATGAAGAATCAGTGATGTTGACGACTTGGTATGATCAATTTCCAGTCATCACCGAGGGCGCATTATTTAATGCAAGTTTTTGGGAAACGGTACAACAAGTCCGTAATGCCGTTTATAAAGAAATTGAAAATATGCGACAAGATGGGAAACTAGGATCACCATTAGAAGCAGAAGTGACACTCTATTGTGATCGTGAGTTAAAAAATAAATTAGATTTATTGGGTAATGAATTACGGTTTGTGTTGATGACTTCTTTTGCAGAAGTGCAAGAAGATGATCATCAAGAAAACATCATTAAAACAGATGTTCTTGGGTTACGGTTAATGGTCCATCCGACATCAAATGAGAAATGCGTACGCTGCTGGCACAGAGTTGCTGATGTTAATCAGAACAAACAATACCCTGGTTTATGTGGGCGTTGTATTGAAAATGTTTTTGGAAAAGGTGAAGAAAGGAAATACGCATGATCATGAAAAAAATTATCAATTCAGGATTAGTATGGCTTTGGTTAGCGGTATGTCTTATTGTCATTGACCAAAGCACAAAATATTTAGCCATCCAATATCTAGATTTCCAGCAACCAACTCACATATTAAAATTTTTAAATTTGACCTTAGCTTATAATAAGGGTGCGGCATTTGGGTTTTTACACGGGGCAACAGGATGGCAAAATATTTTTTTAGGTGGGCTTGCGAGCATTGTGGGAATAGTCATATTAATTTGGTTATCTCGTCTATCACGAAACGAGACTCGGATGTGTGTGGCACTTTGTTTTATTTTTGCTGGGGCATTAGGTAATTTATGGGACAGATTGCAACATGGTTATGTGATTGACTTTCTTTCATTTCATTTAGGCAGTTGGTATTTTGCGATTTTTAATTTAGCAGACAGTGAAATTTTTATTGGTGCTTGCATGGTCATTTTATATTGGTTGCTTGAGGTTGAAAAGGACGAGTTATAAACTGCAGCAATTCCCGCTGTCGGTGTAGGTTGATTATATTTATCGCTCAAGTGGCACATCCATGTGCCGTCCCGCTATCATCCTGATACCTATTCGCTCTAAATAACGTGAGTTCGACATAACACCTAGACTTGTCATTCCCGCTCCCCACCTACGTGAGGACAAGCTTCGCGGGAATGACAATTCGGGTTATGTCGAACTCACGTTAAATATAATCAACCTACACCGACAGCGGGAATTGCTGGATAAACTGAATAATCGCATCACTCATAAATTCAAAATCGGGATTATAGGTCAACGTTTTTCTTTGCACATGGACCATATTTAAATGGCCCATTAAATTGTCATACAACCTTTCTATACGATGATAAGCGCCGTAGGTAGTATTGTTTTTAGTTTTTGTCGCATGTTCGAAATCCCCATTCTGGCCATAATGGGGATTATATGGTGCAAATGGAATGCAAACATGAGAAAAATTTTTAATGCCCAAATCGGGATATTGCGAGCAACGAACAATAAAACGTTTATCGGAAGAGAGATAGGGGGTTGGGCTATATAATATTAATTGACTTAACATATGGTCATAGTCTGAAAAAAAATGGATGGCCTCCTTGCTTGAAATGGTTTCATCATTTTGACTGACCACTAAAAAAACAGGACAGTTTAAATGTTCTGTTTGACGTAACTCAGCAATAAAGTGAATGAGCTTTTGGACTTCGATGACGGCATTGAGCGGAATGGATTGGTACTTGACATAATCTGTTTCCTTCACATGATAGAGCCAAGGGTTACGGTCTAGGCCCAACCATTTTTTTAATCGATGGAGCTTGAGCGTCCAATCTGCTGGCCCTCTTAAATGAATTGCAGGAGCAAGCAAGATCAAACCCGCGATTTTTCTTTCTAATAAAGCTTGCTGTACAGCTAAAATGGCACCAGTTGAAAAACCGGCAATATACAAAAAATCAACGTCGTCTTTAAAAGCATTTACCCCATATTGAACGATGTGGCGCCAATCATGAAAGGAGATATTGATTAAATCTTCTGGTTGGGTGCCGTGTCCTGGCAAAAGAACACTGCGACAAAAAATTCCGGCACGCGCCAAACGTTCACCGAGATCAAGTAAAGAAAAAGGGGAATCAAGTAAACCATGTATCAGTAACACACCAAATCGATAGCGTTTTTTACCCATGGTTGGTAAGGGTGGAACAAGTTCGTAAGGAGAGTTAGCGGTGATTATTTTTTCTTGTAAATTAGATTGTAAGTATGGCAATTCAGGCCGTCTTGTTCTAATCAGTTGGCGTGCCCTAATAAGATAATCGTCAAAGTTAAGGTGCTTGATTTCACTCATAAAATATTTTTCAAGAAAGTAACTTATTTATATATTATAATAAACGACATTATTTAGGGGGAATTATATTGAAATATTTTATGATATTGGTCCAATGCCTCATTTTTCCGGGACTATCATTTGCTAGTTCGCAAGTGGGGCTAGGTTCTGTTGCCCTCAATTTGATGTACCCCGTTATTTTTTTATCGGATTTTGTACATAGTGCGAGCCTGATCATTGGAGGCCTGTTTTTATTTGCTAGTTTAATTAAATATAGACAACATCGTAGGAACCCAACGATGATGCCTTTAAGCACCGTCATTTTCTTGTTAATTGCTGGCGTATTATTGGTTTGCCTGCCGCTTATTTCTCTTGTTACAAAAAATAGTGTTCCTTATAAACTCATTCGTTAGTAAAAATCGTAACCGTTCACGGCCTCTTTCAATTACTCACATCCAATCCGCTTCTCAGAGAAGACGGTGAAATAGCAGACCGTAAAATGCATGGATGCATTTTCCGATCGCAAGGATGCAGTTTCGTCTGTCATTTCACCGTCTTCTCTGAGAAGCGGATTGGATGTGAGTAATTGAAAGAGGCCGTGAACGGTTACAAAATTTTTCTTTCATCGATGATATGGATGTCCTATTAACAAACTGTGTACCCTGTAAATTTGTTCGATAATAATTAAGCGTACTAAAAAATGTGGAAAGGTAAGTTTCGATAAAGACCAACACCAGTTTGCTTTTTTTAAACATGTTTGGCTCAAACCATCTGGCCCGCCTATCAAAAAATTAACGGTTTGGCCATCCATCTGCCAGTTAGCGACTTGTTGTGCCAACATTTCGGTCGTTAAGTGTTTACCATGCATATCTAATGCAATGACGAGATGGTGAGGTTTGGTACTGGCCAATAATTTATTGCTTTCTCGTTCTCGTATCTGATTGATATCGCAGTTTGTCCCGCGTTTTTCTGCAGCAATGTCAATGGGTTCTAAAAGGTAATGTGGTAATCGTTTAGCATAATCCTGAAAAGCTTCATTCACCCAAGTCGGTATTTTATGTGTGATTGAGAGCAAACGAAGTTTCATTGCTGCTCTCTCATTTCAATGATAGGCGCCCATAAATCTTCTAGACGGTAAAAAGACCGAGTGGACGCTAACATGACGTGTACGACGACATCATTCAAGTCTACAAGTATCCATTCACTTTCTCGATTGCCTTCTATACGGGCATCTTTGTGGCCATATTTTTTGGCTTCTAGCGCCACGCTGTCGGCAAGTGACCTAACATGACGGATAGACCGTCCTGTGCACATGATCATATAGTCGGTAATGCTGGTCAAAGGACGAACATCTAGACAAACAATATCAATTGCTTTCATTTCATCTAATGTTTTAATACTAAGGTCTTTAAGTTCTTCTGGTTTCATGCACCGCTACTCTTAACGAATTCTATAAATTTGTTCATTTTGGATATACTCATACACACTGTCTGGCAATAGATACCGCGGATTACGTCCCATTGCAATCTGTTTTCTAATGTCTGTTGCTGAAATTTCTAACGGTGTTAAGGGCTTGAGTAAGATGCCACCTGATAAATTTTCATGAACATAATTGCTATTTTCTTGCAAATGGGTTTTGACTAAATCTGCTATCACCCCAGAGTGTGGCAAAGAATAATGAGGACGATGTGCGATAATGATATGGGCGTGTTGCAAAATCTCCTGCCATTTATGCCAACTACTTAATCCTAAAAAGGCATCTATGCCCATCAAAAGACAGAAAGGGGAGTGAGGATATTTTTGTCGCAATTCTGATAAAGTATCAACAGTATAACTTGGGCCTTGGCGTTTGATTTCACAATCGTCCACCATAAAAGCACTTTCTTTAGCAATGGCACACTGTACCATCTTTAAACGTTGTTCTGGTGTGGCAACTGGCTGTTTACGGTAGATAGGATGACCAGTAGGAGTGAAAAGGACAAGTTTTAATCGCAGGGCATCATATAGCTCGAGACCAAGTCGCAAATGGCCATGATGTATTGGATCAAAGGTACCACCTAAAATACCAATCGCTCTTTGTGTTGCTTGCATAAATGACAGTCCTGACAGTTAATATTTTATTTTACCAATACCCGTAACGTTTGATTTTTAGGTGCGGCGATTCGGTGAGTCAATGTTAATTTTTTAGCGAATGAAAGTCAGGATGACTTTCTAAATGCCAGGATGGCATGTTTTGAGCATAAAAATTAACATTGACTCACCGAATCGCCGCACCTAAAAATCAAACGTTACGGGTATATCATTTTGGAGCAATCGTAAACAAAATTGTTGCAGGGCTTCCCAAATATTTCCAGCCATACCGCCCTTGATGACACTATCAACGTTTAAGGCATGGGCCAATAATTGATAACACTGTGCTGGCTGCAGTCTTTTTAATGCATGACGAACAATAGGTTGGCGACGAGCAAAGAGATGATGTTTTTTAAATAAATTTTCTAACGAATCATTTTTTTGCAATGCGATGCCTAAATCGTTAAGTAAACGCACCTCACGTGTGATTGCCCATAAAATGATGGTGGGCTCAATATGGGTGTCTTCTAAATGTGCCAAAATTTGCAAACTTTTTGCCATGTTTCCTAATAGTAAATTATCGACCAAATCGAATACGCTAAATTGAGTGGCATGATGCATAGCATCAATCACAAGTTGTGTCGTGATAGGTTGGTTTGCATTCAGTAAATAAAGTTTTTCTATTGCTTGTGCCGCTGCGACGACATTGCCTTCTACCAACTGACACAGCAAAGTGAGTGCGTCAGGTTGGAAAGATAAAGAATAAATTTTTGCACGTTGTTGTATCCATTGTGGTAAATGTTCGTGTGATATGGGCCAAATGGTGATAATGGTTGCTATTTTATCCATGGCCTTATACCAATCACTTTTTGCAATTTTCTCGTCAATTTTACCTATTTTTATCAGTAATATAATGTCATGATTTAAATTCAGAACATAATCATGTAATTGACTGCTCATTGGTTTAGTCAGGGTGACATCTTGCAAATCAAGTTCGATCAAGCGTTGGTTTGTAAATAATGAATAAGTATAAAGAGAATTGCAGAGTTGTTGCCAACCTTCATTTAGATTGTCAAAAGAAATTTTTTCGCGTTCATAATGGCCCATTTTATGAATGGTATCGCGGACCATCTTTACTGCCTCATTTTTTTGCCATGGTTCATCTCCGCTAACAATATAAATAGGAGAGAGCTTATTGCTTTTAAGATGGGACATTAATTGCGAAAAATAAATTTTCATACATTTTTGCTTTTATTTACTGTCAAGGCGTTTTCGATGAGATGGCTTATTTCTTTAGAAGCCATGCGGTTTAAAACACCATAAGCAATTGTGCGGCGCATTTGTTGATAAAACAAAGAAGCTTCATTACTACTGCCAAGGACTTGGTTGGATTGTACAGTCAGTGTTCGTGTCTCAGATAAAGTTTGAGGCCCAATCAATACTTTTCCATTGGCATCAGCAATATCGAATATCACGGTGATCCTTAAATTATATTGGCGTGTTTGTTGGCTGCCGCTCACGCTAAGTAATTCCTGCGAGGCATCATCGCTTAAAATTCTTAGTAACGTGTTTGCCTCACTGGGAGATGAGACAAGAACAACATGTGAGACTTTCAAATATTCTTTTAACGTTCTTGCAAGTTGACCATACGGGTCATTTGTCACTAAAAACAGTCGTCGTAGTGGCGGGGCAAGGTGTCGTTCACCTTGCAAATGAAAACCACAACTTACTAGCAAAAAGAAACTGATAAGAGATAAAAAATATAGAATTTTCTTTTTATTCATCATTCACTCGTGACAACATTGACTAATTTTCCTGGTACCGTAATAATTTTTTTTATCACTTTACCACCAATGGCTTGCTTTACTTTATCATCTTCCTTCACTTTTGTTTCAATGACTGCTCTGTCACATCCATTTGGAATACGAATACGACTGCGCAGTTTTCCATTGACTTGTACCACTAATTCAATCGAGTCAATTTTAAAAACAATGGGGCTTGATCTTGGCCAGGGTGCATATAAGACGATGCCGCTATAATTCAAATCTTGCCAAAGCTGGTGTGTGATATGTGGCGTGATGGGGGCAAGCAATCTCAGTAAAATACTTGTGCCTTTGTGGATGATAATGTCCCTGATATCAATGCCATCTGTTGCACTTGGGACCTTAGTTAATAAATTTAAAATTTTCATACAACTGGAGACAACAGTATTATATTGTTGTCTTTCATAATCATATTTTGCTTGGTCAAGTACCTCGTAAATTTGCCTGAAAACATCAGTTTGGTTTGGGTCTGCCTCGTCCCAATTGGCCATGCCGAGTAAATTAGTTTTAGGCATTCGGTTATATCTTTTAATAATGTCTTGCACATCAAAAGCAAAACCCCATAACCGTTTTAAGAAACGATAAGCACCCTCAACACCGCTATCAGACCATTCTAAGGACTGTTCTGGCGGAGAGGCAAATACGATAAACAGCCGTATGGTATCAGCACCATAGCGATCAATTAATTGTTGTGGGTCAACCACATTGTTTTTGGATTTAGACATCTTGACGCCATTTTTCAATACCATGCCTTGTGATAAGAGGCGCACAAAAGGCTCGTTGCTATTGATTAAGCCCTCATCACGCATCAGTTTATGAAAAAAACGGGCATATAATAAATGTAAAACGGCATGTTCAATACCACCAATGTATTGGTCGACAGGTAGCCAATAATTTGCTCGGCCATCTAGCATCGTCTTATTTTGTTTTTTACAAGTAAATTTTGCGTAATACCAAGATGACTCCATAAAAGTATCGAAAGTGTCAGTTTCTCTTGTGGCAGGCCCATGACATTTTGGGCAGGTGGTTTGATAAAACGAGGGCATGGTTTTTAGTGGCGAATTAACACCGGTGAATTCGACATCTTCGGGTAATAGAACAGGTAAATCTTTTTCAGGAACAGGCACGACACCACAATTGGTGCAATTAATGATAGGGATAGGCGTCCCCCAGTAGCGCTGTCTGGAAACACCCCAATCACGCAAGCGATAATGAGTTTTGCGTTGACCAATTCCCAAAGATGTTAAATGGGAAGCGATGGCATGAAAGGCTTCTTCTGATGTGAGTCCAGAAAATTCAGCTGACTCAATGAGTATGCCTTTCGCAGTCAATGCGCCTTTAGAAAAGTCCCAATGGGTTTGATCGGGTGGTGTGATGACTGGTTTGATGGGTAAATGGTATTGTTTTGCAAAATCAAAATCGCGCTCATCGTGCGCTGGGACCGCCATCAGCGCACCAGAACCATATTCCATTAAAACAAAATTGGCAACCCAAACGGGCAATTTTTCTTGTGTGAGTGGATGGATGGCAACGCAATCGAGAAGCATCCCATGTTTTTCAATGGTTGCCATTTCAGCTTCAGACATTTTAATGTTTCGGCAATGGTCAATAAATTGTTGTAGCTTGAGGTCCGTTTCAGCCATTTTTTTTACGAGTGGGTGTTGGGGCGCCAGTGCAAGATAGGTGATGCCAAACAAGGTGTCAGGCCTTGTGGTAAATGTGGTGATGGGAGGATGATCAGGAACAGTAAATGTAATCTCTAGTCCTTCCGAACGGCCTATCCAATT
>Ga0207056_1104_pt1 | contig 12792 bp, 9 predicted proteins | sample Alteio_BWMinCont_58_FD_153289 | JGI IMG/M metagenome (GOLD analysis project Ga0207056, IMG submission 153289) | Enriched cells from forest soil in Barre Woods Harvard Forest LTER site, Petersham, Massachusetts, United States -... | ecosystem: Environmental > Terrestrial > Soil > Temperate forest >... | reverse complement strand
GGCGAGACGATATTGCGCGCGCCAAGGTCTCCGTAGTGCGAGGTGCCATCGCGACCTCCGGTGGGAGAGTCGGCCTTGGCCATGTATTGCATCATGATGTCGCGAGGCAGGAAGCCACGAACCAGCAATGATCCCTGGTTGCGGATCATGGGAGCGAGCCAATCATCTTTTCCGAGAGCGTAGGCGGAGGCGCAAGAACAAGCTTCCTGGCCCAAGCCGAAATAAACGCCGCCGACAACTTTGCCCTGCTTGTAGAGGTTCTCGAGGGCAGTCTCCATTTTGCGGTTGAGAAGCATCCAGCGATAAATCTCGATGCATTGCTTGCGGTCGAGGTATTTGGATTCGCGGATCGGAGGGACGGGCGCGCTCAAGTCGCCTTTGACTTCGTAGCGAACCTCGCCATCGACTCGCACCTGCTGCACGGTGAAGGTCGGCTTCTCGAAGCGATAATCGGGGATGGAATAGCAGCGCTGCGAGGCCGCAGTTATTGGAGCGCGCGAGGAATGACCATTCGAGGAATTGGTCTTCGCCTTGCTTGGCGTCTTACTTGGTTTGACCTTCTTCTTGACCATATTCTTTTTGACCATGTGGTTTGGCCGGGCGCGATTGGGCCCCTAGAGAATGCTAACTCGGACGAGCGGATTTGACCAACCGGGCGGAGTCAGGTGGAAACACTATGCGCAAGATCCCTCACCGGGCTGGTACAAACGCGGGGTTTCGGGATGACGTCTCTTTGGGAAAAGCCTTTAACCGCCAAAGAACGCAAAGAAAGGCCGCTAAGTGCGCAAAGGAAGGCGAGCTCGCGGAAGACGCTTGGAGTTTTAAGGGGCTTTCGGCAGCAATAACTGTGGAAGGTGGCGGAATCGGGCTTTAGGCGGAGACAGTGGCGCGGTCGTGGCTGATGGCATCCGCTTTACTTTGGGATGCGGCCTTGGGGCTGGAACCTAGTCCCCAAACGTCTTTCTGAGCCAGGGCTTCGAGTCCCACCTGGTGCTCGCCGCGGTTGGCAAGGAGCTTTCTCCAGATCACGCGAAACTCGGCTTTGTGCTGCCGGTACTGGACGCTCAACAGGCTGCCGATTTCAAGCAGTCGATGGACGGATCCCAGACGAGCACCGGTGGGCGTAATGTCGAGGGTATGAACCAAGTCAGAGTAGGAGTTGCCGGAAGCATCATTGCCAGAAACCCGGATCGGTAGAACAGCCTTGACCCGATCATCGCGACGTTTATTGTTGGAGAATTTATTATTCGTCAAGATAGAAATCCGTTCCGAAACAGAACTAAGGCGAATCAACTTAGTGCCCGAATAGAGATATTCTCGGCTATCGGCAGGGTTTGGGCCATAGCCCATAAGTGTGGCGGAAGTCCCCGTAAGTGGTGGTAGCGAAGGCAATTGAGGCGGTTTAAGACAGGGCTGGGCTTGTAGATTTCATGGCTAACGCGCTAAACTCGGCCCTTCCCAAGGAGGAAACATTGAAAGGTCTGGCTGCTGGTTTTGCGCGTGTTCTGGTGTATCTGCTTGCTTTGCTGTCGGTTACGTCGGCCGTGGCGCAGTATACCGATCCGGTCGTGATCAATGACCTGGGGGGAGCGCAAGAATTTGCACGCCGGCGGCAAGAACTGGCCAAGGAGCTTAAAACCGGCTATCTGGTGCTATTTGCCCGAACGGTGCTGCCGGAGGCGAACCACTATCGCGAGGATAACGACTTCTTCTACTTTACCGGCTTGGCCGACCCCGGGGCGGTTCTGGTGATGGACGTCAGTAAGGGCGAGCCCATTGTTTTTGAACCGGCACAGAGCCCGCGGATGAAGCAGGTGTACGGGGCGAATCTGCTATCGATGACGCCGGAGGCGCAGGAAAAACTGGGCTACAAGAGAGTCTTGCCGATCGGGGAACTGGACGCCGGACTGGCATCTTTCCTGGGCAAAGAAACCGAGGTTTGGCTTCGTCTGACATTTCCGGACAAGGCAGATGGGGCGCGAGTAGAAACTGGCCGCGACTACGCCGCGGACTATGCCGAGCCGTATGGCAACCCGCTGCCAGGGGACCGGGCGGCGCTGAGAAAGCTGGCGGAGCGTTATCCCGCAGCACATCAAAGAGATGCGACACCCTTTATCGATGAGATGCGGAACATCAAAACGGCGCAGGAAATCGCGGTGTTGCGGCGGAACGGCAAACTGAGCGCCGAGGGAATCAAACAGGGAATCACGCACGCGCATCCGGGAATGTTTGAGTACCAAATCGAAGCCCAGGCGGATTTTGTGTTTCGCAATGGAGGCGCACAGGGATGGGCTTATCCGGCGATCGTTGGCACCGGAGACAACATTAATACGTGGCATTATTTCAGCGATCGCCAGCAGATCCAAGCGAACGGGTTGGTGGTTTTTGATTTTGCCGCAGACCTTGACCACATGGCGATGGATATTACCCGGACGTTCAACATCAGCGGAAAATTCACTCCCGAGCAGGCCAAGTGGTATGCGGTGGATTTGGAATCGCAGAAGGCGTCCATCGCGATGTTGAAACCGGGAAACACCTACGAACAGGTCGCGGATGCGGGGAAAGCAGTGTTTGAGAAAAACGGCATTGGGAAGCAGTGGTATGGCTTCCCTGGACATTTTGTGGGGCTTGCAACCCACGATGTCCTGCCGACGAAGGGGCCGGTGAAAGCCGGGCAAGTGGTTACGGTAGAGCCGATCGTCGAATTCCCGAATGAGCACATGCATTTCAGGGTTGAAGATACGGTTCTGGTTACGGACAACGGTCCGGAAATACTTTCCTCGGGCGTGCCTAAGGAAATGACCGACGTGGAACAACTAGTGGGCACTGCCAAATAGGCGGCTCGGGGTAACAATCTTCATCAACAGGGCAGCGTGAGCTGCCCTGTTGTTTTGCGTATAAGCTATTACGCAAGAGGGATTTACGGTGAAGAATCGTGTCAGATTTGAGACCGGACGGGCAACCCGCAAACCCCAATCGAAATCCTAAGCTAAAGACAGCAACTAATTCGAATGAGCAGGGTTAAGTAGATTCTCAACCTGTCAAAACACATTATGGAAGTCGCGGTGCGCAGGAAAGAAGGCGGAGTGAGCGAAATGAAGATTTCAACTACGAATAGAAAGCAATTCAGGCCATCGCAGCTGGGCTTGATGGGTGTTGGGCTCATGATGCTCGCGTTGGCTTTGCCGGCGTCGGCGTCGTTGGGCGGAGACCTGGGATCAGTGCAGGCAGACCAGGCGCAGATGAAAGCCAGCATAAAGATTACGCAGTCGGAAGCGTACGCGGTCCACGAGATGAAGACGGAAACCGGCACAGTGGTGCGGGAGTATGTGGCATCGGACGGACACGTTTTCGGCGTGGCATGGCATGGGCCGTTTATGCCCAGCATGCAGCAGATTCTGGGCACCTATTTTCAGCAATACATCACGGCACTAAAGGCAGCAAAGGCTGGCCAGCATGGCCGCAGGCCGCTCAATATCCAGGAGCCTGGATTGGTAGTGCAAAGCGGCGGGCATATGCGGGCATATTCAGGGAGGGTGTACGTCCCTGAAATGATGCCGCAATCCGTGAATGCAGACTTAATCAAGTAGCAAGAGTATTTGAAGGAGGCAGTGTGCGCAGGCTTTTGACTTTAGCTTTGATTGTGACTCTTGGGTTGGCGGTGGGATGCGGAAGTGGCAGTGGTGGAGGTTCGACGCCGGTCGGCGTCCCGACAACCGTTACGCTTTCGCCGAGCGCCGGGCAATTTGTCGCTTCGAGCGGGACATTGGTGATTACTGCCGCAGTGGCAACCGGCCTCAGCAATACGGCCGTGAACTGGACACTTTCCGGCCCCGGGACGTTGAGCAGCAAGACGGCAAACCCGGTGACTTATACCGCTCCGAGCAGCGTGACGGCCAATACTCCCGTGGTGGTTACGGCAACTGCTGCCGCAAGCTCGAGCTCGACCGCGTATCTGCCGCTCACAGTGCTGCCGGCCGCCTCGGTGGCAACAGCGAACGTACTCGCGATCAGCGTGGATGGAGGGCCAGCTCCGCCGTATCCCGATGGCGCCTTCACCAGCGTAACGATCTGCTCGCCGGGAACCACGACGTGCCAGACGGTCGACGGAATACTGGTGGATACGGGATCGGAAGGCCTGCGAGTTCTCTCATCGGAGATTGCAAATCTCTCTCTTACCACGCTGACTGATAGCAACGGCAACGTGCTTAACGATTGTGCACAGTTTGGCGACGGATCTTTTACCTGGGGCCCAGTGGGGTTGGCTGATGTCCGCATATCGGGCGAAGTAGCGGGCGGACTTCCGGTCCAGGTCATCAGCGGGACGCCACCTTCGGGTGATTGCACCGGTAACAATGAGAACACTGCGCCATTACTAGGCGCAAACGGCATTCTGGGAATCGGATTGGAACCAACCGACTGCTACATTCCGGGGACTGGATCTCCGTGTGACTCGAGCACGGGCCTGGCAGGATCGCCGCCACCGGGAACCTACTACACCTGTTCTTCATCCGGTTGCAGCGCGGCGTTTGTGCCGGTGTCTGATCAAGTGGCGGTTCCGACAGTGTATTTCTCCGCCGACAATAACGGCACAGTGGTGACCTTCCCGGCGCTGGCGGGATCAGCGGCGACGCTCGATGGAACGCTGTCCTTCGGAATAGGAACACAGACCAACAATGTCTTGGGTAGCGCTGTCCCGTATGGTGTGGATGCGAATGACAATTTTGTCACTTTGTTCGTGGGCCAGACTCTGACCTCTAGTTTTATCGATAGCGGATCCAATGGGCTGTTTTTTCCGTCCGCGCTCACCGTTTGTACCGATAATGCAAGCTTCTATTGTGCTCCGTTGGCCACTACAGCGACCAACGAGGGAGCCAGTGGCACGCCCATAGGCACGGTAAACATCACGATTGACGATGCGGATACGCTGTTTCTTACGGGCGACTCCGCATTCAGTACCTTGGGTGGACCCAACGGAACCGTCAACACCTGCGCAGTGGATGGCAGCGGATCGTGCTCTTTCGACTTTGGGCTACCGTTCTTCTTTGGTCGCAGCGTGTTCACGGCTGTGGACGGGCAGACCACAACGGCGGGCACGGGCCCGTTCTGGGCCTACTGATCTTTTTTTGTCCACTGGGATGAGGCCGCTGACGCTGCGAGCGTTGGCGGCCTTTTTTCTTGTCCGGTATTTCGTCCGGTCGTTTTGACTAGCCGTTTTGTCGTTACGCTGGCCTCTACTGCTGAGAATTCTTCTCCTCAACCAACAGGCTGGATGCGAACACTACGACAGGGGATCACTCCTACATGATCGAGGGCGATTCCTACCGTGCTCCCGTAGTCACGAATGCACATAAGATTCCTCTAACTTAGGTCGCTAGATTCCAGAGACAGGATCCGGTCCCGAAGTGCGATTTTGCTGTCGTTTGGGAACCCGCCACGCCACTCGCTCTGGCTTTGGTGGACAGAGATAATTAGTTACCTGGCTCGATGGAAAGGATTGCCCAAGGGTGCATCGCTGGAATCATCAGACGCTGAAATCGCTGTTTGTGCCCGGAGGCCTGTTGTTCCTTGTGGCCGGAGCATTGCTGCAAGGCGGTTTTGTGCAAATCTCCGCACCCGCGATCAATTTCTACTATTACGCGGTTTTCGGGGCCGGGATCTTGCTGGCCTGGCGGTTCCATTCCAGTCGCGTGGCTTTTGCTCTGATCATGATGGTGCTGGCGCACCGGGCCCTGGAGTTTTTCTCCGGGGGAAGAATAGTAGCGACGGGGCCGGGTCACATTGCATTTGAAGCCATCGCGTTTCTGTTGCCGGTGAACTTTCTGTTGCTTTCATGGATTCAGGAACGGGGATTGGCGGTGCCGGCGATCGCGCCTCACCTCGGGATTTTGTTTTTGGAGTCGGTGTTTGTCGCCATCCTGTGCCGGCCGGGCGGAACTACGGGGCCGTTGGTCTTCCGGATGGCAGTGCTGAACCGGTCGTGGTTTCAGTGGACGAGAATTCCGCAACCTGCGCTGCTGGCGTTTGGGTTCGCGTTTGCTATTCTGCTGGCCCGATTTCTGCTTTACCGAAAACCGGTGGAGAATGGCTTGCTGTGGTCGCTGGCCGCGACCCTGGCTGGTTTGCAGTTTGGCGGGGTCGGTCGACTGGGCAGCGCGTATTTTGGCACAGCGGGCTTGCTGCTGCTGGCTTCGATCATTGAGAACTCCTACTTTCTGGCTTATTACGATGAGTTGACCACGCTGCCGGCGCGGCGGGCCTTCAACGACGAGTTGCTGCGGCTCGAGGCTCCTTACGCGATCGCGGTGGTGGACATCGATCACTTCAAGAAATTCAACGACACCTACGGACACGATACCGGAGATCAAGTGCTGCGCCTGGTGGCGGGGAGACTGGCGCAAGTCACGGGGGGTGGACAAGCGTTCCGCGTGGGCGGGGAGGAATTCTCAATTCTCTTTCCCGGAAAGCTGCTGAAAGAGGCTGCCCCGCATCTGGAATCTCTGCGGGTTGTAATCGAGGAATCCAGGTTTCGCGCGCGTTGGACCGCGGAGCGCCGAACTGCGCCGCGCGGTCCGGATCGAAGAATTCAAGATAAAAAGAACGTCTCGCCTCGCAGGGCCGTTCGCCTCCCCAGAGAATCGCAAAGCGCATCTGGCGGAGTGGTCAAGGGAGAACTGTCAGTGACCGTCAGCATGGGAGTGGCGGAACCGGACGCAAAGCTGACCGAAGTCGAACAGGTGATTCAGGCAGCAGACAAAGCACTTTATCGGGCCAAGCAAGCTGGACGAAATCGGGTTGAGACTGCAACCGCACCCCGGGCCCGGGCTCCACGGTCGAAACGCAATATCGCGTGAGACGCGCGCTTGCTGCCTAGCGGCAAGATTTTCCCGTTTCCGGCGTGCCTCCTAAATCATCTCCAGATCGTTTCGGCAAATATGTTCCGAAATGGCAGGCAGCCCTTACCGAACTCGCGTCAACAACGTTTGATCCGGGTCGAGTACGACCCTTCGTGTGCCCGCCGGCGCGACCACATGAAACGGCGTTTCTGGTCCGTCTGTAAACACACGGCCCAGCAATACCATTTTCCCGGCTCGCGTTGTGTACAGCGGAACCGGGGTTACAAGATCGTTTGGCGCATCCTTTTGCAGAATCGTCCCACTCACTGTGGTTGACCCCGGTTTATCAGAGTATTTGATTCCGCGCAGTTCAAACCTCGGGATTGCCGTTCCATTCACCCATCCCTCGTAGAACCAGTCCAACGATTTTCGGCCTTCATACCATAGGGAGCGTGGCAATTCTTGCTCAAAAGCCTGCAACAACTCGCGGGTTCCAATGGGCTTGCCCTGGTATCGTTCCCAGATGTGACGCAACCCGCGCATGAACAACTCATCCGCGGATTGGGATCCCTCGACGCTGGTTCCTTTGCCTCTCTCCTTCGATTCGGCATCGCGCAGCATATAGCGCAGCATGTGCAGCAACCAGGTGCCCCGCCCATAGCTGATCGCCTCATACCCGCTCGGAAATTGGGAGCACGAGAGTCTCAATCCAAGGGTTACCGCGCCATCCTCCATTAACCGCGCTCCATCCTTGTTCTTTTCCAGCAAGTCAGCCCGGTACTTATCCATGACCGCATGAAATTGCACCGGATCTTCCGATTCCAGCAACATCAGCGAGCTGTAATTTGCTAACGCTTCTGAAATCCATTGATCGCGGTAACTGGTCCACAGAACCGAGTCTCCCCACCACTGGTGTGCCGTCTCGTGTCCGACTAGTTCACTGACGAACGTCTTCTGCACCGGAGTCATGCGCAGATCTGTTTTCTCCTCATCGCTCAAAAACGAGAGGCTGGAAAGAAAAATCAATCCCGGCCACCCTTGGCTTATGTTTCCCGGCATTTGGGTCAGCGAGAGTTCGTGATATGGGTACGGTCCAAAGTGCCGCGAATAAAATTCGATCGCGCGAGCCGATCGGTCCGCCACCATCTGCGCATTCCGTGCCGGTGAAGGCGAAGTCGGCGTAATCATGATTGCTTGCGGCGTGCCGCCCACGACCGGCGAGTTGGGAATCACAGCCTGGTTCTTTGGCTCGGGAAAACCTTGCTCTACTCCCGTGGTTGCATAGGCCGTCACCGTCACTTCCCCGGCATGAGCAACCGCATGGCGATATTTTCCCAGATTGAAGCCCGCAACCGGAATCGGGCGTTCCGAAACCCATCGGCTCACCTGGCTCCCCGCTGCTCCGCCTGACATATCCAGCCCATCCGTGTCCGTCCCCACCCGCTTTCCCGTCGCTACCAGAGTCCAACCCGGTGGGTAATGAAATTCCAAGTCGAAGTTGGACATCGCCAGCCCGCGATTGGGATACCACGTGCCTCGGTCTCCAACATAAAGCAAACCCGGCCCCACCGCCGAAAGCACTTCCCCTCCATAGACGAACCGCAGTTGAATTCGTTGCCCCGTTTGCAACGGCTGCGGGAAAATTACCGCGACCAGATCATTCCCGCGCCGTGCCATCTGCGTTCCTTCGATGGCGGGATTATGAATAAACTCCACCGGATTCCCGTCCGCTTCAACTTGTTTGATCGTGAGTGATCGCGACAACTCGAAAAGAACCGCGCGTCGTCCTCCCTGGTGCACTTGCATTTGCAGCAACGCTTCCGCGTCGATTCTGGAAGGCGGCTTCACGTCGGAGATAATCTTGAAATTGGAGATGTCGACAGAATCAGCCTTGCCCTCTTCTCCCGTTGTGCTGTTTAGAACATCCGAATGCCGGCCCGATCGCGGCAATGAAAATGAAGTCCAGACGTTGTAGTAACTCTCACTCTCGACCGCCTTAAGCTGGCCCGCCCACACCTGCTCCGAAGAATTTGAGTCGAAATATGCGTCAAAAACTCCCAACTTTCGTCCTTGCAGGCGAACATGCAGAAAATGGTCTTCATCGGCTGAATTGCCCGCGGTATTTGACAGTCCGCGTGACTCTGTTGCCGCCCGTCCAGAAGCCGGAAGGTACTGACTGAAACTCATCAGCAGGCGGAGCGCGTCCCCTTCGGCCAGATTGTGGGATGTCTGGTTCCACTGCAAGGCAAATTCCTGGGCATTGTCGGCCGGCTTGAGCTGGGGCAGCAATTCGGCATAAGTACTGTCATTGAAGCGGAAATAGGCGGTCAGAAACCGCTCTTCGAGGATGGTTGCGCCAGTGAACAGCGCCATCGAAGCCCGCTCCACCTGATCCGGAGGCGTCAGTAGGATTTCACCTTCGCCCTCGAAGAATGCCCCCGTCACCCGTCCCATCACATCTTCGGTGAATCCGATAACGCCATCTTCCAGCGTGATATGAATCGCCGCGCGATTTACAGAAACTTCACGAACCCGGTAGACCCTCGACTTGTCCAGACCCACGCCGCGCAGTTGCAGGTAGAGACTCTCCGCGGAATCTGCTCGCGGCGGTTTGGGCGCATCTTGACTCAAGCCAGGAGTTGCGGCCGCCCCAACCAACAGCAACCACATAAATACGCCGTGGAACGCTCTCATTACCTTGGTCACTACGCCTGCTGCTCCGGGTCTTCTAGAATGCGCCTCAGTGCGCCTATCTTTCATCATCTCATTTTCGGCCGTCTTGGTGGCGTTTTCCGCAGCCCTGGCCTCAGCCGAGGTCATCCATCTCAAGAACGGCCGCACCATCTGGGCTGACCACGTACGCGAAGCTGGAACCCACATCGAGTACGACCTCGGAGACAACACTTACGCCATTCCTAAGGCGCTTGTCGATCGGGTTGAATCGGGCGGAATGCCTCCCGAATCCAGTCCCTCCGGTTCAGCCGGAAGTGACGCCAAAAACCTGCCCGTGTTCGTGCCCGCCGACAATCAGAAAAGTAACTCAGCCCTCACCGCCAAGGTTCTTCGGGAAGGGCAGGTGGATCCCGACGCGTTGACCGCGCTCGAACAATCCGGGGACGCAGCTGCCTGTGCCGCCGGCTATTTCATTGCCGGCAAACATGAATTTGAGCACGGAAATATGGGCAAGGCGCGCACCTATCTCGAAAGCGGCCTGCGCTTCGAACCCGACAATCCGACCATTCTGAATTACTACGCGGCTGTACTGGTTCGAACCGGAAACCCCGCGGATGCCCTGCCCTACGCCGAACGCGCTGTCCATGTCGCGCCTGATTCGCCCGAAACCCTCACCGTTCTCGGTTATGTCCAGTTTGCGGCTGATCACATCCCTGACGCGATCCGTACATGGAAACATTCGCTCGAACTCCGTCCCGACGCGAGCGTTCAAAGATATCTCGATAAAGCCGAGCGCGAAGCCAAGATCGAAGCCGATTACTCCGAGCATGAAAGCAGCCACTTCACTCTGAAATACGAAGGCGAGAAGACATCCGACTCGTTGCGCAACCAGTTGCTCGCAACTCTTGAGTCCGAATATGACGATCTGGTGAGTGAGCTTGGCATTGCGCCGCACAACAGTATTTCGGTTGTGTTGTATACCAGTCAGGCTTTCTTTGATGTCACCCAGGCGCCATCCTGGAGTGGTGCGGTCAACGACGGCAAGTTGCGCATTCCGGTCCAGGGAGTAAGCTCGGTCACCCCCGCGCTCGCGCGGGTTCTCAAACACGAACTGGCCCACTCCTTTATTAGTCAACTTTCCGGCGGACGCTGTCCGCAATGGCTGAACGAAGGCATCGCTCAAGCCGTCGAACCGAAATCGCTTGTCAATGGCAGGGTTCTCGCCGATCTTTTCCGCAACCAACACGAGCTTCCGCTGAACACGCTCGAAGGCAGCTTTACCCGCTTTTCACCAGCCGAGGCCACCCTCGCTTACGACGAGTCTCTCGCCGCCGTGCAATATATCAGTGACACCTACAGTATGAGCGACCTGCAACGTGTCCTCGAAAGGATGGGCCAAGGGAGCTCAACCGAGGCCGCTCTCCGCGCCATCATCCACTCCGACTACGGGCAGCTGGAAACCGAAGTTGGCAAATACCTTATCGCCAAATACGGAAACTGATCCCGGCACCTCAAAGTTGCCCACTGGTTTATCGCCTCAATTTGTGCTAACTTCTCCGCTCTATGGCGATGCGGGCTTTATTCCAATCCAGAAAGAATCGCCAGATGCCGGTAGCCGAGCCGGTCCAAATTCTGGTTCCCGAGCTGCAAGATGCCGAACTGGCCGCCGTCTACTACGGCAAGCGCATGGGAGGCGATTTCTACGACTTCCTCCGGGTTGGCCCGCAGCGCACTCTATTCGGGTTGCTCGATGTTGCCGGCCTTCTGGAAGACAATCAAGCCATCGTTTCCGCTGCGAAGAATACTTTCCGCACCCGTGGCGCGGAACTCTTCGCCAACGAAGAACTCAATGAAGCCGAAGCCGTTATTGAGCTCTGCCTCGAATTGAATCGCACGATTTTGCAGGCTGCCAACGCGGTCCACTCCTGCCCTGCCTTTGCCGGCTGCTACCACGAAGGTCTGGGGACGGTATGCTACTTCAACGCCGGACACACTCCGGGACTGCTGCGCGATAGCACCGGAATTACTGAACTTCCGGCCACGGGTCTGCCTCTTGGACTTTTTTCCCACAGCACCTGTGATGCCCGCACCATTGCTTTGGAGCCCGATGCCGTCATGTTGCTGGTTTCCCGCGGAGTCGTAGAAGCGAAGTGCAATAACGAGGAATTTGGATTAACCCAGGTATCGCAGAATTTTCAACGCACCACCGGGGTCAGCGCGGAAGAACTGTGCGCTTCGGTTTTGGACTGGCTGCAACAGTTCATGTGTACGCCTCCCACTCACAACGACGTGACGGCGTTGGCTCTGGCCCGGAACGCCGCATCGGCCCCGAAGTAGACCGTTAACTCTTGTGCTTTTTCTTTCTCGCTACGGGTTTTGTTGCATCTGGCGTCTTCGCGCCCGGCATCAGTTCATCCGCGGTTGCGAAAATCGGTTCGATGTCGGTCGGAATCCCCTGTAGACCATCCAGCACCTTCCGTAATTCCGGACGCACCACCCCGAGTTCATCCAGCAATTTCTTTGCCCCTGCGTAGTCGCCTTGCGCTTCAATCGTCAGCAGGTTGTGGTCGAGTTCTGCTACCGCTGCCTTCATCTTTGGCATGTCTACCGAGAATGTTCCATCCTCGTGCTGCACAAACGCTCCCTTGTCCATGTAGAAATTGAACTGGATCGCCATCCCCTTGCCGTGGGCATCATTCAATCCAAAACGCAACGTCCGGAAAGATGAAGCCAGAAAGGTTGTATAAAGCTGGCGCTGGGCAGCTTCATCGGAAGGCAGCACCTTGCCCAACCTCATTTCCTTGGCGTGATCCATCATGTATTGCAGCGCAAACAGCCCGGTAACGTCGGCCTTCGGCTCTTCGATCGCCCCATACAGATCTTTCAATTCATCACGCGGTGTCGTGTCGCGGCCTTGAACTTTGATCTGGTGAGGTCCCAAGCCGTGCATCAACTCGTGTGCCAGAATATGGGTGAAGAACGATTCGAAATTTACATCGATCATCGCCGATTGCGTCAGCGTCCGGCGCGCGATTGGCAGCAACACCCCTCGGAACTTCGCCTCCTGCACGTTCTTCAGCATCACCCTCTTGCTGCCTTTTTGCTGCACCACCCGGTCATCGTTGGGCAAATTGTAAGCCGCGGTCTGCACTCCATGCGCGCCGTCGCCCGCGCTCAGGATTTCGTCCACCACTCGGATCGGAGCCGCCGCGCCCAGTTTCGGATTGCGATATTCCGCCTCCATCGGCAGGTTGTCTTCGATTTCCTGTAAGTGCTCGGTGAA
>Ga0207056_1102_pt1 | contig 12898 bp, 3 predicted proteins | sample Alteio_BWMinCont_58_FD_153289 | JGI IMG/M metagenome (GOLD analysis project Ga0207056, IMG submission 153289) | Enriched cells from forest soil in Barre Woods Harvard Forest LTER site, Petersham, Massachusetts, United States -... | ecosystem: Environmental > Terrestrial > Soil > Temperate forest >... | reverse complement strand
GTGTTTTTATAAAAGGATGCTTTGCCATGCTAAAAACTAATTTTTTTTCTGTTTTACATAAAATAGCCTTCGGGTTATTCTCGATAAGTTTTTTTTCTAATTCTTCGGCTTTTTCTCAGGAGGCATACGATGAGTATCATACTCCAGAATGCACCTCTGACAATAAAAATAGAACAATACCTCCATCGCCAGATATGGTGAGTCGAGATTATGAGTGGTTTGATGATTGTCATCATGCCCATACATGTGGAGCAGAAGGGGTATGGCTTCCCGAAGGTCCTCCTCTCTTTCGTCCCTTCGTGGCAGATCCTAGAGCAGTCACCTATTCCATAGGCTGGCGTTTTGACGATCAGGCTCTCGTCAAAAATGTCATCGACGTATCTTATGGAGATTCTCTTCCAATATATCAATGGTTCAATGTTTGGCCTTTCAATGCAAAAATGAGAATTGAGCTGGAAGGGGCTTTGTGGGCCGTGTTTTCCCCCTGCCAAGAATCGTCGCCTTTAATTAATGCCGATTATTATTGCGGCATTCCTATCACATTTTCTTTTGATCGCTGGGCATTTCGTTGCCGTTTTTTCCATATTTCCTCACATGTAGGCGATGAATTCCTCATCAATCACTGGCATAAAAGCTTTAAAGGTGAGAGATTTTGTCGTTTTAATCCAAGTGCAGAGTATTTGGACTTCTATGTTTCGTATGATTTAACTGATGATATTCGGGCATATGGCGGCGTTGGGGTGATTGTGCATCAAGATGAATCCTTTAAGTTCGGAAGGTTTTATGCAGAAACTGGCATGGAACTTCATTTGCGCGAACTTGGATACTATGATGATTGCAACAGTCTCTATGGGATGCCCTTTTATGGGATGGACTTTCGTTACAGAAGAGATTTTAAGCATCATATAGACTCGACATATGTTTTGGGCTATGAGTGGGGCAAGACCTATGGATTATGTCGAGTTGTGCGAGTGTATATGGAGTATCACGATGGGTACTCTGCAGAGGGGCAATTTTGCCACCAAGCAACAAACTATTTTAGCATAAGAGCGTCATACGGATTTTAGGAGAAAGAAGTGGAGAAAACAGATTATAAGTTTTGGTTTTGGTTTTGGTTTACTTTTATTGCATTTGTTGCTGTCCTGGGTTGGGGCGGTCATGCATGGTTTGATAAATGGCTCAGTAGCGGGCGCAGAGATAGCCCATTTCTTCGAGTCACAAATCGGGAGATATCGTTGTTTCTGTGGCAATATCCAGAGCACATGCGAGCTAACGCACCCCGAAAAACAGGATATCTGCCAGGTTTTCAATATATAGAAAAGGTCAGTGTTGATCCTTTGCTTGCTGAAGAATATGTGGAGGCGCCACCTGAGCTATTATTTCTTTATCACACATGGCATCGTCTCCTTGGAAATCAGTACTTTCCCCGTCCGATCCCTTCCAAAACATTTCTGAAATTTCTTGATTATGCAACCGAATGGCAACCAATCTTTTGGCATGAAGCGCCGCAAGATTATGTCGCATTTGTAAAGCAGTTATCGGGAAAGGAAGAAGAGAAAGAACTTGATCTCGAAAGTTTGCCACTTACCACTCTGCCATTAGTTGTGAGACAGGCTTTTCAAGGGTGGCACAACTTTTTCATCGATAAAGAGGCTATAAATGGAGTGCGGCCGACTTATGGGGAGATGCGAAAATTTTTGAGTGAGCATCCTCATTATGCACGCAATTACTGGAGAAATATTCTTTTTGAAGCTAGGCCGCAATACTTGACTATGAAGGGATCTGAAAAGGACAAAGTTCCGGAAAATGAGCTTACGGCATTCTTGAGAGAGGGTTTTTACAATTATATGCAAGCGTCGCAACGTATGCAAGTAGCGCCCAGTAACCTAAGCGCCGCGACATAGATATGCATTCGCACTAACATCAGGCTGGAAAGCAACGTCTAAGAAGAAAAGTAACAGGATATGAAGGATCAGGCAGGATATGAAGGATAGCGAGCATCCTCTTGTAATTCAAAAGAATTTCCAATGAAGCTAAGGCCGGGAGGCCTTAGCTTCATTGGAAATTCTTTGAATATTAAGAGGATGCTCGCTATCCTTCATATCCTGCCTGATCCTTCATATCCTGTTACTTTTCTTCTTAGACGTTGCCTGCCTCAGCCTGGTGCTAATGCTAATGCTAATGCTTATGCTAAGCTTTGATAACTTTGCTCCTTGTTTCTCTGATTCTTGCAAACATTCTCGCTATTTGGCAATCGTCATAATGAAACAATCCGTAAAAAGATTTCACAAACACACTCTTGAATAACTTTTCAACTGCATCAATATCAACTTCCCCCTTGAACCACTCCTCCAACTGTCTTTCCTGCTCGAGGGTATACCCCCAAACATCTCCTTTCATAAACTTCATCTTCAAAATGAGATTCCTGCAATCTAGTAACACCGCATCCAATTCCCGCTCTTCAAACATCTTCCGTGAAGACGCATCAAAAATTCCTGTGTCGATATTTAATAGAAATGCTTCTGAACCAACCGGAAGACCATAGCTGCCTTTTCGGAACAATTCTCTGATTTGCTCTGCATCATTTCCATCAATCAACACGATCTTCCGACCTTCTTTCGAACGCACAATCATGGCACAATTAAGAGGCTTCTGGACACTACCAAAAGGATATTCATTGTGCACAGTATAAAAGAGATCGAAACTGACTAATAAATCTGTTCCGAATAATCTACCCAACAATGATCCGTCCGGCTCACTTAACGTTCTCTTCACTCCGGAATAATGTCTAAATTCCCTTTTCAATAATTCAACAGCATAAACCACAGAAGAGATGGGCGTTGCATGCCTGCGTCGTGCTAAGGCTACATCTATGCTAAGAGGGGTGATATCTAAAGACATCCATTTCGAATGGGGCGGTTCTCGGAGCATGAGACGTGCATTCATCATATCCTTCAGTCGTTGCAATTCGGTTTCGATATCCAGCGAGAGTTCCATTTTCTTTTGAGTTTCCACATCAGTACTAACCGAAACACTCGTACTCGTGGTCAGTGCAACAGCAAGTCCCATCATTTTATCAGGCCTTGAAGGGAGCATTTTATTAACGAGACTTCGAGAAATTGTGACATCGATAATACCCTGGATATCCTTACCTACTTGCTCAAAATTCGGCTTCATAGGAGCTGTCGGGTTAGCCTTACACCATCCCTCCATAGCTTCCACAATATTCGACTTTTCTTTCATTAATACAACTTTAGCAGGTAGCAAACCTTCGGGTTCACCGTGCTGTGCATAGGGGGAATGCTCGACAGAGGTCAATGTGAGTTTGTTCAATTCTCTATAAGCTTCCGTGTAGAGATCACCAATAGAGATATTCTCCAAAACCCGATCATATTCTTGGAATGCAACATTTGCTATCGCATGGCGTTTTCCCATCAGGTTGTTATCAGCTTCCAGTCTGGATTCGGGCTTTTTAAGAAATAGCGAAAGATCCAAGCAATCAAGGGTTGTCTTTTTAACACCATCTTTACTAAAACTCTCTTTAACAAGATCAGCGAACTCGTCGGTTAAGAGATAGGAAATACGCTGTCCGGTGTGTAATCCGCGCATTCTCCATATCCCTTGAGACTTACCTCTAAATTTTGAATCCCTACTCAAAGTCACAAGAGCTTGGGCTGTCTCCATTTGTGGAATATCTGTTCCTGTACACTGTCTTGGGCCGTATATTGTAAAACGTCGTGAGGGATGAATGGCTTTGGAATGTCCAGGAACAGCTTCATATCCTGTATCTTTCTTCAGAAGGGTCATGGGCATATCATCGTGAAAGTAGAATACAGCAGTTAAATCACGACGATTTCTCAAAATTATTTCCCCTAAAATATTGTGAGGAGCCCCTTTAAACATTCCACCAACGTCGATGATTGCGTGGTAGTCATCAAATTTGATACTTGCAAGCTTTAAAGTTGTCTCCATGCGGAAGATGGCTTCATTCTGTTCTCGAATGGCTCTGGGGACAATTTTGTCCTCAACTTCGGAAAGAATCGCTTTTGATTCCCCCTCTGATCTCTTCTGTCTTGCTGGTATGATTGAGATCTTATCTCGACTATATTTATATTGGAGGAATTCGGTTCTGCCATCTATTCCTCGCTTTCTGCGAGGTGTAAACATCTTATGGAATGTGTTTTCATACACTAGAGTTCCTGAAAAGGCGTCAGCTTTAGCAAAGACTTCAGGCAATGTCTGTGCGTTGCTGCTGATGCGCGTTCCAAAAACCTTGATCTTGGGCAACACATACTTGGCAACGAAGTGAGTCGTTAAATCAACATCATCACTAATTAAATCAGAGAGGCGTTGTAAATGGGTGGGTGTGTGGGATGTCAACCATTCTGGATTCCCTTTACCTCCACACATTTGCATAAATTCTCGATAACCTGGTGTGGATTCGACGGGTGCCCCTGAGAAGGTTCGTTGGCTATTAATTGCGGTAACTAAGCGCTGCAATTCCTGTTTAATGCGCCAAGGGGAAACCCCTTTCTTCTGATATGCAAGTATAGATAAATTCATCTGTTCGGTGAAGCTTGCAAATTCAGACCCTTCTGAAGCCTTGTCATCGCTGGCTGGAATAGCAATTGGAAGATGCGAGCCATCTTTTAACGGATAGAAAATGAAACTCTTCCCATACATACTAACGGCTGCAGCGTGCATGTAGACTTTGATTTGCCCTCTGACAAATCCAAGAGCCTCTCGCAATCTCGTATTATCGGCTGTAAGCATACTCGCGGGAAGCTTAATGACCTCTCCTGCTGGGGTGATTAAATGAGGGACAGTTAAGAATCGAAGAAGTTCGGGAGATGCTGGATCGATGGCGAAATTCAAGTCTTCTTTAAGGTGTTTTAAGGCAGCTTTAGCGAGAATTTCCTGCATCTCTTTACATCCCTTAGCATGCCTTTCTGGAGATTCATCGGTGTATACCACAGCTGTGGGATGTTTAACATGCCTTGAGAATCCATCGAAGTGGAAGATCTTCTGAATTGCCTCACTATTTAAGGTTTTATAGAGAACTGATGTCAGTTGCGAATAGATCGGATCTAAGTGGATGCCGGGACCTAATGCTTTTTGAGTTTCCTTACGAACACTTAATTCCATGTCGACTTCGTCTATAACGATATGTCCGTGTTTTTTTAAGATTAATTTGATCTCCCTAAATAAAAGTTCGGCTCGTTTAAGGGTGCAAATTTTATCATAATTGGCTTCTTCGGGATTTAGAGGAATACCTTCTTTACGCTTAGTTTCTATTTTACCCCAAAGACCTTTCGCAAAACCTTTAGCTTCGTCCTCTTTATTTATATTGCAGACGTTGTAGCGATTTTCTCGAGCATTTAAAATAAATTCATGGATCTCCCCTGTCGAGACGATCAAGAAAGCCCGATTGCGAATGATTTGTTCTAAGTGTTCCTTAATAGCACAGAGCCCATCAACAGTCCCTGCGCGTTTCCAATCGACTCGATGGGCTTCTTGTCCAAAAATGCGACCTGAATTTGCTTGAAGCTTTTCTGAGACCACGGCGATGAGCTCTTCTGGGATGATAGAAATTGCCAATGTCCCTTCAGCAGGCTTTTCAGCGCTTTTCATTTCGGCTTCAAATTTGCCTAAGGCGGCCGATTCGTCGATTGCCTTCCAAGCAAGGTTCATGAGTAATTCTGGAGTGATATTTTCGGTTTTTCCGCCTCCCATGGGGATCTGCAAGATAGTGTTTCCATGTTTAAACAGTAGTTCCAAGTAGTCGATTTGATCTTTAAAGAAAAGGATATTGCAACGATATTCCATCACCAGATATCTGAGGGCATGCTTATCTTTGGAGGCGTTTGAGATGGTGTAATGCCTTTGAGCGGTAAGCTGGGTCTGTAAGGCTTGAATCCGTTGCTCTTTTATATCTTGAGCAGTCTCTGGATTATTGATTTCGGCGATGATCTTTAAGCAACGTTCTATTTGTTGGTGACGGGTCTCTTGAACAAACCAGAACTCGATTTTTGCTCTTAATTCGATCACATCCTCTTCTGTAAGAGCTTCATTGCGCTCTAGAAATGTTCCAACATTGTCGCGCAGCACAAGAACAATCAATTCATCAATCGTAATGGGCTTTCTGTCTTTGCCTCGGGTTCTTCGAAGGGTATCTCTTATGCCATCTACGGAATCTTCAGAAATCTTATTAGCTAAAGCGATGATCTCTTCTTTCATTTTGGTGCATGTAAATCCACTATTCTTTTGCATGTGGTCAAGGGCATCTTTTAACAGAACTAATTTTCCAGGGTTTAGGATTTTTGCGGGAGGGGTCGAAGCGCGTTCATTGAGATAACACTGAACATCAACTGCAAGCTCTGTAATATTTCTTTGGTGTACTGGAAATGCATCTTCTCCAGCTGCTGCTACTGTATACCTTTCAATCACCTCCTTCCCAAGTAGTTCATCTTCAGCAGAAAGCCCACATCCTGCTGCGGTCGAAAATATGGGGCCGGTACTTTGTGATATGAGATATGCTTTCTCACAGGCTCGTTCGTTGAAAAATGTTTCCCTTGTTCGAAGGTGTTTTGCTACTTGCAGACTGCTCTCAAGACTTACGGCGACCGTTTCTTTCTCTTCCTTGGAATCTCTTTTTGAGTCGCCCTCGGTCTTTCTTTCTGCTTCTTTAGTTTCCCCTTCTGCAAACAAGAAAGCTGGTGGAAATAAAGTGGTGGATGGCAATGTGGCATCGATCTGTTGAATCGGCTTCGTAATGACCTTTCGCGGTGCAATAGGTCGGGATTCTTGTGTTACTAGTGAAGATTCAGGTTGCGTGATACGCCACGATAATTTCTTGAGAGTATCAATTAATTTGATAGGATCCTTATTTAATTCTTCCATTTCTGCTAGTGATGGGAAACCATGTGATGGTTTCATGACATGTTCCAAGATTCTTGCGCGGATACAATCCCATTTAGGACCACTTACTGCCCATGCTAGAAGAGCTTTCAATCGATCCTTCTGCTCTTCATTCCCATTCATTGCGATTGCATAATAAGTTAAAAAATCTTTCCCCAACGATTCATGAGCCATAATAATTGGAGGGTATTCTAACAATTCAAGGTTTATAGGGCGATGACATTGAATTGCTACTTCAAACATATGTTTAGGCAAAGATCGGTCTAGCTTTTGCGTCCTTCTAGGAGCCCCTTCATTTCGTCTAAAAAGAGTATACCTAGGCCACACTGTTTCAGCATCCATTGTCGCTGCGTATTGTTCGCAATACTTATCAATTCGATCCATTTCATCTAACGTTAACTCACTTGATTTGTCATGGGCAAGTTGATTTAAATAACTTTGGACAATGCTGCCAAAGGAATTCTTAAAGAATTCATCCCATGCGTTTTTTTCCACTTTTTCTACAGAATCAGGTGCGGGATCATGCCATTGTGTTTTCCCATATTTCCAACAATTATCTTCCATGAGAGCCAGTGCTTTTAGCTGCAAAAATACTGCCCTAAAACTAAGGTCAAACCCCTTTGTTGACATGACTATCCAAGAGAGTAGCTGATATTCTCTATCAGTATAGGAGCTCATTTTTTTGAAATCGGAAAGGATCTTGGCTGTTCTATTATAATCCCTCTGGCTAAGGTATAAATAACATAGATAGAACCTCTTTTCTAATGTATCACCCACCAATTCTCCTGCATCATCAATCCCAAACTCATATAGAGGGCTTGCAGAGCTGAAAGGAGGTTCGATGAAGGTCAACTTGTTTGAAAGAGATTTAATCGATGGGTGTTCGAAATTAATTTTTCGAGAGGGGATCAATACGATTTTCTTCATCCCTTTTTGCAGGGTAATATACCCAGGAATCCTTTCCAACGCTTTATGATGCTCTTCAACAAGCTCATAGTCCTCATATGGGGCTCGACATATGACTTTTCGACTGACATCAAATCTCAATCCATATCGAGGAAACCCAAGTTCTATGATTTTGTTATCTTTTTCATACTTCTCAGCTGCTTCCTTTTCTTCGTCAACAGGTCTATCTTCGGCGTTTCTCCATCTCCATAATTCCACACTGTCGTCAAAGTCTTTGAAGGGTCTATAAGGATCTCTCGGGTCATTAGTTGCTTTTCTTCCAGCAAGTTCCACATCCTCCCTCTCCCCATTCTCCTTTATTCTGATAAATAGTTGATTTTTGGGATTTTCATTTCGAAGAAAGATATAGCGCAGCCGGCCACTTCCTCGTTCAAAAAATAAGAGCTTATTTTCAAATTGCCAACAGGTGCAAGTATGGTTAAAACTAAAATTGGCAAGAGGGCAGTCATAGTTTTTAAGCCAAATTTCTTCCTCTTTTTCTATTTGTCCACGCTCAGTGGCGTCGAGCGAAGAAAACAAAACTTTATGAACTGAAGATTGCAATTCTTTTAAACTTATCCTTTTATGAATCTGTGGGTCGCCCGCTCCAACAGATGTTTGAATTTCAAAACCATGCTCATCAGTGAAGCGCCAATAATCACCCCCATTTCGGATATTTGTCAACCGGGATGGATTTGGGAACAGTGCACGAAAATCGGCGCGATTCGTTAGCGTCGAGGAAAGTTGGACTCCGCCCTTAAAACCATCTGGAAGATACATTCCGACAGAAAGGTCTACCCTACAGTTAGGTTCACTGCCATTAATATGGGGATAAAAACTGAAATCCCATTTCGTCGTCCTTTTTCCAATAGCTTCGGATAAAATTTTAGAGACAGTTTCATGGCCAGATTTTTTTAGCATTGCGTCTATTTGATACATGACTGCATTAGCGAGTTTGGAGACATCTTCGTCAAGCAAAGGGTTTTCTTCAGCAGGCAAAACTATTGATGCAGGATGATCATAATGAAAGAAAAGCATCTGCAATATTGATGGGAGGTCTTTTTCATCTAAAGACTTTCGTCTTCCGTATGCTGCCAAAACTTCGCGATACACAAGACTTCTGGTTTCTTTTGAATCTGTAGGTTTGAGTTCACGTGCCTTGTTTGTCAATGCTTCAAGATGATTAGAATGCTCCTTGCGTTCTGCTTCCCCCTTTGTTTCTGGTTCGACAAGCGAATGATATCGCTGCTGAAATTGATCACCCATCCTCAAGAAAAAGAGCTCTGCAGTAAGATTCTTTTCGGCTTTTGCCAGGGCAACACCTTCCCTCACAAAGGCCTCAAGTTGAAAAGCAAAGGGTGGAAAGATTTTTAACTGCGTACTCAACAGATCTGCTTCAAACATCATGGAAGTAAAGAAATGCTGATAATCAGGGTCTAGTAGTCTTAAAAGGTACTTTCTAAAATGTCCAATCGTTTTGACTGGCTGTTGAGACCGATCTTCCTTACACCTCAAGAGCATAAGCTCACACCACTCATCTAAGCCCATATCCTTGTTAGGCCTATATCGTTCAGCTATCATCACCCTACTTTGGGTCGTGTAATTATATACTCCGCTGTACATTAGGTTAAGTATTGCAATGAGCTGCGGATTTTTTATGACCGGAAGGGCTTCTAAAAACTGTGTATCCCCTCTGTTTGGCGCTTGTGACCTCAAAGCTAATACTAGGGATGAGAAATAAGAATATTTTGAGACAGATTCTGTGGTGCTTCGAGGTGCATACTCACCATGAAATTGTCGAAATGGAATTTTCACTATCGAACTCGGAAACTCTTGATAAGCTAACTCAGTGGCAATAGCTAGTAACTTGAGTGATCTAAAGCCCGAAAACATAATATAGCTTCCATCTGCTACTTCGTCTACTAGGGCAATCATGAGCCGTTGATGATCAGAATGGATTTGCCGGTCTCTAAACAGTTTTTGTAAATTGTAATCGACAAGAGATTGAACGGTTTGAGCTCTTCCAGACCCTCTTTCATGTGTGTGGAATTTAGTAATATACCAATCTACAAAAGCGGCCTCAGATATATGTCTTGAAGCGTGTTCACTTCCTCGGATCTCTGCTACAAGTTTGTCAGACACTTGGAATTTACAAGGCGCTACAGTGATTTGAGATCCCCCTCTAGGCTCTATATGAGGAATATTTAAAGTAAAAACATCTGTTGCTTTTCGTTCCTTCTCCTTAGATACATCTTGGACGACTTGAAGCGAATCTTGTAATACACGGACTGTCTTAGGATTAACAACAGGGAAGTAAGGAGTTATTGGTAGCCCTGTAATGGCATCAAAAGGAAGGCGATGAGGCAGAACAATCTTTGAAATCTCATTAAAAGGCTCGGGAAGATTTTGGGCAATACGTTGTAGAGCTAACAAAGCATGTTGCAAGTAACAAAGATTATCGATGTTGAAAGTCTTTGCATTAAATAGATTCCTTTGAGTCTGTACGAATGTCTCTCCAAAAAAGGCAATGCGCTCCATACAGAGCTCAGCTTTTTCTGCAGGAATTTGTCCCCAACGGGGATCAATCAAAGAAGGCATTTTTGCAAACATATTTTTGATAAAGTGATAGACCTTGGGGTCCATGACATCAAAATGAATTCTTTTTGTTGTAGGCAATCCTTTCTCTTTCGCTTCCTTTTCATTCTCTTCCTTTCTATCTTCCCATTGAGTTAAACACTTATACCATTCCTCAAGATGCGTGTGGAGCTCAGAAAAATTGGATGGCCATTCACTTTTCTGAGAAAGGAGATTCCTCATGCCATATTGTTCCTCCACATATTTCGGAGAAGCTGTAGACCTGGGAGCATAACTTCCCAAAGAAATTTCGATTCCAGGGGTTGGTCCGCTTAGGATCGTCTCAAATTTGGGATGAGAGGATGGATAGGCCTTTTCGAAATTTGCGATGGATTCTTCACATGCGGTCTGAAGTATTCTGAGAAGTTCATTGGTTTCATTCGCTGTTTTTTCCGAAATATGATCATTGTCAATGGCTTTGCCTGCACTTCGACCACATTTTATAAGACTGTCTCTGAAGAAGTTCAATGTGGCTTTTTTGGTTCTTATCTGCTCTTCAGTGTCTGTAAGAAGCAATGCAAAGGTTCCTTCTCCACGTAACTTCATAGCATAGGCTTCTATTGCTCGAAGCCAAAAGGAGAGCTTTCTAGCTTTATATGTGGCTCGATACTTCTGCCGAATGAAGGCCATGTATACTTTTGTAGTACAGTTACCAGTCCGCTGGGGTGTATCAAAATTCTCATTTGGACTCGAAACGACAACGCGATCGTCTAATAGAAACCCGGGATTAAGACTTCGTAAAAATCCCACGTAGACATCGTTTGCAGAAAAGGATTTTTTCAGTGTATTAGGCAGCGTATAGCCGATTGTATAAAGTCCCACCCACGGCTCTCTTCGAAATAGAGCTTTCAAAGGACAAGAGATCGTTAAAACAGATTCGGCATTTCGTTCGAAGTCATTCAAGGCGCTCTTGTGAAATTGAAGCCCAGAGCCTGTGTTATATGTTGTAACCTCGACAGTGTCTTCTGGACCTTCTGTTGGTATCCTTAACTCATGTAGAATAGCGTGACCTGGGCTTCCTGCCCATCCTCCAGGAATGAGCAAGCGATCGCCCGCCTTCATTTTAGCGATTCTTTCAATCATTCCGTCTGCAAACTGGCTGGCTTGAACAACTTGTTCGATATCGGTATACTCTCTATACCCACACTTCATTAGTTCTTGTAGTTGCTTGTCATCAGGTACTGTAAGGGCACATTTTTTTGCAAATTCATCAATGGCAAGCAATTGATCTATCGATGCAATCAGCTGATCACAAGGAAACTCTTTACTTTGATATTCCTTACTTCGCCTCTGCTGGTCCAACAATGACCTTATAAATTCTCCGCTATTTGCTGTAGTGCCTCCTTCAAGATTGACCCCATCAAGAGTGGAATTTCGAGTCCCATCCCCAATAAGACCCGCTACAAGGGACGTCGTTACAGCTAGCTCTTGTGATTGTTTTGGTATAACTTCATTCCGAAGGAAGACAGCTTCAATTGTGTTTAACGGAACATATAACGAAATACCTTTTGCTTCGCGTCGTTTAGGCGGAGTGAGTGAAGCAGACCTGGTAAGAGCTGTTGTTGCAATCGCAGTTGTCGCAGTTGTTTTAGGTGTACTTGCCCGAGGAGGTGTGGAAATAGGCGCTCGAACTGCTATGGGTGCTAGAGGGATAGATTGCATGGGAGCTGGGATAATAATCGGTGCTACAATTGATGCGATAGTTACAACATGTGGAATGATAACAGGTGTTGTAGCTGGTGGAGTTGGTTGAATTGGCGGAGGTGGAGGAGGTGATGGTGGAGCTGAAGGAGGTGATGGTGAGACAACAACAGGTGTGACGACAACAGGAGGTGTAACATCAATAGGAGGTGTTGGAGGCGTTGGTGCAGGTGCTGGGTCAGATACAGTCGTTGGTGCTGGGCTAGGCACAGGTAGTGGTGGTGCTGGTTCAGGAGAAATGAGAGACACTCTGCTGGATTGTATTGTTTTTCCCGAGGATTCAGATTCTTTGGGTTTTGAGAGATATTTGCGAACACATTTGCATGCGAAAAGGGATAATGTGATACCTCCAACGGCAAAAGAGCAGAAGCCGAGGATGGCAACACTACTGTTTGAAAGGGAAATTGCGGCGAGGATAGCTGGAGTGAGGACTTGGGCATAGAGGAGAATGAGGGCAAGAGCGCCGATGACGATGAGTGCGATGGCGACAACTTTTGCGATTTTTGCGGCAACATGTAGGGAGGAGTTTTCTGCATTGCAGCAAGAGAGGGAGCGTTTAGGAAAACAAACAGAGGCCATAATATAAATAATCTGTTATTAATTTTTAAATATTAATAGAAGTATATCACAAATTAAAATATAAGTCTAACAAAAATGATATCATATAAAGGAAGCAATAAGAGATCGTATAAATATAACT
>Ga0207056_1101_pt1 | contig 13078 bp, 9 predicted proteins | sample Alteio_BWMinCont_58_FD_153289 | JGI IMG/M metagenome (GOLD analysis project Ga0207056, IMG submission 153289) | Enriched cells from forest soil in Barre Woods Harvard Forest LTER site, Petersham, Massachusetts, United States -... | ecosystem: Environmental > Terrestrial > Soil > Temperate forest >... | reverse complement strand
TTCCTATGTTCTTGCAAATCATTTTATTCACATTCGTGCTACTTTTTCGAGCCGCTGTCTATGCTGAACCCTACGCTTTTCAAGAAATTTGGGCCTACGTATTAAAGGGAGAAGAAAAATGGCTCAAAGGCTCAGAACCCATCACCGATATCGCCTATTTTAGCGCTGAGGTCAACGAAATTGGCCGCTTAAATGAGGGGATTGATCTCAATAAGATCCCAAGGGCCGTCCGTTATAATCGACGCGTCCATCTCGTGATCTCTGTTCCAGGCAATCGCTCACTGATGTACTGGTGCCTTTCAAAAGATACTGAGACCCGACAAGCCCTTATTGCTGATATATTAAGGGCTTCAAAGCCTTATGATGGCCTGCAGATAGATTTTGAAGTGATTCGTCCAGAAGATCGCCACGCTTATTGGAGTTTCCTAAAAGAGATAAAAATGGGTCTTTCTAAGGAGAAAATCTTCAGTGTGGCTCTTCCTGCAAGGACTAAAGAGCTTCAAGATGCATTCAATTACAGCCAGATTGCACAAATTGCCGATAAAGTCTTGGTGATGGCATATGATGAGCATTGGCGCACAGGACCTCCTGGGGCTATTGCTTCAGTAAATTGGTGTGAAAAGGTCTGCAATTTTTCAAAGAGGACAATACCAGAGAATAAATTGGTCATGGGGATTCCCCTCTATGGCCGCGTATGGCAAAAGCAAGAAGTGGCCCGAGCTTTAAAATATTTTCAAACGTTAGAACTCTGGAAGCAACATCCTTCTGTGTTGAAGAGGGATCCTGATGGAACGGCTCATTTTGAATACAAACAAGAAGTGGATGCTGTGGTTTATTATGAAGATCTGCAGAGTTTAAGTAGTAAGATTGGTTGCTATCAGCGGAATGGAATTCAATCGATTGGTTTCTGGAGGGTATCGCAGGAACCCATTGCGGTTTGGAAAACCCTGGCATTGAAGAAATAGACCCCTTCTCTCAAAACTATCTTTATGTTGAATCTATTCATAGGATCTTATATATAAGTCTTAGAACCCCTTTGGAGAAAAGACATGTCCAAAACCCTTTTGCTAATCGTAACGATAGCTATCGCAATCGTAGGCTTCTTCACTTTTCGGGTCATTCAAGATCCCTCGACTATCGGCTTGACAGCAGACGGACAAAAAAAACCGGATGTACAGCAAGTGAAAGGCTTGGCGACAGCTTTTGATCAATGGCGTGAATTTGCTGCTCCATCAGGACACTTCAAAGTCCTATTGCCAGCTCTTCCCCAACATGCGACGGAAAAGTTAAGAGATCCCAAAACTCAGGAGCCTCGTCAATACGATATGTACGTGTCTGAAGAGGGCAATGGCACATTGTTTATGATTAGCATCATCTCAATCCCCGACAATAAGCAACAAGCCATCGATGAAGGGGTTTTGAAAACTGTGATGAATGACATGTTAAAATCAACGCCAAATGGTAAGTTGAAAACGATGAAAATTGGCAATTATAAAGAATTTCCTTCGATTGACTTCGCAATTGAAAATGATCAAGTTCTCATCGATGGCAAAGTGTTTCTCGTTCAGCAAACCCTCTACGCATTAACGTCAGTTGCTAAAAGGGATATGTTTCTCAGTTCAGAGTTTGATTTCTTCATCAATTCCTTTCAGCTTTTAAATAACAAGGAATAAAGTAAATGAACCCTCTCTGTCTCATCTGTTCAGCATTTCTACTTATAGCTGCAGCGCCTCCTCAATCTACCTCGACCTCACAGCCAATTCCTACACCCTCAATACCTACTGTTTCGACTCCTACTGTTGCTCCTCAAACCCAACCCAAGGGAGCTACAGGACAACCAAAAGGAGCAACAGGCAAAAAACCAATGCCCTTCAAATTTTCTGCAACAGGGGCTACAGCAGGCCCTGAACAGCAAGTTGGGGCAATTTACACTTCTCCCGGCATAGCAACTATACAAGGAGGGGATTGGGTTGGCGCTGAGCATCTTTATGGTCTTTCCACAGATATTCGGTTGGTGGTTGAAATTGTCCATCCACAAGGAATGACTGCTCCAATTACTAAAGAATGGATTTTGGAAAAAGTTCAGCCGATATTAATTGGGGGAGGGGTGCAGCCAAGATCCGGGTTGAGTCCCAATCAGACTCCGCTTCCTTTTTTGCATTTTTTGGTGATGATTAATCCGATTGAGAAGGGGTATGTGGCCTATTGTGCAGCACGATTGTTTGAATCGGTGCAGGTGGATCGCCCGAATCTTAAGGTAGATGTGACCTGGCAGGCAATAACATGGGAAAAGCAAGAGCTTATGGTATTTGCGAGCGAGCAATTGGAAATTGAGTTAGCCAAGGCCGTTGAGGCTTCGGCAACTTCATTTGCGAACAAATTCAAGTCCTACGAACGCCAGAAGTAGTCAGCGCGGTTTGCGTTGGAAGCTTATGGCAAACACAAGCTCATGTGAATATCCCAAAAGCCTCGAAAAGATATCTTGCAACTCTTCCTGTATTGTTTGCATCAGTGTTTTCTGTTCAGCAGGCGATGCGTAAGGCAAGTCAGCCACAACTTTGATCCGATTTTTTTTCAAAACCATATGGCTTGGGATTTGTTGATTGGGATAGAGTCGTTGCCAATAAGAATTTAGATATTGTTGAACAATTTCTTCGTCGATGGCAATGGTTTTTTTGCCGGTTCGCATATAGTAGGTTTTGCGTCGCGTATTCAGATACAGTCCAATGAGCAATGTGATGCCTACGACAACGAAGCCATATCCAAATAAGCTTATTGTAATTGAGTTCTCTAAGATAAAGATGACGACATCTGTCCGGAAATAAGGAGACCAAGGCAATAAAATGGCTACAAGTCCGAAGCAGATGAAGAATAGGGCGATTACCACACTGACAATGTAGTAGAGGAAGTTATACAAGAAACTAAACATTTTGTACCCTGATTGAGACGTGAAAACCTAAAAATCATCGCTATATTCTTCTGATTCCCCTTGTGCATGCATCTGTTTAGATAATTGCTGCTGAAGGGCTTTCAGGGTACTATTAGCTTGATCAAGAGGGATAATATTTTTGAAGAAGACGTGCACAGCGGAGACCCGTAACCCTGTTAAGCGGGTGATTTCTTCGACCACTTTGGATTGAATTTCCTCGGCTTTCTCAGGAATGGAGATCCCGTAGCGGATATCGACTTCGATTTTGATGCTGACAGAATGGTCGCGGTTATCGCGTTCTGACTGGATGCCGCTGCCGATTTCGGGACCGCTTCTTCCGAGGATATTGTTTATGAAACTGCCTTGAGCCAGAGCGATGCCATCGATGGTGGATATTGTCTCGAGGACAATTCCTTGGAATATTTTGGTGTCGATATCGCTGACAAACAGCGTTTCAGGGAGTTCAAATTCTTTAGTATCGACTTTTTTGATATCTAAAGGCCTGATATTGCTCATTTTTTTTTCCATATGAAACCTCATGCAACATAATCTTCATGTTACACTATTTTTCACTAATTTATCTACACCAACTTTCGATATCTGAAAGGACAAAGGACCTAAAGAGGTAATTGCAGAAGTGCCGGCCCTCCGGGACGGTATGTGTTGGTTGGCGCTTACCCAGGCTTCGCTTACCCCTCCGGGGAGCTTCAGCCTGGGCTATTACGTGAACAGGCCCTCCGGGCTGTATGGGGAGCTTTTGTATGAAAGTCACTTTTCACACTGCCCGGAGGGCTGTTTACATAATAGCCCAGGCTGAAGCTCCCCGGAGGGGTAAGCGAAGCCTGGGTAACTGCCAACCCACACATCCCGTCCCGGAGGGCCGGGACAAACCAATTGCTTTGACCTGATGCTTTGGCACTTCTGCAATTACCTCCTTATGTCCTTTAGGTCCTTTGTCCCTTCATGGGCGCGTTCACGAAAAAGTGGTAAGAAATAGCTTTTTTCTATATATCTACGTCATATTACGATCGCATCATCGCATAAAGGAACTCCAATGAAAGGATTTTGTCCACTCGCTTCTGGATCGAAAGGCAACTGCATTTATTTAGGTACCGACAAAATAAAGATCCTCATCGATGCCGGTATCAGTGCAAAAGCGGTAAAAATGCGATTGGCAGAAATTAATGTCGACTTGGCTGAAATTGATGCAATATTGATCACGCACGATCACGTCGACCACATTCAAGGCCTGAAAGTATTAGCGTGCAAAATGGGAATTCCTGTATTTGCAAATCATGAGACTGCTAAAGGAATTGTGGATCACTTGCATGACTGTCCCAAATTTAAGATTTTTTCCACAGGGGAAACCTTTGAATTTGGCGATATTGAAGTACACCCTTTTAGCGTGCAGCACGATACCTTAGATCCTGTCGCATTTTCAATCCGCTTTGAGGATCTGAAATTGGGTTTTTGCAGCGACTTAGGCTTCGTTACGACTTTAGTTGAAAATCAGCTGCGTGATTGCGATTATTTATACGTTGAAGCCAATCATCAACCTTCGATGGTGCATGCTTCTTCACGACCGATGATTTATAAACAGAGGGTATTGAGCCGCGTGGGTCATCTTTCCAATGAGGCCTGTGGCAACCTTCTAGCTGAGGTTGCACATTCGGGTTTGAAGCACATCCATCTTGCACATTTGTCAAGTGAATGTAATTCTCCAGAAGTGGCTTTGAGTGTCATTAGGGAGATATTGGAGAGGCATGGGATTCAACTTGATATGTGCACTGCTCCTCAACATATGATTAGCAAAGCGATACATTTCTAATGAGGGGGGCTGGTCCCTGCTTAGTGCCGGCCCTCCGGGACGGTGTTCTTAATTGGCGCTAACCCAGGCTTCGCTTACCCCTCCGGGGAGCTTCAGCCTGGGCTATTACGTGAACAGGCCCTCCGGGCTGTATGTGGAGGCTTGTAGCTTTATGTTGATAAATCGTTTCTATATACAGCCCGGAGGGCCTGTTCACGTAATAGCCCAGGCTGAAGCTCCCCGGAGGGGTAAGCGAAGCCTGGGTTAGCGCCAATTAGTAACACCGTCCCGGAGGGCCGGCACTAAATAGGGACCTGCCCATGAGAACCTTATGCAACTAGCAACTTGATTTGAAAGAGTTTTGTGATGGCTGTGAACACATTTCCGAAATTAATACACCTGGCCCAGATTAAACCCAAAGGGCAGGTGCAATATTTGCTCCTAAAACAAGTGTCTCTTGAGCGGTTCGTATGGTTTGCAAATGACTCTGAACAGCCTGTTGAAGGAGGTTCCATTGGAACTGCAATACGGCTTGCACGCAAACACTGGAGAAATGATTTTTTTCGCACTGTAATTTGCGGTTTTCGTTATACTCTTCCTGAGCGTGATGAGCATGGGATTAATGCTTTGTATTACCAAATGGTTGCCTCCTACAGGTCTGCAAATGGGGTTTATTATGACGATGAGGCGGGGCATAATTGCATCGTCAACTTTGCTTCGCAGGAGGCTCTGTCGCTCTGGAAACAACTTGACAAGCAACAGACATATGCATCAGGCTAATGTAGCAAATTTTTCGTGCCCGTGCCCTTTCGTGAACGCGCCTCTGAAAGGACAAAGGACCTAAAGGACATAAGGGACCTAAAGGACAAAGGACGTAAAGGACTTAACGCGTTGCTGCCCTGTCCTTTATGTCCTTTATGTCCTTTGTCCTTTAGGTCCCTTATGTCCTTTAGGTCCTTTGTCCCTTCATAGGCGCGTTCACGAAAGGGCGCGGGCACGAAAAACTATTCGGGTTGAGACATGAAGAATGAGCGTAAGATTTTATTCAATATGGGTCAGTACCAGATCCTCGAGCTGATCGGCAAAGGCGGAATGGGCGAAGTCTTCCTTGCCTTCGATACCATCTGCGGCCGTTGCATCGCACTAAAAAGAATCCGCCCCGACCTTATCGAACACAAACAGCTGCGCAATCGATTCGCTCGCGAAGCTCTCATCACGAGCAAGCTCACCCATCCTTCCATCATCCCCATCTATTCAATCCAACAAGATGAGGGATTGGCCTACTATACAATGCCCTATATCAAGGGACAAACCTTAAAGCAATTATTGGCTACAGCAAATAAACAGGACAAAAAAGGACTCAAACCCGAGCACATTAGCTCCATTCCTTCCCTCATCCGCATCTTTCTCAGTGTCTGTCAAGCCGTTGCATATGCCCATTCAAAAGGGATTATCCACAGGGACATCAAACCCCATAATGTCATTGTAGGACAATTTGGGGAGGTGATCATCCTCGATTGGGGGCTTGCCAAGGTCGTCGGAGAGCCCACTTCTGACGATGAAAATGACATTGAATATTACTCAGATTCCTTTGAAGAGCTTACGCGTGTGGGAAAAGTTGTTGGCACTGTTGCTTATATGGCCCCAGAACGAGCTGCAAATGAACCCACATCATTTCAGACGGACGTTTATTCTCTTGGAGTAATCCTCTATCAGATTCTCACCCTTCGCCATCCTTTCAAACGCACGACACTGGCAGAATTCCGAAAGCAAAAAGATGCAGAGATTTTGCAGGACCCGGCTGAAGTAGCGCCTTATCGCGATGTGCCTCCAGTACTCTCCCGCATTGTCATGAGATGCCTTTCAAAATCTACAGAAGAGCGATATAGCTCTGTGCAAATGCTTTTGCATGACCTTGAAGGGTACGTGGAAGGGAGATCGGAATGGCTGCAGATGGCAGAGTTAAACATTCGCAAGAAAAGCGACTGGGAGTTTCAGGAGAATGTGCTTATTGCGGAACATATGGCCATCACGCGTGGCGCTGACGTTACTGAGTGGGTTAGTTTGATGATTTCCAAAGCCTCATTCCCAGGAAATATAAAAATTGAGGCGAAAATAAAGATCGACGAAGGGGGACATGGCGTTGGCTTTTTATGGTCTGTTCCTGATGCAGCGGAACGGGTCCATCTGAACAATGGATATTGTTTATGGGTGGGTTCAGATCTTTCCAAAAGCTCAAAGCTTTTGCAAAGCACTGTTGAAGTTGTTTATGTCCCTGACGCATTTATGCAGCGCAATATATGGCATCGCATTCGAATAGAAATGATTGAAGATAATATCTATTTTTATCTCAACGATACCCTTCAATTTTCTTACATTAGTCATCTTCCGCTGAGTGGGTCCCATGTGGGAGTACTTTCTCGTGATGCTGACTTTGAAATGGAAGATTTTTTCATCTCGACAGCAAGTCAGAACATCACAGTTAATTGCCTTGCTGTGCCTGATGCTTTTTTGGCCCACAAGGACTATGCCAAGGCGATAAGTGAATATCGCCGGATTGCCATATCATTCCCGGGAACTGCTGAGGGGCGAGAGGCAATGTTTCGAGCCGGGATGACCTTACTGGAAGAGGTAAAAACTTGCGCCGACCCTTTGTTGAAGCAGAAAAAGAGTGAAGAGGCTCATATAGAGTTTGGAAAGCTTCATTCTACGCCAGGAGCGCCCTTAGAATATTTAGGCAAGGGCCTCGTCTATCAGGTTCTTGAAGACTATGAAGAGGAATATAAGTGCTTTGAGCTCGTTTTTCGACGCTATCCTCGCCATCCGCTCCTTTATATTTTGCATGCCCACCTCATTCATCGCATGCATGACTGTTCCCGCTATCATCGCACAGCGACCTATCATTTTATCTTTCTTGCAGTGCGCTATCTTCCTGAGTCCATCACCATGGCAGAAAAGCTTTTCGATAGCTTAAAGAAGCATTGGGAGCCCTTATATTTTATTGAGGACGTTTCTGAAGAGCCCTTGCGCATACAAAAGTTAAATTTTACAATCCAGCTTGCATTTTGGTTAGCGCAGTCCTACAGCTTAACTGAGGTCATTGATGAATTGCTGCATGCAGAACATCCCAATTTTCCGGTCGTTTGCAATGGTGTTTTTGCTCTCATCGAATTGGGAGATTGGCAAGAGGCTGAGAGGCTATTGCCGGCGACATCTGATTCCTCTGTGCAGCTGATACAGGTTCTCATTGCGGCCCATCGTCAATCGCTTGATGCTGCAATTGTTCTTTTGTGGCCTTTATTGCCAAGAGCTCTGGGTAAGCAGGAGATGCGCATTATTTTCTATTTGATGAAGTTGGGAATTCGAAAGCAAAATTATGATCCGGTTCATCAATTGGCAAACAGGGTAAAAGCTTATAATCTGTCTGCAGAGGTTGCGTTATTAGTAGATGTGGATAATACTTGGGCTTATTTAATGGAGAAAAAATGGGAAGATGCCGGGCATATTCTTCATAAGTATACTTTGGAGCAGCTTTCGCAAGAAACGACACCATTGCATTTTCTATATGGATGTTGGCTGGCAGCAACCGAGGGCAAGGAGATAGCCGGAATCCATTTTGCATCGATGCTGTCGATGACCTATCCTCGTTCGTGGATGCTTTTTAGCCACTTTAATAGTGGGTCGCCAATGGAGCAGCATCAGTGGTTGCAGAAGACATTTCTTTGGGAGCGTCGCCAGTTGTATCGGCAGCATGTTTTGTTTAATCACTGTGTAGGGAACGAAGTGCTGGCGAGGGATTATGCGTCGAAAGAAGCCGACTGCTACATCATCACCTAAAGGACATAAAGGACAAAGGACCTAAAGGACCTAAAGGACAGGACAGCAACGCGTTATGTCCTTTACGTCCTTTGTCCCTTATGTCCTTTACGTCCTTTGTCCTTTATGTCCCTTATGTCCTTTACGTCCTTTGTCCTTTATGTCCCTTATGTCCTTTACGTCCTTTGTCCTTTAGGTCCTTTAATTGTTTTGTTTTTTTTCTTTCAGAGCATGCTCACAAAGGCTGTTTCATCGAGGATTGTCACCCCAAGCTTGTGCGCCTTCTCAAGCTTAGATCCAGCAGACTCCCCAGCAACGAGATAATCAGTTTTTTTAGTGACTGTCTCGCTTACCTTGCCTCCGCGTTCCTTGATCAGATTCGCAGCTTCCGTCCGCGTATAGCTCTGCAATGTCCCTGTCAACACGAAAGATTTATCCAAAAAGGGATGATTTGCTATCAGATGCTTTTCGATTTTCTTTGGCGAAACTCCATGCTTGATCAACCGATTGATTTCGTCGAGGTTGTGTTCGTCTTGAAAGTACTCCACGATGGCCCCAGCCACTTTCGGTCCTATTCCGTCCACCTTTAGCAAGTCCTCCTCACTGATCTTAATGAGGTGTTCAACATCCCCAGCATGTTCTGCAAGAAGTTCTGCCATGCCGGCTCCGACATGTTTGATGCCAAGGGCCATGATAAATCGGGGAAATGATACAGTTTTGGAGTTCTCTATCCCTGTCAGCAGATTGTCAGCCGATTTTTCCTTAAATCCTTCCAGTTGAAGCAGCTTCTCTTTGGTCAATGCATATATGTCTGAAGGACGATTGACCATCCCCAATTTCACGAGCTGCTCCACGACCTTTTCTCCCATCCCATCGATGTCCATGGCATGCTTGCCTGCAAAATGCTCCAGCTGTCGCAAAAGTTGCTCCACGCATTGTTTATTGGGACATCGCACTGCGACTTCTCCTGCCACGCGGACGATCGGTGTACCACAGTGAGGACAGTGCTCGGGCATTTTCCAGGGTACGCTATTTGCTGGTCGGAGTGCCAAGTGGACGTGGACGACTTTGGGGATGACATCGCCCCCTTTTTCTATCGTCACAGTATCTCCAATGCGAATTTCTTTCCTTTGAACTTCTTCTTCATTATGCAAGGTAGCGCGTGAGATGGTGCTTCCTGCCAAAAGTACAGGATCGAGCTCTGCAACAGGGGTGAGCACTCCTGTGCGGCCAATTTGGACTACGATATCCCGGATTTTTGTGACCGCTTGTTCTGCGGCAAACTTATAGGCAATGGCCCAGCGGGGATTTTTTCCCGTTGCTCCCATATGTTCTTGCTCCAGCAAATCATCTAATTTCACGACAATTCCATCGATATCGAAAGGGAGGCTTGCGCGTAGGCCTCGAATTTTTTCGGCGAACTCCCATATTTCTTCCAAATTCTGACATTTGGCAATTTGCGGCAAAATGGGCAAGCCATGGTTGCGTAAGAAAGTGTGGGTTTGAAATTGGCTTTTAAGCTGATGGGAAGAGTCTTCTGCGATGCCGTAAAACACAATAGACAGGCGGCGCTCAGCCACTTGCTGTGGATCTAATAATTTGAGCGATCCGGCTGCTGCATTGCGAGGATTTGCCCAGAGGGGCTCCTGAGCCTCTTCGCGAGCTTTATTGAGTTTTGCGAAGACATCATGTTCCATATACACTTCTCCGCGGACTTCTAAGTGTTCTGGAATAGGATTTCCATGAAGCTTTAGAGGCAGTGAGAAGATGGTTTTTATATTTGCAGTGACATCATCCCCCATCTTGCCATCGCCACGAGTCACACCTCGTACAAAAATTCCTTTCTCATAATGTACCGAAATAGCGATGCCATCCATTTTCAATTCGCATGCAAAAAGAGGGTTTGGGCGTTCAGACAGTTTGTGAATCCGTTTTAGGAAGCTATCGATCTCTTCTTTGCTATATGCATTGGCCAGCGAGAGCATGGGGACAGGGTGTTCGATCGATTTAAATCCAGTTGTGAGGGCTTCTCCGACCCGTTGTGAAGGGGAAGCAGGCGTCACCCATTCTGGATGGGCCTTTTCAATTGCGAGCAATCTTTTAAGCAAAGCGTCGAATTCTTCATCGGTAATCTTTGGAGAATGCTCCACATAATAGTGAAAGTTATGCGCTTGAATTTCCTCGCATAACTGCAAATATTCTTGATGTGTTGTCATGGCACGAAAGATACTCTAAAAATCATGGTTGCAAGGGGGGCTAGCTGAATATGGACTCCGACGACGTGCCCATGCTCATTGCGGGCAATGCGTGGCTGAGGATTCAATTTTCCTGAGCCCCCATATTCGAAGGCATCGGTGTTAAAGACTTCTTGGATAGAAGTAATATTGCGCAGTGAAACAAAGTAGTCGTCGTGGTAATTCGGAGTAGAATTGTGAACGCACAAGAGGATCGAGTGATCGGCCTTGCGCAAGTAGCTAATGACGGAATTGGTTGTATCGCTAAAATCGACCCATTCAAATGTGGTCCAATGGAAATCCCGCTCCCATAAAGCTCGATTTTCCATGTAAAACTGATTCATATTGCGGACGAGCCTTTGTGTCTCTTGATGGGGAATAAATTGAAGAAGATCCCATTCAACGCCGCGAAAAGCTGACCACTCATTCCACTGTGCAATCTCTCCCCCCATGAACAGCAATTTCTTCCCTGGCTGGCAGATCATATAACTGTAGAGTAGCCGCATATTGGCGAACTTTTGCCAGAGGTCTCCAGGCATGCGTCCCATCAGACTATTTTTTCCATGAACGACCTCATCGTGCGATAAAACGAGAATAAACTTCTCTGAGAATGCATACAAAAGCCCAAAAGTGAGATCGTTCTGGTGATGGTTGCGGTAGATCATGTCCTTTGAAAAATATCGTAACGTATCATTCATCCACCCCATATTCCATTTCATATCAAAGCCAAGTCCCCCTTCCTCAACGGGATAGGAGACCTTCGCAAATGAAGTAGACTCCTCCGCAACCATAAGGGCATCTGGAATTCTTTGATGAATGATTGAATTGAGGTGTTTAAGAAATTCAATAGCTTCTAGGTTTTCTTTGCCGCCATAGAGATTAGGGATCCAGTCCCCATCTTCACGTCCATAATCGAGATAGAGCATCGACGCCACTGCATCGACACGCAATCCATCCACATGCATCTGCTCGAGCCAAAAAAGGGCGTTGGCAATCAAAAAATTGGACACTTCATGGCGTCCATAATTGAATATGCACGTTTGCCAGTGGGGATGAAATCCTTGTCTTGGATCGGAATGTTCATACAGCGCTGTTCCATCGAATTCTCGAAGGGAGAAATCGTCGGTGGGAAAATGCCCTGGCACCCAATCGAGGATGACCCCAATCTGATTCTCATGCAGATGATTGACAAACCATTGAAAGTCCTCTGGAGTGCCATGTCGACTGGTAGCGGCGTAAAAACCCGAGACCTGATATCCCCACGATTCGTCTAAAGGGTGCTCTTGTATTGGGAGCAACTCCACATGGGTGAAATGCATCGATTTGCAATAGACAGCGAGTTCTTGGGCTAATTCTCTGTAATTGAGAAATAGCCCATCCTTTTTTTTCCATGAGCCTAAATGCACTTCATAGATGTTAAGAGGTTTGGGAGTACTTTTTTGCTGGATTCGTGTGTCCATCCATGGCTTATCGTTCCATTGAAATCGATGGATACTGGCTACGACGGAGGCTGTCGCTGGCCGCATCTCGCTCGAATAAGCATAGGGATCTGATTTGACGCGAAGATTTCCTGCTTGGGTCGTGATTTCGAACTTATAGCGTTCCCCTTCCTGCAGGGCAGGTATGAATAGTTCCCATATTCCTGAGCTTCCCATGGAACGCATGGGATTGGTTAATCCATTCCAGTGATTGAAATCGCCAACTAAGGAGACTTTTTTGGCGCCAGGAGCCCATACGGCAAATTTTACCCCAGGAAGCCCTTGATGGAGTGTGATGCGGGCTCCGAGGGCTTTATAGAGCTCATAATGGACCCCTTTTCCGAACAGATAGAGGTCGAGTTCGCCAATGGAGGGGAGAAAGGCATAAGGATCGTGGGCAAGCATTCCATTTTGGTGAAAGACGCGATAATTTTGGAAAGTGGTGTTAGGCGGAGCTTGGCATTCGAATAGGCCGGAGTCGTTGATAGGATGGGCATGAGTGAGGGTGCCGAAGAGTTCGAGCATGATTTCAGAGGCGCCGGGTCGGAAGAGGCGGATGACTTTGGAGTTGGAAGCGGGGAGATCATGGAGTCCCAGTACGGCATGGGGATCGTGCTCGGGGATATGCAGGGATATTTTTGTTTGATGTTGAGTCATGCAGACCATGGGATTTTCTTTGGTTATAGGGCTTTTTTCGTAGTCTATCTGATTGGATGATTTTTTATGTGTCATTTTTTGCTATTCCCACACCTGCGGTTTCGCTCGCAGGCTCGCGCAACCTTAGGTGTGGGCTACAAAATGAGAGAAAAAATGG
>Ga0207056_1100_pt1 | contig 13083 bp, 18 predicted proteins | sample Alteio_BWMinCont_58_FD_153289 | JGI IMG/M metagenome (GOLD analysis project Ga0207056, IMG submission 153289) | Enriched cells from forest soil in Barre Woods Harvard Forest LTER site, Petersham, Massachusetts, United States -... | ecosystem: Environmental > Terrestrial > Soil > Temperate forest >... | reverse complement strand
TGCTTAGTATCTCACCTGTCTTTCGTGAAGAATGATATCGTAAAGATAATCGCAGCAAATGATCGAATACTGATACACATAATAAGCGCATACCTCGTTCTATCACACGATTCATAGGCATCATACATAATTGATTCATGGCTCTACTGAAGGTCCAGACAAATCCATAAGTTATCAATAACATCACTGCAAGTAATTGCATTGATGATGGTGAGGAAATCACATTAATGACTTGTCTTAGAATCAGAGGCACGCCGATATTCAATATAATGGTAACAAATAATAAAATGGCTGATACGATCAATCGCAATCGTATTTTTCTATCCTTTGGCCATAGGTAGGGGAATAATTTTAATGCGGCATTCAATCGTTTTCGTAATTGCATAATGACAACCTTACATTATTTTCAATGGATTCATTTTAGTGATGTTGCGGTATCATATTCTAAGATGTCTCCTGGTTGACAAGATAGATATTTACAAATTGCATCCAACGTTGTTAAACGAATTGCTTTTGCCTTGCCTGTTTTTAAAATAGATAAATTTTGTTCGGTAATACCAATCGCTTCCGCAAGTTCTTTTGAGCGTATTTTTCTTTTTGCTAACATGACATCTAAATTTACGATAATTGCCATGATACCACCTATATCGTGAGTTGTTGTTCATCATGTAACTTACACCCTTCCGCCATGATCCATGAGATTAGAATAATCAAAAGCGCAGTTAATAAAATTCCAATATTTGTTTGGTCTAGGGTAATGGATGCATATCGATGATGAGGGGGATTATTCATTGTTAACACGATACCCATTATAAATTGGTAAAAAGGTTCAATGATCTGACCAATTAGTAAAGCATATCCAATATTTCGTATTAGTTTAACATGATAAATAGAAAAAATTTTACGCTTTACATACAAGCCAAATAATTTAATTAAGGTATAGAGAATAAACATCTTCACCATCATCGGTATGACGCTCACTAAACAGCCTAACATTTTTTCTCTAAACAGAAGTGTATGTAATATAGCTTTTTCAGAAATTCCCTGTTGTGTAAACACATGCATCCCATTGTAAGGAGCAGGAATGGCGTTCTGTTTAATGATTCCGCTAAACAATAAGAGCTCATTAGGCGCATACCACCAACTCACGATCAACAAAACTGGCAGAGCAATAAATACCATTTGAAAAATCAATCTAAAAAATAAACTAACTCGCTGAATTTTTTCCATTACCCATCTCCGCTGATCTAACATAACGGGCACCCTGCGATGCCCGTCAATACCTTACCCGAAAATTCCACCAAACGATTTACAATTGATAGCATGATCAGTCGTTGTAAACTCCAAAACACCCATGGAATGGGTTTTATCAGTCGTCATTGAACACTGTTTTGGCTGATTGAACTGATTAGCAGAGGATGGTAGCTCATGTCCATTCACTGACATAATCGTAAGCCCTGTTAAATCATAATTGTTTAAGTTAACCGATATGGTGGTATTTTCCTTAAGATCGATAACTTGAAGCCCGCCAAATACAGGTTGCGCTTGACGATTCTGGTGCGCAATTCTATACGTAATTTTGGTGGGTTGTTTTGATGTGAGCAATACTTCATTGGCATGGACTATCGTTGTTAAACCTAAACAGCCGAGCCCAATCATACCCATTAATACTTTCATTATTGACCTCCAATTTTATGATATTTGAATGAGATATCATCGATGATGCGGATAATATAAATGATTAATGATCGCAATACAATCATTATTTATCGATATTTAACCATACCTATTTGTCGGCTAGTCGAACACAACACCCTCACAGTAGACCTATAACTACAAAATTTCTCAGTAAATACTAATTATCTAGTTGCAATTTATTTTTATGATGATAATATACTAGTTAATTAGTATTTAAGGAGGGAATATGCCAAGACCAAGACAGCCAGGGTTAACTGAAAATGAATTAGAAGTCATGAAAATTCTTTGGAAACAAGCTCCGCTTACGGTTTCTGATCTCTTGAATTGTGTTCAGCGAAAACCTCTTCCAGCTTATACTTCTCTACTTACTTTAGTGCAAGCGATGGAAAAGAAAGGTTATATTAAGCACCAAAAAATTGGCAAAGCCTTTGCTTACTTGCCTATCCTCAAACAGGAAAAGTTTTTAATTTCAGAAGTAAAAAGAATGGCTAAACGTCTTTTTGGTGGAAGTCCTGGTACATTAGTTTTGAATTTAGTTGAAAATGAACAACTAAGTGAAACTGAACTGCATGCATTAAAACAAATTCTCAAGGATTAGAAATGAATTATTTACCACAACTATTTTTTCTAGTTTCCTTGTCGATTGTTAGCATAATAGCGTTCGCATTACTTCACATTCTTGATATTTTTAAAGTAAATAGCAAACAAAAAATTATTTTTATTAGGGTTAGTTTATTAATGATAATGCTTGCCCTATTTGTTTTTATCTTATCAAAATTGTATTCTCCACATATACTAGAGATCACATTACCTGCTCAATTCATGAATCAGAACATTCCACGGAATCCGTCTGTTGTATTATTTAAACATCAAATTTTATGGCCATTTTATATTTATTTTCTATACGTTGTTGGCTTATGCATCATGTTATCTCGAATTGCATTTTCTTATTTAAGCGCAAAGAAACAACTACGATCATCAAACTCGATAATTATCCAAAGTCAACAAGTTTTCTTAAATAAAAATATCCAAACTCCATTGAGTTTTGGATTTCCAAAAGCAAAAATCTATCTTCCTCAAGATCCAGAGACTAAATGGACGCCCAGAGAAATTCAAATGATTTTAGCGCACGAGAATGTGCATATAGCGCAAAATGATAGTTTATGGAAATTATTGTCGCTTGTAGTGAAAGCTCTATTGTTTTTTACACCTTGGGCTTCACGCTTTCATCGAAGATTTGAACTAGAGATGGAAATATTTTGTGATTTAAAAACATGTAAAAAAACTGGTGTTGATATCAAAGAATATGGAAATTTTCTACTAACAATGACGTGTACACAGCCACAAAATTTAATTTTTACCAATATTACCGATTCAACTTTAAAAAGGAGACTTTTAGCTATGAAATCAAAAACTGTAAATTCTGGATTGCTAGTATTTATATTCAGCCTTGTTCTTTTATTAACTGGCTCAACAGCTATTGGAATGACAAGTGGAATAAATAAGAAAGATTTTTTCAGAATAACAACTAAAATTATCATCGATGGGAAATTAGTCTCAAGTCCTCAAATTCTTGCAAAAGAAAATCAACGCGCAGAAATTGTTATAGCTAATAATACTGAGACTGAAAAGCTAAGAATGCAATTAGTGGCGAAAAACCTTGCTAAAAATGATGCAATTGAAATAGATTTTGATATTGAATATAAAAATAAACAGGGTGAAATGCATTCAAATCCACAAATGATGGTATTTCCTAATCAAGAAGCTAAGATAACTCTTTCTTCTGATTTAAATCATACCTATGAAATGTTGGTAGTTGCTGCAAGAGAATAAATGTCCAAATATAATCTTTTTTGCATACAAACGTCATATGGCTAGGTGTTTTTACCTGGCCTATTTTTTGTTAGTGAATTTTTCACTGTATTTGTATTCAATGTCAAAATCATCTTTTGATTTATTTTTTTTGTTAAGTCTATTGGTAATTTTTGATTTGATATTATGGCTAGATGATCGAAGCCCAAAATCATCGATGGATACATTTTTCTGACGATTTTTTAGTTCTTCCTTAGGTTTGTTGCTCAGTTTTGTTGCCACCGATAGCGTGGTGCTGGCTAAAAGTTGCTTCTGTGAAGTAGGATGAGCAAACAAATGTCTTTTAATTGCAAACCCTAAATCAACTGCCTTATTGGGCTGATCAGATAAAACAGCAACTATTATTCCTGTTTCCAAATAAATTGCAAAATGTGCATTCGCGGATGGAATACGGCCATCATGTGCAATTTTTCCATATTCAGGGTAATAAAATTCTTTTCCGTATTCTCTCATTATTTTTTCAAATTCAGGTTTTTTATATTCTTCGTATAACCATTTACCAAATTTTGCTAAATCCTCAACAGTCATCCAATAACCGCCACTAGGACCGCCAACGATATGAGGTGCAATCTTGTCACCTAAATTATAAACGCCATTATCTGGTTTATGAGGTAAACAAGTTATCCCTACATCGTCAAGAAGGTGCTCCTCCAAGATTTTGTTATAATCTTGATCCTTACAGGCATGCTTAATTGCTAAACCAACCAGCAGAATACCGACGTTACTGTAAACATCTTTATTAATTGCTTCTTTATCACCAAAATTATCGATATAAGGAATAAAATCTTCTGGTTGATTGATTTTAGGAATATTTTCTTCAGCAATTGCATTTGTATAATCAGGAAGATAATCGCCTAATCCGCCTCGATGGGTCATAACTTGGCGTAACGTAATACCATTTTCTTCCAAATGAATTTTAACTTTTTCAGGCAATTGTTTCCAAACCGTTTCGCTAATATGATCCTTAATTGGTTGATCGATACTTTCTTTTGATATGATTCCTTTCTCAATTAGTTTCAACATTAAAACGCCTGTAAAAACCTTACCAACAGAATGTATTGCATAAGGAACATTGGGCTGCTGTTTCGGAGAATGCATTTTATTATCTACAGTCATACAGCCGATACAATATGTACCGGTAATTTTTGCATCTTTGTTATATTTTTCAATATTTTCTAAATCTTGTGGCGTAATTTTCTGCGGAATATCTTTATGTGAAGAAATCCAAAATTTCTCATTACTATCTATACCCCAAATAAAGGGCGAAGGAAGATATTCAATAAAAAAATCATAGAATTCATTAAATTATATTGAACGCGGTTGTGTGCTCATTCGAGAGAATATTTTATTGAATTTTTTTTGTGGAACATAAAATTTAAATCCGTTAGTCATTTCATTTAAAGTATTGGAATTGAAAGTATCAGTATCAACATACTTATTCCACCATGCATTCAATATGGCGCGATTTTCTTTTTGCTCTATTTGAAACCAATCTTCTGGTTGATTTTCATTTCGTAGTTCTTTCAAAAAACCTCCGCTTTCGTTTTGATACTCAAAAGTTCGCATATATTTGTAAATAATTAATTTAATTATAACACAATGGGTCTATTGCTTTTGTTAAAATTAGCTTAGGTTTAGCTTAGATTTTAATTTTTTTTCTTGCACTTTTCTAGCTAAAACTTAAGTATTTATGTTAAAATTTATCGCGTTAAGGAAACGACATAAGGAAACATAATGAGATTTTTATCATTTTTTCGTGAACTAACATTTTACCTATTATTGTTGGTAACCATCAACTTGTATGCGCAAAATCCAGGTGAAGATGAGTCATAGTCATATGAAAAAGAACCCATAGATAGATTGGGTCTTTAACGCATAAAATTCTCCTAGCAGAAACGCCCTACATTATAATTTTGCTTTCAGAGTCCTGTTGCCGAATGGCTTGAAAATAAATATTTCTGCTTCCATTACTTGTCCTTGCTAATACAATCATTGGTTTGTGAAAAGTCATTCATCAGTATTCGAGTGGTAGATGCCACAATATCATCACGACGGGCTGTGTCTTTCGTTTTTTGTATGGTATATATTGCTACGACAATGGGCGCACATTTTGGTGGCCAAATAATAGCAACATCGTTGGATATACTGTCACCAGTTCCTGTTTTATCAGCAACTATCCATCCTTTGGGAATACCCGCCCTAATTCTGGTATCACCGGTTGTATTACCTCTCATCCAAGTTACTAATTTTTCTCTCTGGGGTTGTTCTAAAATATTACCGAGCGTTAATTTTTTTAAACTCTCTCCCATTGCTTTTGGGGTGGAGGTATCGTCTAGATTGTCAGGGCTAGAATTTAATTCTGGTTCGAAGCTATCAATTTGAAATGTATTATCACCAATAGTACGAGCAAAAGCAGTAACAGCAGAAGGCCCGCCTAATTTTTTCATGATAAGATTTGCTGCTGTGTTGTCACTATACATCAGGGCGGCAGCACATAACTCAGAGATAGTCATGCCAGAATTAACATTTTTTTCTGTAATAGGTGACCAAACTACCAAGTCCTGTTTTTTAAGGATTATTTTTTGTTGAAGCAAACGATTATCCTTCATGCTTTGTTTTAAAATAGATGCAACTGCCATTACTTTAAATGTGCTTTGAATCGGGAAACGTTCATAAGCGTGATATTGAATTTGATGGTTATTTGCAGTGTCTATCGCATACACGCCAATTTTTCCACCAAATGAAGTTTCAAGTGCATCTAAATTTTTATTTGTAGCTATGATTTTGCTGTTTTTAATAGCAGCAAATACGGTTGAATGATAAAGGCTAAAAATCAGTGTAAATGTTATCAAGAGAAAATGCATAAGACGAGTGGGTTTCATATTATTTACCTTCATTAGGTGAGTTTAATGGAGTGTTAATGCAATAGCATAACTGTTCAGCATTTCTTGTCGTGACTTTTATTAATTGTATATTTTACAAATTGCTGCGCTTCATCTGATTTATTTATTTCCTGATCTGGGCTCCAATCAATAGCTCGCTCAATTAAGTTTTTCCAGTTACTGCCAAGCGTTTGTATGGCCCAGTGTGCTGCCTCCATTTTTGAAGTTATGGTTCCTGTTTCCAAGGAGTAAAGGGTTCGGCACATGGTTAAAATGGCAAATACCTGATAATCACTCCTTCTGAATTTTGAAAAATCGCTCAAGGTGGCTTCCCAATATTCATGCAAATTTTTCTTTATAGCCAATATCAAATCTTGAGTTGATATTTCTTTGATTAAGCGTTTTATGTCCGGACCTAAAATTGAAATTCCGTTTTCTCTAAGCACATACAGTTCAATTATATAATTATTTCCATATTCTCCTAAGTAATAGTGTCCTTCATTGAAATAAGGTCGCATACCACTTGGGTTAAAATACAAAAGATCGTTTTGAGGGATGTAGGAAGCCTCAATTTTTTTTGCATATTTAAACTTACTTGAGTAAAACTGTGTGTGCATTTCCTCGATATTTTTAATCATACTTTTGGAGAGTTTGCTTGTTGTAATAATATAACAATCAATATCACTCTTTTCAAAATGGAAGCTATCACTCGCAAGAGAACCTCCGATATACATGCCAACGAATTTGTCTTTTAGAATAGACTGTACTTGCGTGAGCAATTGCTGCAGAAGTTCATTTATTTCTTTGTGTTTTGTTGAATTCATGGTTATAACTCTTTTATGATGTCAATAACGTTAATTTATCTGGTAAGTTTATAAGTCGCGCATCAGTTACTATTTCTATTTAATCCACTCATTAAATCCTAGCGATAACCGACCACGTCTATTTAAGGATTTAAATTCCTCTGCATTAGCACTATTCATTAAACGATATTCTCCCAAAGATGCATAAATAGGCCACAATTTATTAGCTAAAGAAAAAGCTTCTAATAGCTTAGTTTTTTCTTCAAATCCAAGCCAATCTTCAACACATACGTCTTGTAATTCAATATATGTTTTATCTGTTTCTTTAAAGCCATAATGCGTTGCTGCATTACGCACACAATAAGCTAAAGAAAAAAATGGATGCGTGATAACTGTCTCAGCCCAATCAATGATTGTCATATGATTAGTATCATTCTCAATGAGGACGTTATTATCATTAAAATTACCATGATCTAATGTTTCTGGAATTTTATAACTGGATAAAAGTTCGCACATGGTTAAAAATTTAGGATATAACTTATGCAAAACTATAATCCCATCGGATGTCATACCATCTTCTATTAATAAATTTTCATTGCTAATCAGTTGAGTGTAGAGAATGGATAATTTTTCTAATCTCCAATCGGGTACACCAAGCTCAAGAAAAAGGTTTACATGGTCTACCGCAGCATGTTGAATATAAGTGTATTTTTTAATTCCTTGGCATAGTAAATTTGATTGAAAATTGTTTTTTAAAATTTTACGAAGCGGATTACCTGCATCTTTAGTCAGAAAACAATTTAAATCTTTGTTCATAGCAATCACCTGAGGCACATTTGCGTGGAAACGGTCGTATAAAATTTGCGTTACAATAGGTTCTAAAAATAATGTCGGTGGCATTATCTTTAAATAAATATAACCATCTGATGTTAAAAAACGTTTTATCTTAGACCAAGGTGTTATCTGGATATCTTCTGGTGCGCTTTTTATAATGTATCCATAAGACACAAGGCTTTCTTCCGCCCATTGAATAATTTTTGTAGGATTTTCCATTATTGTTCCATCTCATCTTTACGATAAATCAAGCTATTATCAAGTACAGCACAAAAACGATCAAGTTCACTCGTTGGATAGGGTGTTGTCTTAGATTTTTTAAGTTTTAGAAAGAATTCATTCATCGCCACAGCCATAGGCACATAACGCATTATATATAATCATCTTCATAAGGAAATTTACTTTCAGGGTAAATAAATGCGTCCAAATATAATCCTTTGAATATTTTACAATCTCTTATAAATTCACTTTGTTCACAGAGTGCAACAATATCATAATCATTCGTATTTGTTGCTTCATCACGTGCTCTTGATCCATAAAGTATAATAGTATGCACTAAATACCTAGATTTTAAATATTCAATTATTTCATCGAGGATAATATCCTTATTCATGGCGCTCATCTCTTTTGATGGCCTTATCTTCAGCAGCATAATCAAATGTATTGTCAATTTGGGTAGGTGAGTGAGATCTCAACCAATCAATCGATTTCTTAATTGCATTCTCAGCTGAATGTAATTCCTTATAATTTAGTTCTACACGTATGCTATGCGTATCAAGTATTAAATCTTGATTCCAATCCAATTCTGGCTCTTTTAAATGAGCTGGGAGCTTATCGTATGAAAGTTTAATTATTTCATTCTTCCAGTCTGCAAGTTGACCAATTATTTTAAGCCATTCAAATTCACTATAAGCACTGATTTCTCCAACATTATATATTCTATTACCTGATCGCGTGTCTAAAGCAGATAGTACGATTGCATGAGCAATATCTTCAACAAACCCGCGTGAAAAACGCCACACGCTTTTGTTTTTATCTAATAAGATAGGCCTCAGATCATCCATTCTTTTTAAATAAGGATAAATACGTGAATAATCACCTGACCCATATACCATTGGTAAACGTAATATTGTACTGTCAATATCTGAATATGAACGAATCGTATTTTCAACTAAAATTTTGTCATAATAATACTTCCAATCATCCGGCGTAGGATTCATTATTTTTCTATAAGGAAAAAATTCCTTCCTTAAATCAGATGTTTCATCAAGTGGCATTGGCATTAGTTTATCGGTAAATACTGTCCATAATCGATCATATGCACGATATACATCGCAGCTGCTAATCACAATGATGCGTTTCACTAACCCGCGAAATATGTTTGCTAATTGCTTAGCGTCACTTTCTGTATATGGAATCATATCGATTACAACGTCAGGTGAAAAAGCTAATAATTTATCTTTAAAAGATAAAAGTTCAGTTCTATCGCCTTGAATAGAATAAATCTTGAAAGGAAATGTGTGTGTCGTTTGTCCACGATTAAATAAAATTACTTCATGACCTTTTTCATGTAGTTCCTGAACAACATAAGGACCTATGAATTTTGTACCGCCGATAATTAAAATTTTCATCAATATTATTCCTAGCTATTTGGTTTTTTATTAAAAACCATTAAATTTGCTAACCCATCAGGTGTCGTGATTTCACCAACAAGCTTAAAACCCACTTTTTCATAACAACGAATGGCACGAAAATTATTTGGATCAACATCAGTAATAATTTTTGTAACATTAGCATTGTGAAAAATATAAACGATAAACTCACTTATCATCTTTGTACCAATTCCACAGTTTATTAAATCTTTATAACCAATAAATTGATCGATTCCAATAGTTCCCTCAACTTCATTAGGCCACCAACCATCACCAACTTTATTTGCATCATAATATTGAATAAATCCTATCGGTTGATCATTTAAATAAGCTATAAATGGCACAACAACTGAATCACCGATTCTCTTCCTGTACTTTGATTTGATTTCATCATTGGTTAATTTATCATCCCACCATTCTTTAACATGCGGTTCATTAAGCCACTTACATAGTAAATTTAAGTCTGTTTCTTGTAGTGGTTTGAACGTAAATTGATTTAAAATAGTTTTTCGGTAACGAACTTCATTGAGTAAAACATCGTTATGATAATCTAATTTGGAATCGCCGGTTTCATTGAAGCCCATGCCTTCATAAAATTTTCTTGCTTGATCATTTTCTTTCAATACCCATATAATCACCTCACTGAAACCCATCTTTTCTAATTCCGACAATGCTTTTTGACATATTTTTTTTCCTAATCCTTGATGCCAAAAATCTGGATGTAAATAAATAGCACTAATTTCACCGCATTTTGTAGGATCAGTATCTTGATCACGCGCAGGACATAAACTCGCAAATCCAATAATTTGATTATCGCGTTCTAACACTAAAACATTCACATTGTTATCTAAAAGATCATGCCATTTTTGCTCACGTTCTTTTACTGATAATGAATCAAGTACACTATCCGGAATATGACCACGATATGCTTTCTGCCATGAAGCAATATGGCAAGCTGCAATCTGTTCTGCATCTGAAGTTTTAGCAAATCTAATCACCGGCTCATTAGTAATCATAAATTAATACTCATCACTGTCACGGGAAGCAACGGTATATGTTCTTGACAATCAGCCAAGTATTTAACCAATAATTTACTTCTTATAATCATATAGATACCTTGAAAATCTAAATTTAAGTTTAGCATACTTGAGACCTATTTTATGTTAGAATTTCTTCCTAATCGATACATTGTGGGTGATAAGCAGAAAAAATGAATGGTATTACAGTCCAATTAATTGATCCTATGCTTGCTAAAGAAGCCTGTCGTACCATTGCGGCTACTCTGCCAGAATGGTTTGGCATTCCCGAAGCAAATAAACGATATGAACAAGGTATGTTAGATCGCGTATCCTTCGCAGCTGTTCTTGATGTTAATATCATTGGGATGATCACGCTCGAATTCCCTTATGCCAATAATGCCAATATCTACTGGATGGGGGTCAAAAAACCCTTTCATGGCAAACAAATTGGAACCAAGTTGCTGCAAATCGCAGAAAATTATTGCCAAGAACAAGGATGTTTTTCTCTCACAGTAGAAACACTGAGTTCAAAGCAAAATGACGAAAACTATTTAAAAACTTATCATTTTTATAAGCAAGCAGGGTTCAAGCCGCTCTTTGAAATGAACACTTATGATCCGCATAATTTAATGGTCTACATGCAAAAGACGCTTAATTTAAATGAGTTTCACTTCATAGACCTGACGCATACTTTATCTTCTGATATTCCACAGTGGCATGATGGTTGCGGATTTCAGCATAAAATTGATTTGGATTATGCAGATTGTACTACTGATGTAAAATTTCGTACGCAAAGCATACAAATGCCAGCTGGTGTTGGCACACATATGGATGCACCTGCTCATTGTATTTCTAATGGCGTAACTATTTCTGATACACCGATTCAATCATTAATTGTTCCCTGTCGAATGATCGATGTATCTGATAAAGCACATGCAACGTATCAAGTCAGTGTTGAAGATATTAAATTATTTGAAAATCAGTATGGCCTTATTCCTAAAGGAACTTTTGTTATTTTCTATACAGGTTGGGATAAATGGTGGAATGAGCCTCTGAAATATCGCAATGAATTGGTTTTCCCTAGCATTTCTAAACAAGCAGCAGAAATATTAATTGAACGTGACATCATAGGAATAGGCATTGATACACTTTCACCTGATACTGCCAGCTCAGGTTTTCCAGTTCATCAAATCATGCTAAGCGCTAATAAATACATTATTGAAAATATTGCTCATGCAAATAAACTGAATGCAACAGGTGATTTTATTATTGCATTGCCGATTAAAATAAAAAATGGAACAGAAGCACCAATTAGATTAATTGGCATACAGCGGAAATTAAATAAATGACGATTGCAATTACAGATGATTTGATTAATGTGAAGTCATTTAACTCGTTTATGATGTGTTCAAAAAGATATGATGAAGCATACCTTAAAAGAGCAATAGAAAAAGTACCTTTGAAGCGATTAGGAGTTTCGGAAGATATTGCAGGTCTAACATGTTTTCTAGCTATGCCAGCTTCATCCTAAGCTGGTCAATGAATCATTATAGATGATTGCTTTTCTATTTATAGTGTTTTAAAAAATATTACTTAGTAACTGGAATTTAATATATATGTGCATGTTAATTGATGGAAATGGTAAAATTTTTACGAAAGAAACTGCTATTAATCGATTACTTTTCCCTGTTAGAACTGGAACATTTTCAATATCTGATGAAGCGAAAAAGTTCATTAAAACTAAATTAAATGGAGCCAACGCAGATCAATTATTTCAATTTATTCCAAAAGAAATGCAAGCACTATGTCAAGAAAAAAAATTGATGCCAACCAAAGCGTCTGTTTTTCAAAATCAGGTTGACGTATCCCAATCTAGATCAGAAGCTAGTCAGACTCCTCACATTAATTCTGGCGATGTGTATAGGAAATACAAACAGTATATTTTGATCAACATACTAAGATCAAGCAATAGCATTTTCTACATTAGGATGTCTCTCTCATCATTTTTTTAATTTTTCACAACTTAACTGACGAAAAATTCAGCCAGGCCTGCACATTTTTTGAGTTTTTCCAGATACTGGAAAATAAACAGCCCTGCCATGAAACATGGCCAAAAAATTTTTAATAATTGATAGCGGGATGCATTGCTCAGGCGACACTTAGGCGGGCGGCGCATGAGTCAACAATAAAGGCATTTGATTGCTTTGAGGAATCAGTTGTAGATGGGACAGGATTTGATTGATAACAGTTTGTTCTTCAATACACGCAATAATCTTTACGGCGCCGCCGCAAGCCATACATACCTGGATGTCGATGCCAAACA
>Ga0207056_1099_pt1 | contig 13567 bp, 16 predicted proteins | sample Alteio_BWMinCont_58_FD_153289 | JGI IMG/M metagenome (GOLD analysis project Ga0207056, IMG submission 153289) | Enriched cells from forest soil in Barre Woods Harvard Forest LTER site, Petersham, Massachusetts, United States -... | ecosystem: Environmental > Terrestrial > Soil > Temperate forest >... | reverse complement strand
CTGCAAGTTTAGTGAATAGAATAAGTTTGAGTATGGCTATTCTACTGATGGTTGTCCCTGCCATTCTATATTGTTTTTTTCCAGATTTTTTGATTGCGTTTGATATGGACATTCATGCGCCGCAAAATTTTCCTATGATAATTGAAGCCAAGCATTTTTTGTTAATTTGCGCACTGTTCCAATTTATCGAAGCCAGCAGAATTATTTTATTTGGCTCATTACGTGGCTTGAAAGAAACAAAATTTACATTGATGACTTCAATTGTGAGTTTCTGGGGCGTTGCTTTACCTGTTGGATATTTATTATCAACACACATATCATTTGGTGCTGTGGGTTATTGGTGGGCAATGGTGATGGGTGCAGGATTGAGTGTGATTTTATTGCAGTGGCGGTTTAATATTAGATTGAAGAGATATGTTAGATAAGTACCTGATGTGGCATATCAAATTCAAAATAAACCGCGATGAACATTTTTTACTTCCTCATAGTGGTCTAATTAAATTTACTCACCTTATTTAACGTGAGTTCGACATAACACCTAGACTTGTCATTCCCGCTCCCCACCTACGTGAGGACAAGCTTCGCGGGAATGACAAGTCTAGGTGTTATGTCGAACTCACGTTAATATAAGCACTATGCCAATAAATGCTAATAAAGCTGATGGCAAAACAAGAAAATGAATTTTCTTTTTGAAAAATATTTTACGCAACACTGGAATGATGAGCGGTGCTGAATTTAATATGACTAATGCATTAAAGATACTCACGTATTGCAACCCATAAATTAAAGTGTAGATAGAAGCGAGACACATGGCAATACGCGCGAGATGAATAGGTTTCTGTTTGGCCAGAAGCTGTCGCCATTTGTACTTTTTTATTTTCATGAGATAGTAGGCGCACAATAATCCAGAAATACTCTGCAAAAACATGATGTGATTGATCAGCAAATGTTTGCTTATTATTTTCGATAATGTTCCCATCAATACGTAAAGGAATGACCCTGAAAGTGTGATGATCATTCCTAATAAGATATTTCTGTTTATTTTAAACATTTTTAACATCAATGACTGTTTCTTTGGCAGAAGCTGCACTGCCTGCCATGATACCGCCGTCGAGTAATAGCTCTGCTCCTGTCATAAATTGTGATTCATCAGATGCCAGATATAAGGCTGCATAAGCCACATCTATTGGGGCACCCATACGCTTAAGTGGAATATTTTTACTAAATTCTGCTATGCGGTGTTCGCGCAACTCGTCGTTGCCTAATTCTTTGTCCCACATTTTTGATAAAATCGCGGCTGGATGAATAATATTACAACGAATAGGATAGTGATTATTGGCACAATACATGGCAACAGTTTTTGTGTAATTACGAATAGCTGCTTTGCTCGAAGAATATGCTGCGGAAGAGGGTATGCCCACTAATCCAGAACGTGACCCTATGTTAACAATTGCGGAATTAGGATTTGTTTTCATGATAGCAAGTGCATATTTGCATCCTAAAAAAACACCATCTAGGTTAACATGATGCACAGCTTGCCAATCGGCTAATGAGCAATGCTCTGGATTTTGTGGGGCCTGCGTATTGGAAGAAGGACATTCAATACCAGCATTATTAATTAAAATATCTAACTTACCATATTGTTTTTGTATTAGTGTCATACCAGATTGCCAGTCTTGCTCTTTGGTAACATCTAGCTTTATATAGGTGACGTTTGGCCCAATATTTTTAGCAATCAACATGCCTTCTTCAAGTGGCTTTCTACCAGCAATAATGACTTGTGCACCGTGTTGATTAAATAAGACAGCAATACCATTGCCAATAGATTGAGTGCCACCAGTAATTAGAGCAACTTTTGACTGTAATCGTTTCATTTAACCAATGTACTTCATTGCTATATGGTAAACAATGCATAGTATTTAATAACATATTTTACTATTTAGACATAATGTGATGGCCCTTGAGTAATAAGCGCTGGCTTTCATATGATTACTGTGGTATTAAAATCACCAGAATATTTTTAATTTAAATTAGGGAGGACCAACGCAATGTTTAATGGCATACGTCAATTTTTTAACAGGGCAGCAGGTGCGATAGCTGGGTTATTCACTGGTTTTTTTGCCGCATTTGTCTATATAGGCTACCAGAAACCCGGCGGGTCCTTTGCGGACATTATTTTATTTATTCCATTAATCGCGACGATACCCTATCACATGGCAATTGGTGCATATGTAGGCGCAACTGAAGGTGCTCGTGCAGGCCTTACGTATCCTAAACGAGTGAACCAAAGCTGGTCGAATTATACATTTAATAACGAATTACGGTCTTTATGTAAAAAGGATGAATTTAAAAATAAAATTGAGCAATCCAATAATCCTCCAGTGTTACTATCACAAGATGAAGAGGAGAAATTTTTACGTCTTTTAGAATCAGACTCTATCTCTGAAGACAATAAAAAAGAATTAAAAAATAACTATATCGAATATCAGAAATATATCAATGAGACCAAATGTACGTTAAGTGGCAAATCACTCAAAGAGATGGAGAAGCCCTTAATGATTGATGGTAACTTTTATGAGGCATCTACATTTCAAAATCATGTCAAATTCGTTACTGACGATGCCAAATTTCATTTAATAGAGGCTAAGCCCATTACGATAGCAGGACGTGTTATTGTTGAAAGAAATATCAATAACTTCGAGAAAAATATTAAACCCTTCACCTTATCAACTTTACCAGAAAAAATAGCTGAATTTCTCAATTCAGTAAGAAAAATGTTCTCTTCAATGAGTTTTCTTTTTCGGAAACTCGGTGTTAATCAAATTACTGTTGAGCCAAAAAAAGAGCTGTCTAATAATCAATTAAGTCTCGCGCAAAGAAAAAACAGCTGGCCTTTAAGTGTTATTTCCAATCAGGTTAAAGAAAGTGGCCCAAAACAAGATGGACCAGAAGTGATGGGATATAAAAATAGTAAATAATCAGATGAGAGAAGGTGAAAAATGTTCTACTCAACACAAGGAATGTGGTTTAAATTTTTCCAAAATCGTTGGCCTGAGTGGCTTTCATTAGTGGTTGTTTGCCTTTTATACGAGGCCTTGCCAACCACTCTCTATTGGGGGCCTCGGGGTGTCATGATTGGGGTTGTTGTGGTGTTGATTGTGGCCATGATGATATTGCATTGGCATTTTAAAATAGTACGCATCCTGGGATTAAGCACCAATATTTTGATTACCTCATACATGATTATTTCAGTTGGTCGCATCGTTGTAGCCGTATTAACAGGTAAAATTATGCCTGCTCATCTTTTACTGTCGTCTATGTCGCTTTGGTTTACAAACATATTTGTTTTTGCATTATGGTATTGGAACTTAGATGCAGGTGGGCCTCACAAACGATTTATCACCAAAAGACATGGCGTATCTGCTTTTTTATTTCCACAATCACAACTTTGTTTATACCCGACCGAGGCGACAAAAAAATTCATCACCTGGGAACCGCAATTTGTGGATTATCTATTTTTGGCTTTTAATACCAGTACCGCCTTCTCGCCAACAGATACTCCTGTTATTACACGGTGGGCAAAGTTAATGTGCATGATACAATCAATTATTTCCCTCACCATTGTCATTATGTTAGCGGCAAGGGCAATTAATATCCTTAATCCGTAGTCGCACCAATAGCGAGACAAACAAAAATGAAAAAAGACCAAAGTAAATTATTATTTCTCTCTAGTTTAGGCGGTATTTTAGAATTTTATGACTTTATCATATTTGCTTTATTTGCCGGCTATATTGCAGATGCTTTTTATCCTCAAAGTAAAGAGATTGGTCTCTTGATTGCATTTGCTACTTTTGCGATTGGATATTTAGTCAGGCCAATCGGTGGGATTATTTTTGGTCATTTCGGAGACCGTAAAGGAAGAAAGTCTACATTTACGATTTCTATTTTATTAATGGCGATTGCAACACTTTGCATAGGATTAGTACCAACTTATACTGCGATAGGCATATATGCGCCATGTTTAATTACTTTATTACGCATGTTACAAGGGTTTTCAATTGGTGGTGAAATTCCTGGTTCTATCGCTTATGTGAGTGAATCTTTACCAAATAAAAAGGGGCTCGCGTGCGGCATTATCTTTTGTTCCCTTACCTTGGGCATTGTTTTGGGCTCTTTGACCCACGCCTTGATTATTTATGTTCTTACACCCACTCAAATGCATGATTACGGTTTTCGGCTACCATTTATATTTGGTGGTATTTTTGGCTTATGCAGTTTCTTTTTAAGGCGGGGACTACATGAGTCATCGCAATTTTTAAATATAAAGAAAGAAGTTGAAAAGTTACCGATCGTGGTTGTATTCGAACAAGAATTTAGACATGCCTTAGCTGGGACATTTATCATTGCATTATGTGCTGGTATTATTACCCAATTATTTTTATTTGTTCCTTCTTATTTTACTAAAATATTGTTATTAAAAGATGGTGCATTTATTTGGGAGCGTACCGCAAGTATTGCATTAGGGTCATTGCTTAGTTTATTTTTTGGATATCTCTCGGATTTCATTTCTGTAAAAAAGTTAATGCTCGCGCTTGGACTCACTACTTTACTCTTGGCATACCCAATTTTTGCTATTTATGTTTATTGTCCCAACCTTTATTATCTTGCATTTTTTGCAAGTTCAATATTAATGGGGTTTTCAGCTGGTGTGGCCCCAAGTCTATTGGCGAATTTGTTTCCAACAAAAATCCGTTTCAGTGGTATTGCAGCGAGTTATAATTTAGGGTTTGCCATATTTGGAGGCTTAACACCTTTTATTTCCTTGTCTTTAATTTACTATACAGGCATTGCTACCATGCCAGCACTGTATTTAATTATCCTCTCACTCTTATCTATTATTGCAGTCATCTCTACCAAAAAATTTAATGCGACATCAGAGATAGATACGGGCCCACTCGAAACGACATAGGCCTATTTATAATTGTAAAAATTATAATTGTAGAAACTGACCGCAACCATCTGCAGACAACCAATTGCCTACGGCGAGTTGTTGGTGCTTGGCTTTAACATGTAATGTATAAGCGTGGCGTGAATGTCTTGACTGATTACGATAACTCATGTGTGGTATGCGTCCATGTAAAACAATCACGCTGCCTTTTTTAACTTCTAACGGGACCATGGTAGTCGGTGACCATGGTGTTTGATCAAAGGTTTCTATTTTAATTTGGTCATCCAGCGTCCTAATCATACGTGACCTGACTTTTTCATGATGGCCGTTTGGTAATACCCATAAACAACCATTTTCTATCATAGCATCTTGTAATGCAAACCAGAGGCCAATGATGTGGCCATCGTTTACCCAAATGTATGTTTCATCTTGATGACAATCGACTTCGTCTCCAATAAAAGGTTGTTTACACAAGTACATGGACTGTAACAGTGTTGGATTTTTTATATTGATTTGTTCGAGCAAACGAATGATGCTGGCCATTTGGCTAAAACAATAAAAAACAGGGTCTACTTCATGTAAGCCATGGCCAATTTTGTTGATGATAGATTGTTTGTCAAGTTGGATGTTGCCATGAGAATCAAATGCATTTTTATCAATGAAAAAATGAATATCATGGGCTGAATTTAAAAAGTATTGGCCATGAGTATAGCCATTATTGTTCCTAGAAAAAAATGATTGAATACTTTCTAAATCTAATTTTCCTATCAGCGATGATGCTTGGTGCATTAATAAGTCACAGACTGACGCCGGGATGAAATCAGGGACGATGAGATAACCTTGCTGTTGAAATTGATCATATAAATCCATATTTCCCTCTTAACTCTTAAATAGTGAGTGCAGTTGATAATTGCTTTGTTGAAGCTGGTTGATTCATTTTACCTTTTTTAAATAAAAAAACATCATGGTTTGATGAAATTGTGCCGATGGCAATCACCCCTTCTATCGTTGAACCATGAAGTGCGCATAATGTTCTTGCGCCTTGTCCTTGAATATTTCGGATGGGTTTAATAAGCGGTGGCGAAAAAAATTGTGCAATGTGTGTGAGGGTGCCTTTGGTATTGATAAAGTGAAAACCATCATGGTAGGGATGATGGTAAGTTGAAATCTGCGATAAATATTTAAGTAATGCATCAGCCCCATGTGTAAGCGATGACATTTTTGCATCATTAATCAAGTTACAGTGATAATGTTGAATGTCATTTAAATGTTGATAAAGTACCAATCCTGTTCCAGAAAATTGTTTTATTTTCTCCTGGCTTAAAGTCATTAACAATTTGATAAAATGTTTGCATGACATATTTATCATAAATGGCCTGCTAATTTTTGATTTTTTGTAGCAATCAGATTATAGATGTTTGCATTTGCTAAATTTTTATCTGATTCAACATTAATATGGTAATTTTTGTCAGTTAATAATGATATGATTTCATGCAACAAAGTAGTGCTATGGACTTCTATTCTGAGGTCCATAATTTTATGCCAATCATTGATTTCTATTCCTTGTAAAACTTGCCATTCATGGCCTTCAACATCTATCTTTAATAAATCAATTCTTGGAATTTTATTTTCTTTGATCATCATAGAAATTGTTGTTGATTCACATTCATAAGAATTTAATCGCTTTAATCTTTTCTCGATGACATGATGATACTCGGGTTTGGTTTCTTCCGTACCACCCATGCCTTGAAATATGATTTCAGCATCTTTTGTCTGGTGTGCATGAAACGAAGAAATGACAGAGAAATCTTGATAATAATGGAACAAATTTTTTTGCACGGTGTCGCTAATGGCATCATTAAATACGTGAACATCCTCAATATATGGTTTTGTATTTTGGCAAAGGACATGGAAAATGTGCGGGCATGGCTCAAAGGCATAAATTTTAGCGTGTGGATATTTTTCTTTAACAAAAAGCGTAAATAAACCAATGTTTGCACCGATATCAAAAATAACAGCATCGTTAGGTAAGTCCATATGTTTCAAACGATAACAATCATCGACAAATATTTCTTGATAAACAAAGTCAGTTTCATAGTGACGGAGATGTGCTATAGACTTGCCACATGGTAGTATGTAACCGGTACTATCAAATGGATACAAATACATCGGACTAGCTAGCCAATAAAGCCCTTGAAAATGAAATAATAGGACATCAGCTAATGCCCGGTCTATTTTCATGTCATTATCAATTGTCCCTGTTTCATCAAAAATTAAAAGTGCATTTTCAGCAGAGGCGAGTTCCCGTATTTTTTTATAAAAATGAGGGTGGTTTTGAAAATTTGAAATGACAATTGCGCCAATACGTTCAGATGAAAAGGCAATTGCCTCACCTATCATTTCAAGATCGTCATTTATGTATATGATATGATTATCATATTTCTCAAGTAATAAATGTTGGCTAAAATATTTTTCTGCTAACGCCATGGCCTGTAATATAAATACCAAATTAAAAGATTTGTTTTGTATAGTAGACATGCCTTTATTGTAAGATGTAAATATGCTCAACCATGGAACAATTTGAATATTTTGATATTGTTTATTGAGTGCTGCCAATTGTTTAAAATAATCTTCCATGACTGGCAACGGGTCTAAACCAACGAGATAGGTCACTCTAATTAAATTTTTATTCAATGCCGAATGGCGCGCAAGATAATCAACGTAGTTTTTAATCATGTTTAAAAATACTTTGCTATCACGGCCTTTTCTGCCAACCTTACCATTTAAGGCAATATTTCTAATGTTCTGGTCATAGCATTCTAATGTAATAAAAATATCATAACCTAATTCTCGTATGACAATGTCAAGTTGTTCATTTGTTTCTATATTATGTTCTAATACGAGAAATTCCTTTGGTTGGCAAAATTGATGAACGGCATGTCTCACATCACCCAGATGGTCTTTTAGCTCAGTAAAATCATTAAAGCATCCTGTCACGATAGCCACACTTTCAAGTTGCGCAATGGCATTTGGATGTTTAGTAAAAATCGTAGTGAGCATGTCCTTGGCAGATAATGTCTTATTCATGCCATTATTTACTCGGCCTGTTTTTGCACCTGCGCATAATACACATTTTTCTAGGCACGATGGACTAAAATTTAATGTCATGGCACGATATGGCTTGTCATTTTGGTTGGGACTATAATGGAAATACCAAAATGGTGACGTATGCGGTATAGATTGCTGCTTAATGTTTGTTGGGACATCATCAATATAGAGAAAGCCATTTTTGAACTGTATCCTTGGTTGTTTATCATTCTGCTGTTTTTGCATAGGAATTAAAAAAAAATGTTCTTTCTGACTAACGCTATCATGGAACTGGGCATAAGTATGTGTTTGCCAAGTTCCTGTCGGTAGCATGCCATAGGCAGTGATAAACAATCTTAAAAATTGATGCGGTGACATATTTTTTGCGGCATGATGTACGATCTCATCATGGGGACAATAGCGATCGGAAAGCCACAGACTATGTTCTTTTGACCTGACATAGGGTGATGCATTGTCAATCATAGAATGCAGCATGTTATCTTCCTGATATCGATGATATAAGGTGGCATTATAGTATGATCATGCGTCATTGCAATAGCTTACAATCTGTCGCAAAAGACGTTTCCATTACAATCTCATCTCAGGCCCCAATATTGGAAAAGGCAGGCAACGCGTATGGTTTTTAAATTTGTAGTATAATGAATAGTATTGGAAGAAGTCGCTAAAATTGTTGATGAAAGTAAATTGAAGCTCGTGTGGGAAGATACACATGCTGTAGGGCCATATGGATTTTGTGAGTAAATTACAGGAGTTAAAGAATGAAATATTTGCTTATTATTTTGTCCTTGCTTGTTTCACTCAATGTTTATGGAGATGACGTCATGAAAAATAAGGCCAGTGACATTTCAAAACATTATTCAGCACAACCTAATCTTTATCAGCTTGATTCAATAAGCAAAGAAAAATTATCAGATAAAATTACTCGCCAATATATTATGGGATCGCAATCAATGATAGTAAAATGGACCTTACTGAAAGGAGCGGTTGTGCCTATGCACTTCCATCCGAATGAACAAATCACATGGATAACGAAAGGGTCAGTGAAAGTGTTGTCACAGGGAAAAGAATTTATTGTTAAGTCAGGCGGTGTCTTAATTATCCCACCAAATGTTCCACATGAATTTTTTGCTCTTGAAGATACTATTGATATTGATTACTTCACGCCAGTGCGACAAGATTGGCTGGATGGTTCTGCTAGCTATATTCAGACCATTCAAAAAAAGAAGTGATAATTTGTATGGCACCAAATCAGAATTTAAATTTACTCACTAAAATTTAAATTGTGGACGAGACAGTAATGCCATGTTCTCTAATGCAGAAAAATCAATTAAGGAAAAAAAGTTTTTACGTGGAATAAAATTATTTTTGAGTTGGGTGCTGTGCACTCCCACATTAATGCCGCCGGTACAATACCACAAGTTGTCCATTCCTAATACAAAGGTATGATTATCACCCGCAACTATTTTTTTAATGATAATATTGTTAGGGAATTGAATAGGAGTTGGTGTATCCACCCTTGAGCATGTTTTATTAATACCTAATTGCCCATTATAATTACTGCCTACACCATACCAATTATTATTCACATCTTGAATAAAGGCATGGTTGCTGCGTGCAATAATATTTTTGATGGCCATATCATTAGGTAGGGTGATCAGGGTAGGTGTGTCATGGTTATTAGAAATAATTGATTTATTGGAAAATCCTAGTTGATTAAAATAATTATTACCACAACCATACCAATTACCTTCATTGTCTTGTATGTAAGTGGAACTTTTGCTTACGGTAATCGTTTTGATAGGCTTGTTGTTAGGTAATTGTATAGGGGAAGGGCCATTAACCGATAGGCACATTGTATATTGGACAAGTTGTCCATTAAGACTATAGCCACATCCGTACCATCTGCCTTGGTCATCACGCATAAAAACATGGTCACGAGAGGCAACGATTTTGTTAATGCTATGTTTATTTGGTAAAGAAATGGGAACAAGTTCGTTATATTTGTATCGTAACCCACAATTACCTGTCCCAAGTTGCCCATTTATATTATTACCACAACCAAACCAATTGCCGTCAACATCTTGTACAAACGTTAGTTGACATCCTAGTGAAAATTTTTTAATTTGTTTTTTATTAGGCAAAGTAAAAAGAATGGGAAATGCTTGAAAAGTGTCTGCAAGAGGGCCTAATCCTAATTCGCCGCACGAATTATTTCCGGAAACATAAAAATTACCACTACTTCCTAAATAAAAAATAGTAGATGACTGGGCAGGAAAAACTTTTACAATTCGCTCATGTTCAGGTAAAAAAACCTCTACTGGTTTTTCTTCACCTGTTGTATAACAATGACCATCCTTACAGAAGTATGTCATTCTTCCCTTGGTTGAAATTTCCCAAGTTTCAGTCAACCTAAAGATGGCGTTAATTATGGGCTTTGGTAATGATGAGAAAAACGTTCCTTCTCTTTTTTTCATCATATAAAGCAGGGAAATTATTTTTTTTCTTTTTTGAGAAAAACTTTTTTTTTCATGATCACTGAAATACATTGTGCCCTCGTGAGATTAATTTTTTGTAAGATATTTTTAAGTATTTTTGACAGTGCATTATATATAATAGGACTAGCATTTTCTATCCATGATTTCACGTAAGTAGAAATTAAATGATCAATAGTTGATCTAATAGTTGCACATTATAGAAATTAGCGTCAATGCGACATAGGTTGAATTACGCAATGAACTCGTTACTAAAATTAATTTTGTGATGAACAAAATTGAATTAGAAGATCCAACATTAAAAAATAAACGTGCAGATATCATTGAAAAATACGAGGATGAAGTGGACAGAGTACAACGCGCATCGTATTAATCTTTATACATTGAAGTAGCGTATTTTCATGCGCTACTTCAAATAAACACTCTCCTAATATAAATAATAAGACACAAAAAAAGTGCCTCGTTGACTTAAAGTTTTAATTCTTTTTCTTTTTTATGTTCTGACATAAAACTCAAAGCTGCATCAACTAAGAAGCCTGATCGATTACCTCCACCATGTAGCTGAGCATATTCATCAATTTGTTTCAAAAACCTTGCAGGCAAACTCACATTAATTCTAGTAGTTTTACCAGAGATTTTTGAGATATCGACTTCAACTACTGCAAGTACGCCGTGACACGTCTTCGTTGTAAATTATAACCTAGTGGTGCGAATGCCCGCCACCATGATAGCCACCATGATAACCACTATGATAACCTCCACCATAAAAGCCGTGATGGTAGCCATAACCCCAATCGTTATAGAAAGGACCACCAATACCGAAGTCAAAGGATGGTGCTGCATCATAATAATCAGCATCGTAATAGTTTGGATAATCATAATAACTTGGATAATAGCTATAACCTGTGTCAACTCCTGTGACGCATCCGGTAAGGTTACCTAAGCATAAGCCAATTATTAATATAAATTTTTTCATGGCAATCTCTCCCTACTGAATTAATACCTCTTATTCATTATAGACTATGGCCTTGTATTCAGTGTAAAGAGCTTAAATCAAAAGTGTCCGCTAAGCGTTTAGAATTGAAGAAAAAATCGAAGCATATGAAATAGCTGATAAAGAAATAAATGAAAGGATATATCAAATAATGAAAAATAGAAAATACCAAAACATTTATCTGAAATACTATAATTATCTAATTATCAACATTCTCTCTAGAAATAATTTTTTCACCAAATGTTTGCAAGGCTAATAAAATAGCAGGAAGTGTTTTCCCTAATTCAGATAAATTATATTCAACCTTTGGTGGAATTTGTTGATAAACTTTCCTAGTAATGATAGCGACATTGATAAATGACAAGATTTCTCTTATCAATTTTTTTCCCTTGTTGAGCTTGCTCTTTGCCATTTACTTCATAAACCAATCGATGTTCGTCATTAATTCTACGTGACCATTTGCCAACAAGATGAAATTTTAATGGCTCTGGCTTACCAATTCCTTTAAAAGGCGATCGCTTGATATTCTTTATAAGCTCATTAATCCTTTGAAGTATTTTTTCATCAGTTTCTTGCCAATATAAATAATCTTCCCATGCTATTTCTGTCCATACCAGATTCATGCTTTTTTCCTAGATTTAATAGGTTCTTCAATTAAATCACGATGAGTAATCTTGCCCTCCTCTGCTTGTTGTAAGCTTCGTCGTAATCTCTCTGCGTTTGCCGGACTACGAAGCAAATAAGCTGTTTCTTCAATGGCGTTATAATCTTCAAGCGACATCATCACCACAGCATTAGAATTTTGGCGGGTGATAATAATCGGACTATGATCATTACAAACTTTTTCCATTGTCTTGGCTAAATCCTTTCTAACAGAAGAATAACTTTTAGCGTCCATAGTGAACCTCGTATATTGTACAATTATTTGTACCTGTACAAGTATTATAGCTGCATTTTAATTTTTGTCAAAATACAAATACAGTTGTCTCAATAATATCATTGGATATAAGGGCTTACATTAAAATTACATGATTATGCGGGCGGTGCGTGAATAAGCAGCAAGGGCATTTAATTACTTTGAGGAATGAGTCGAAGATTGACAAGAATCTGATTGATAGTCGTTTGATCTTCTTCAAGCAATGATTTTCACCGCCCCACGAGCCAAGCCATACACACCTTGATGTTGACGGGCTGCTTCTCAAAATTTTGGGGAAACTTAATTTAACGTGAGTTCGACATTTTTCTTTTTCCATTTTTTTTGAGTGGCGATACTGGTTAAATGCTCAACAGCATGATAAAAATCTAATGCCATCAAGAGTTGTGTGGCTTTAATCCCTAAACCCGTAATCAAAATAGCGACGCGTTCCCATATCCATTTTGCCCCATCTGATATGAATAATAATTTATCTGCTGCTTCAACGCCTAATTTTTTGAGGTAATAAAGTAACATGCCGAATATAGCATCTGGACCCTCTAGGCTAGCGTCCATGATAGGTGAAATTTTACGATCTTTTTGCCCAGCACTACCTACAACATAAACAATGATAAGCTTTGGTTCTCGCCAATCTGTTTTATAGCGATTACGGTTCTTTTTAGTTTTATGACCTTTTTTATTCTTTCTTATGCGCAGTCGACCACCATCTACGGAAATGACCACCTGTCTTCCTTTGAACTCTGCTTCCAAGGGTATTTCACCGGCTTTAAAAGCAGCTCTTGCTCTCATGGCAAAACGTCTACATATCATGCGAATAGTTTTAATGTCTAGGCAAAACCCATACATGGTACTCATTAGGCACTGAGCTTCTTTTTTCTGATTCCTCTAATTCATTACTATTCAACATTCCTTGTAATTTTATAGCAGCTATCAGATCAGCCAGTTTCGTTGCTTTTGCATGAAGATTTATTTCTAGTTTTTCAAGGGAATCAGCATCCTGGATATTCACAGATGATAATTTTATTTGTTCAAATTCATGGATAAGGGTCTCGACAGAAGATTTCAAATTTGAAATGATAGTGTCGCTGCTG
>Ga0207056_1095_pt1 | contig 14393 bp, 13 predicted proteins | sample Alteio_BWMinCont_58_FD_153289 | JGI IMG/M metagenome (GOLD analysis project Ga0207056, IMG submission 153289) | Enriched cells from forest soil in Barre Woods Harvard Forest LTER site, Petersham, Massachusetts, United States -... | ecosystem: Environmental > Terrestrial > Soil > Temperate forest >... | reverse complement strand
AGGACAATAATATCGTTCGTCCCTTATGTCCCTTGTCCTTTATGTCCCTTATGTTCTTTACGTCCTTTGTCCCTTCTTTGTGTCTCCTAAATAACTTAAGTTATTTTTCGAAAGAACCTGAGTATGTCAAAGACGAAACCACAATTGCCCCTCCGGCAGAGAGCTTTGCGTTGAATTTTTTGGCAAGTCTGGATATGAAGAAGTTAGTGTGTTCAATATTCTCGTGGAGCAAGCCAATGTCTACCATTTTGAAGAAGCGCGGCAACAAGATAGGCCTTCCTGCAGGGTCTTTGATACATGTTGGCGATATTACTCAACCCAATATCAGCATCTCCATGATCGACTACGATCAAAAAAAAGTAATAGAAAGAAACGACCTTACCATTGAAGAATGTCTTCAATTTATGGATAACCAAACCACAACGACGTGGATAAACATTCGTGGAATTAATGATCCCCATGTCATGGAAATGATTGGACATCACTTTCGGCTCCATCCTCTATTGCTTGAGGACGTAATGAACGCGGGACAAAGATCTAAGTTAGATGATTATAAAGATTATCTATTCATCGTCATGAGGATGCTTACATATTCTTCTGAGGTAGGTGTGCAGGATCAACAAGTAAGTTTTATTCTTGGAAAAAATTACGTCATCTCCTTTTTAGAGGACTCTTTGGATTTTTTCGAGTGCATCAGAGTTCGGATTCGCACAGGAAATACCCGTATTCGAACGATGGGAGCAGATTATCTTTGTTATGCCCTCATAGACACCATTGTGGATCACTATTTTGTCATTTTAGAAGGTGTGGATAAGGAGCTTGAAGCTCTTGAAGAACTGCTTATGCAGGGTTCTGGAGCCAATGTCATGCGACGTATTCAACATCTAAAACGGGAGATCATACTGCTTCGTAAATCCGTGTGGCCGATGCGTGAGGTTATTAACAACTTCAGACGCCTTGAAACACCCTTGGTAACGCCAAACACTCAGTTATTTATGCATGATGTCTATGATCACACCATCCAGGCAATCGACACCATTGAAAGCTTCCGAGATATAGCGTCAGGGATGCTTGATGTCTATCTTTCTAATATCAGCTACCACATGAATGAAATTATGAAAGTGCTTACTATTGTCGCTACGATTTTTGTTCCTTTGACATTTATCGCAAGCCTTTATGGGATGAATTTCGACCATATGCCTGAACTACATTCGAAATGGGGCTATCCTTTTGTGCTCGGTATCATGCTTGTCGTAGGTCTGTCGATGCTTTTGTATTTTAGGCGGAAGAAGTGGCTGTAAGCATCTCGTAAGTCTTACATAATGTTAAGCAGTAGACGCTTGTTGGATATCCTTCCAAAAGTGCTTGGACACACTTGTGTGCGGTTGTTCCGGTTGTGAATACATCATCAATTAATAAGATCTTCTTATTTTGGAAAAGTTTTCCAGTCTTCAACTCTATCAACGAACCATCCATATTCATCCGTTGGACATGAGAAAGCCCCGCCTGGCTGAAGCCCCCGCTTTTTCTTTTTAGAAGATCATCCACAGGTACATTGAGAATGTGTCCTATGCTATCTGCTAGCAAGCGGCTTTGGTTATAACCACGTGTTATCCAACGGGTAAATGCAATTGGCACCGGAACGATTAAATCCGGCATTGGCCAATCGAGGTTCAAAAGTTGAGCTGCCATATAGGCTCCAGCCCCCTTTGCTAAGTAGGGCTGATTCCCATATTTCAATTGCCGCACCAAGCTTGCAGCACTGTCGCTATAACTAAATACAGCCGCGCTTATAAACTCAGGCTTTTGTTTGATGCATTTGTAGCAAGGAGAAGATTTCCCCTCGATTTCAGGTGTAAAACAATATGGACAATGTTCATCGGGAGATAATATCTGCAGGGCATTTTGACAAGTTTCGCAGAAGAGGGTGAATCCGGGTTGTCGCAAACTTTTACAATGCAGACATAAGGGAGGATAAACTAGGTCTATGAATGCCTGTGAAAGCTGCTTTATAAATATTGGAAGCTGCATTGTTAACTTGGGCTTACCGAGTTATATGGGGGCTCTTTTCGTGAACGCGCCCGAGCCCGCGCCCGTTGCCCGATCCTTTCTGAAACTCTTTTCCGTACCAGAAATTCGGAGCAGAGTTTGGGCGCGGACTCGGGCTCGGGCGCGTTCACGAAAATTGCTAGAGTTGAAACATTGTGCCAAATATTGTTGAAAGGCGGGATTCTAAATATTGCTTAATTTCAGGCGCTTCATTTGGATGATTCGTCTTTGTCCACTGTTCAATCTTGTTTGCGACCAATATAAGATCAGGCTGAAAATATTCCGGTTGCTTCATGCGCTCTTCTGCAACCATCTTCCCAACGTCGAGATGGAAAGGGCGCCCTTCAATAAATCCAGTATTGCACATCACCCCATGATCGCGATCGTAAATTCCCTTGTGATATTCTAAAACATAAAGATCTAAAAGTTGACCGATCCGTTGCTTTGCAGCTTCCATATCTCCGTTTTGAATGAGTCGGTTTAAAACTGATCTCAAAGTTTCCCCTTTTTCTTGAATCACGTAAGGCACTGATCCTAAGTCGATCGTTCTATTGACTCCGATTTTATCCACTACAGTAACGTATAAAGGATTCTGGCTGGGATTTAGTTGAATAAAAATGAGGCCACTTTCCTCTTTGTCAACGTCAAAAGCAAGTTTATATCCCGTAAAAATGCTGTTCAATTTTCGTTGCTTTCGAAGAATTTCCCGCTCCTGATAAGGCCCGAGAAGGGGGAGTTTAGGCAGAATACCAAATAATAGGGAGGGTCTGAGGTGTTTAAACTTAAAGAATTTTAACACATATTGCTGATCTTCGCTGGCAAAGGCATATGTTTGCGAGCCCTTTCCAATATAAGAGAATTTTTGGGATAGGATGTTTTGCAGTTTCTTTTGTTCTTCCGATGTTAGTTGAGGGATTTCCCACTCAGGATGGTAGGGCATGGGATTCTGAATATTGCCGAGGCGGAAGTCATCAGTCGCGCGGTAATAAACCCTGACTCCCACAATGATGAGAAGGCCTATGAGAAGAAACTTTAATGAACGCTTATACTGCTTGAATTTGTAAAACACTTTACCAACCTAGAAAGACGGAGGAGGTGGGATTCGAACCCACGGTACGTGATTAGCGCACACACGCTTTCCAAGCGTGCTCCATCAGCCACTCGGACACTCCTCCAAAAACAGGTCCAAGGTTACATGAGATTGAGTTAATCCGCAATAAAAATGAAGGCTATTAATTTAATTTCGTCCAAAAGGCTGCTTTAATGACTTATTGTGGAATGTGGCGCCCCTCCGGGGCGAGATGTGTGGGTGGGGGCATTACCCAGGCTTCGCTTGCCCCTCCGGGGCCGTGCTCAGCCTGGGCTCAATTGTGACAGCCCTCCGGGCCGTGTGCAATGAGTTGTGTGGGTACAACAGACTTCCGGGGCGGTGCTCAGCCTGGGCTCAATTGTGACAGCCCTCCGGGCCGTGTGCAAGGTCTGTTGTGCCCACACAAGTCATTGCACACGGCCCGGAGGGCTGTCACAATTGAGCCCAGGCTGAGCAGGGCCCGGGAGGGGCAAGCGAAGCCTGGGTAATGCCCCCACCCACACATCTCGCCCCGGAGGGGCGCCACATTCCACAATAAGTCATTAAAGCAGCCTTTTGGACGAAATTAAATCAATAGCCAAAATGAACAAGCCAAAACTCTAGTAATTATTATCCGCATAGTGTATATTTATTGTTTAATCATTAAATAAAGTGTGGTTATGGCTAACGTTTTCTTAACAAATGCTGAAGTTACAATTTCTCATTATTTTTCTGCTGGCCAGAAGGCAGCAATAGAATCCCTTCCTGTGCATGTTCAACGCAATTTATATGCAGACGTAATTCAGAAGGCGTTTTCTCAAATGGGGAAGGAACATGTCGATGCACGAGATGATGAGTTAAAGCTAAGTCAAGAATCTGAAAAAAGAATAAAAGATATCGTTGATAGCATGGTTTTGCATCATGAAGACCACCAGCAAGAAATTCCAAATTCTGATAACCCCCACTTAGCTTCCATCACATCGATGCTAACAAGCAACCCCAATTGGCGAGCAAATGGGTTTCCGAATCGATGGAAGTTGATATCCAATACTCTTTTTAAGAGGGATCCTGAAATTTGTCGTTCTGTTCACGAATGGGTTCAAGAGAGATTGACAAAAGCGTCAGTAGAAGTTGTGAACTCTGACATACGGTCCATCTATGTCCGAAATTTATTGGCTTACATCCCCTTTTTCTCCCCAGAGCTTACTCCAGAATGGCAATTACCAATGGGTGAAAATGGCGCACTTGTTCCCTATCGAATTGAAAGAATAGAACTGATGCCAAGATATTTAGGATCTCCACTTGTGGCATATGGACTGATTCCGACGGACAATCGTTATCCCCCCTTCTTTGTTTTAAAAGGAACATCTTATCCTGCTGACGATGGTTTTTTCTTCGGTTTGATGTCAGATATTAACCCATTTGCAGCACCTGGAGGGCATATTTTTCACCTTTTTGCAAAAAGGCGGATTGAAAGTTGGCTAAAAGAACATACAGGTAAATGTAAGGGTGAGGTCGTTGGAGTCAGTTTAGGAGGGTGTTTGGCATTGCAGACAGCCTCTTATCTTCCTCAATATTTGGGAAGGGTTTCAGCCTTCAATAGCCCTGCAGTAACTCCGCGAGATGTACAAGCATGGAAGAGGAATTCAGCAAGGCTTCACAAGGAAGAAAAGCCAACCGTTAATGTCTATTTGCAGGATGGGGATCCTATTAGCATTTTTGTTGGGCAACGATGGGCGGATGAAGACTGGACTTTGCGGCGTGGGTATTCGAGAGTGGATTCGATATTCCAGTCACATGCAGCCGCTTTTACTGCAGACAGAGAAGCCTGCATCATTACAGAAGATACCACGAGGGATAGCAATAGATGGGAGCGAAAATTGTGGCCCATGTTTCAGAACGGATTATTCATCCCCGTTTTTTTAGTAGGGATCGCTTTTTGTATTTTGTTCTGCATTGTGCATAATATGATATGGCTTGCGAGAACGTGCTTTAATGCAATTACGACCCGCTTGAGAAGACGCGAGCGAAATATTACCCTTCGGGCCGAACAATCCTAAAATTATGAAAATACAGCCCCCACAGCCACCCATACAAGTCTCTAAATGGCTCAAAACTCAGGTCTTGCTTGATTCCGATGAAATGGAAAGCCTCTTAAGTTCACTTGGAAGCTTTAAAATCTATATTACTAGCCGGATTACGTCAGAAAATGATCATGAAGTGTCCGTACAGCAGTTTCTGAGCAGTTATACCGAATATGTCAATGTCCTTAAGCAAGGACAAGAGCCGCAAAATGCTTCCTATAAGGATCTATTCTCCACCGTGTTTTCTGTCACACCCGATTTGCTTTATGCAATTCCTATTGCACAAAACCAACAATTAATTCGTGCAGATAAGCCCGTCATACAACTCCAAGCCCATCATATAAACTATTCGCATGCTGACCAAAAGATTTATTCAATGAGTTTTGGCTCTGAAACGATATCCTGGGGCATACAATTTGCATATCCTCAACTTTATAAAAATCCTTCAGACCACCAAGTCCATAAAGTGGATAATTCTCCGCAATTTCCTAATACACAGCTCTTTATAAACCTTCAAAAATGGGTGAGAAACCATACTATACCAACTCCTTTCCTTGTAAATAGCCAAAAGGTTAATATGCCAGTGCGTTTAGGAAAAAAGTGTCTGGTATGGATCAACAACCACCAACAACTTAAGAATCACAAAATTCAAGTTGCAGTGGGAGTTGCAGAAGTGTCCATCCTCAGGCCAACGGCCTGATGTATAAAAGCCTAGGGCGGTGCCCTAGGCTTTTATACATCAGGCCGTTGACCTGAAGATGGACACTTCTGCAAATGTAACCTTAAAACAAGAGCTAGCAGAATGAACGTCGAAGTAATAGCCATTGGCAACGAACTCCTTTCTGGATCTACTGTAAATACTAACGCAGCGTTTATCAGCGAACAACTACAGCACCAAGGCTACATCGTATCTAGACATACTGTCTTGTCTGATGAAGTATCGCAGATGCGTCTAGGGTTTCAAGAAGCCCTCAGACGATCCCGGTTAGTCATATCAACAGGCGGATTGGGGCCAACGTGCGACGACCTGACTCGCAATGTCGCTGCAGAATTATTTGGGTCCGATTTTCGTTACGATGAAGAGATTGCAAATGATATTAAGCGTCGATTCGGACAAGATGCCCCCACAATTAAAAATCAAGCCACAGTTCCCACAAAAGCAATAATACTAAGAAACTCCATCGGAACAGCTCCTGGGATGATTTTTCAAGGAGATGGATCGACCCTCATCTTGCTGCCGGGAGTCCCTCTTGAAATGAGGGCTATGATGTTGGATCAGGTGATGTCATATTTGAAAACACATCAGGAGGCTTTTCCAAAGCGTTATACTAAGCGCCTGCAATTTTTTGGACTTCCAGAATCTGCTGTTGACCCTATGCTTCGGGAAATAAAAGAAAAACATGCAAATATTGAATGCGGCATTTATCCGGACCAGGGAATACTAACGGTTACTGTCAGTGCACAAGCGTCTAGCGAGGAGCAAGCAGAAGAAATTTTAAAAATTCCTTACAATTTTATATGTTCAAAATTCTCTTCTTCTGTATTTTATAGTGCGACAGGCAAGCTGGAGCATGCGGTGCATGAAATGCTTTTGCAAAAGGGGCTTACACTAAGCGCTGCAGAATCATGTACCGGAGGGGTTTTATCAGCAAAGTTGACTCAAATACCAGGAGCCTCAAAATATTTCATAGGCTCTGTTGTTGCTTATTCCAATGAGCTGAAGTTCTCATTGTTGGGAGTTTCACAAGATACGCTTAGTAAATATGGCGCTGTCAGCGAGGAAGTCGTTGCAGAAATGTGTCTTGGGATATTAAAACTGACAGGAAGTGATTATGCCGTTGCGATCTCAGGCATAGCAGGTCCTTCAGGTGGTTCTCCTGAAAAGCCAATAGGCACACTCTGGTGTGCTTTTGGAAAGCAAGGAGAAAAGCCTTTAACTTGGTTGTGCCAAGGAAAAGGGAATCGTGAAATGATTATTAAACAAGGTGCTAATGCCTTGTTAGCAAAAATTTATAGCATGTTAAAATGAGAATATAATGGATTACGTAGAAGCATACGAGAGAATTATAGCGCTGAAGCAACCACAAATTTTAGACTTTTGGCAGCAGCTTCGCCCTCTGTCACAAAACAAGCTCCTCAAGCAAATTGGGGCCCTTAATGTTAAGGGGTTTCGTCAGCAACAATCCCAGTTACTTGAAAAACCTACTTCCACTAATCATATTGAACCCTTTCGAGACTTCAGTGTTTCTGGAAATCAAGAAGATTTCAACCACGGGAAAAAAGTTATCGCAGAAGGTAGAGCAGCATGCTTGATCCTAGCAGGTGGACAAGGAACGCGACTTCAAGCCGATGGTCCCAAAGGACTTTTTCCAGCGACACCTATCAAGCGAAAGCCCATTTTCCAAGTGTTTGGAGAAAAGATCGCAGCAGCCAGCAAACAAGCGGGAAGGCCATTGCATTTTGCATTTCTTACCTCTCCCTTTAATGTTACACAAACGAAAAAATTTTTTCATGACCACCGTTATTTTGGAATGGATCCTGCATATGTCAGCTTTGTTGTTCAGAAAACATTGCCATTGTTAGACCCGTTAGGCAATCTATTTTTAGAAGATCAAGATCTCATCGCAGAAGGGCCTGATGGCAATGGGCATGCATTAAAATATCTTGTGGAAAGTGGAGTTTGGGAAAAGTGGCAAAAAGCAGGAGTTACCTGTGTTAATACTATATTAATAGATAATCTGCTTGCTGATCCTTTTGATGCTGAACTCATTGGCTTTCACGATCGAGAAGATCTAGAAATTACCATGAAGTGCACAGATAAAAAGTATCCCCGAGAAAGAGTTGGGCATGTCGTACGCAGTGAAGGCACCATTACCGTGTTGGAATATTCAGAATTTCCCGATGTTCTTAGGTCGTTGACAGAACCCGATGGAACCTACACTCACCGCTGCGCCAATTTAAGCCTTTTCTGCTTCAGCATGGACTTTATCAATCGCATTCATTCAGTCGTTCTTCCCTTGCATCGAAGTTTTAAAGTAGCTAAATGTCTCGATAGTAAAGGGATCTCCCGAATGCCAGAACGCGCTAATTGTTGGAAATATGAGACGTATATCTTCGATCTCGTTCCTATGGCGCAGAAAGTAAAGGCTCTTTTATATCCTCGAGAACAGTGCTTTGCCCCCCTGAAAAATGCTGGAGGGGATGATTCTATTGTTCAAGTTAGAGAAGCTCTTCTACTTGAAGCTAGAAGAATTGCCGAGAAAATCACTGGTTTGCCTGCCCCCTACTATCCCTTTGAACTATCGGCCGACTTTTTTTATCCCACAGAAGCACTGCTGCAACGATGGAAGGGAAAGCCTTTTCCTGATATTTCTTATATTGAGGATAAAGAGTATACAGAAAAAGACTTGGGAAATCACGACGACTATAGAAGAATCGAAGATCGGATAAGGATGCGTCCTTAAAATGGGACTGGAGGAGCAAGGGCAGCATCTCGTATTTTATGACGGGACTTGTGGCATGTGCCATAAGGCAGTCCAGTTTCTTCTTAAACATGATAAAATGAAAGTCTTTGTTTTCGCACCCCTTCAAGGGGAAACCGCAGCCAAAATGTTAGGGGATTGGAAAAGCTTATTTCCAGATGCCGATACCCTAGTTCTTGTTGAAAATTACCGAGATCCAAGTGATGAGTATGAGCTGAGTAAACGCATTTTTGCTTTTGGGAAAGGGGGTTTGCGCATCTGTTGGCTTCTAGGTGGTGTGTGGGCAATTCCAGGGGCGATTTCTTTTTTGCCGTCATTTCTTTATGACTGGATCTATAGATGGGTTGCACGTCATCGTTTCCAATGGTTTGAAAGACGGACATGTTTGGTGCCCAAAAATGGAGATGTTGATGTTGATTTGACACGGTTTTTGCCCTAAGGCAGCGAAGGGACATAAAGGACAAAGGGACGTAAAGGACATAAGGGACATAAAGGACAAGGGACATAAAGGACAAGGGACGTAAAGGACAGGGCAGCAATGTTACCTATGTTGGTGAACCGGACCCGCGCGCGGGGACGGTTCTCGCATAACAGCAGAACGCGTTAACACAGGCCGCTTAAAAAGCCTTTTGCTCACAACGTTTGCCTGTGTTAATGCGTTATGCTGTTATGCAGAACTGTCCCATGCGCGCGTTTGCTACACATGCCTATCCGTGTGCAAAGTTCCTTTTTGGCTCGCTGGGATTCCCCGCGCTGTTTGATTGTGCGTGTTAATTTCCACAAAACGTCATTTGTAAACCAATCAATTTATTTACTTGATTATCAAACATTGATATGATATGATTTTTTTATAATTATGGGATATAATATGCTGTTACCTATACATTCATCAATAATTAATAATGACATTCAAGTCAGAATGTTTCATGCACAATCAAAATGCACTCTCTGTCAACAAAGGCTATTGGCAGTGCCTGTAACGCTCATCAGCATGGCCCTCGAATCCGTTTTCTATATTGCTGAGTTAATAGAATCTATTGCTTTATGTGTCATCCATTTGATTGGGTCGATATTTTCGAAAAAATGCACCCTCAGAAAAGCGTTAGGTTGTTTTGTCAATGTTTTTAGATCGACTGCAGTTTTTGTTTATTTTCAAATCATTACGCTATCTAATTTGGGTAACATATATAAACCAATCCATATTATTGGATATACTAGATTCCAATATTTGTTCACGTTAAAATTTTGCGAATTGGGTGTCTTTTCTGAAAAACTCACAAAGAGTTTATTAAATGCATCGGGTGCAATCAGTTACGATGATTTTTGTGAAAAATATGCCATTAAACGATGCGAATATGAACCACCTCCTGCGAGAAAAGGTAAAATAGGGGCTGCACTTTTAGCAACTTTTCTTCCATGGAAATTATATAAGCGCACTGAAGAAGATAATGCAGCTATAAAAATCTGGGCGGAATCTTATCCAACGATGTTTCCATACCTGTATGATAAGGATGGTCAGGCAACTCTGAAAGCCATTTCTAGTGAGATCTTAACAAAACGATCCCCATCACCGATACCGGCGCCAGCTGCGGCACATTAGGTTGATGCAGTCAGCAAAAAAAATAATTGCAAATTTAATTGATTTATTATCTGCTGTTATGGGTGGATATCAAGGAATATAAAAGATGAACCAAAATTAAAGATCTCGATATAATTCACATACTATTTCCCCACATCTAATATCAATGGCATAGAATTTGCATCTTCTATTATTAAATGTAATTATTAGATAATATTATAAATAATTACTATACTAGATAATAGGGGGTCATATGAATAAAATTGGGATGCTTGAAGAATGTTTCAGAAAATATGTTAGTCAGTTAGATTCTTTTGGAACTGAAGGGATTATAACAGTAAACATGGATCTGCTAAAGGAGCTCAATATATCGAATGCTTTGCAGATGGCACATGAGTATGAGCTCAACTATGCATTTCATGTCCATGAATCTGATGAGAAAATTACATTATGGAACAATGAGTTTGTTGTTTGGATTGTTCCTGAATCTCAAGATGGCCATTTCTCCACTTATGTTTTGATTGCTCTCAATAAACAAGAGAAACCTCAATTAGAACTCGTTTTTGTCGCTAGCAATGTCTTTAATAGCTCGCAGCTCATTTTGCGCATTCTTGAAAAATTCTTGGGGGAGATCGAAGAAAACGAAGGGCTGTTGCGTAAACTATAGCTTCTGCAATTTTGTTAAAGTCAGAACATTCTTCCCATTTATTCGTTTATATTCAATTTTATCCATTAACATTTTCATGAGGAAAATTCCAAGACCACCGATAGGTCTCGCTTCAACGGTCATTTTTATGTGGGCATGGGCGATGTTTGTCAATAATGGATTAAAGGGGATCCCATCATCGGTGATGACTATTTGAATTCCAAAGGGCTCTTCTAGAATAAAAAAACTGATATGAATTAGGGAATTTTCATTTAGTCCAGAGTATAAAATAATATTCGTAAGAGCTTCTTCTGAGGCTAGTTCAAGATGTGAGGACAGATTGGGAGAGATGTGTAACGCGGTAAGCTGACTTTCGATGAATGCGCACATATTAGCTAAGTTGCCAGAACAAATGGGAAAAGCTTGATTACCAATCATCTGTGACATAGGCAACGATCTTCTCGGCTAGTCGTTGATTTAGGGGCTTTTGGGCGGCATCATAGGCTTCATCGATATCTGTCAGTTGCCCTAGGGAAAAAATATTAATTGCATCGCGATTCGAGTAATAATCGTGGTCATATTCTACACTTGCGGATATTCTTGTAGGCCCTGCTAAACTGCGGCCTGTGGCTGCCTCCATAAGGATCACTTCGACGTCGATAGTAGTGCGGGTTTCATCTGGAATGATGATATGGCGGAGTTCCCCGTTCTTTTTCCGATCATATCGGAAGCCGATATTTTCGTCATAATAATCTAATATGCGTACTTTTAGTGTGAGGCTGCCGCCGGTTTCTCGGTAGATGAGATTGCTGGATTGAGCCATTTGTTTGACGATGGCTGCGGTAAGGGAGCCATCCCAATCATCTTGCACATAGGGGATAGAAATGGTTCGATAGGTGCTGATATGAGAGCCCGTGCCAAACTGATAGCCGCAGCTGGTTAAGAAAAGTAAAGCGATGAGTATAAGGAAATTCACGGGCTAAACCTAAAATTTAGAAGGGACAAGGGACGTAAAGGACATAAGGGACTTAAAGGACAAAGGACGTAGATAGGGGGATTGACGTATTGCAAATATTTCAATAATGTCCTTTGTCCTTTAGGTCCCTTATGTCCTTTACGTCCCTTGTCCCTTTTCGCTACCCTTAAATCTTTTCTGGGCACTTTTGGATGACGGATAATCTGTTGCGGGACTGATCAGCCATGCATGTTTCTGGATATCGATCGAGAACATTTTTATAATAGATGCATGCCGCTCTGGATTCTTCTTTGCGTTCGTAGTATTCTCCAGTTTCATAGAGTGACTTGGCGTAAAGCTCCTGCATGCCTAGCAAGTTTTTTTCAACTGTGATGAGGCGTTCTTCTCGAGGAAAATCTTGTTCAAATTTTCGCATATTAATCTGTGCGAATGCCAGCAAATCCGAATTATGGAGCTCTTTCTCGCACTGGTTTAAATAGATGTAGCTAATTGTGACATAGCTTTCAGGGGCTAGTTCGTGTTTGGGAAAGCGTCGGGTCAGTTGTTGTAGAGTGTCGATGCTTTCATAATAGCGTCCCATTTTCCAAAGTAATCGTCCTTTACAATAAAGAGCCCAGGTGGCGAGATCGTGGCAGGGAAGGGTGGTGGAGACTTCGTCATAGAGTTCTATGGCTTGATCTTCAGCGCTCAGCCAGCAAGGGAGGTATTTTTTGCCAAAGAAGTGTCTTCGTTCTCCTTTGCTGAATTGGTTTGCGATTGCGAGTTTGTATTCTACGGCAGATTCGAAATAATCGCGACCGTATGGGCTTTTAAGATAAGCTGAGAAGTATTCGTTTGCGATATCGAATTCTGAGATGTAGTAATTGCAGATGGCTAAGAAGTAGAGTGATCCATGTGCTTCGGGGGACTCTGGATAGTTCGAAATGATGATGTCATACTGTCGAATGGCTGTGTCCCAGTCGCGTTGGCGGATGGCTTGCCACCCTTTTTCGAAGTGACATTGAGAGGTTTTTAACATCGCCTGTTCAACCGTGACAAGTCGTCCATCAGCTATTGTGAAGGCGGCATAGCATGGGGAGCATGCGAGGACGAGTGCCAATAGGATCAGAGGGGATTTTGTTGCCATGTAAATTACTCCAATATATTGAAATTTGATCTCTTTCAGAAAAGCTTAAGCTACTTGCTTGCTTACTGTCAATGAATGTTACTTTTTGAACGTTATTGACTCGGTTATCGGGATTGATTATATTAGCCCTCGATAAAGTTTACGCCAGAGGCAATAGAATGAACCACATAAAAGCATTGATCCTTTTACTTTTTATTTGTGCTACATTAAATGGAGAACCTCTAGACATTAGTGTTGAGGCTGAATCTGCTTTGCTGATTAATGCCGACACTGGGGCGATTCTATATGAAAAAAATCCAAAAGCAATTCTATGCCCTGCGAGCATCACTAAACTCGCTACGGCGTTATATGTTCTTAAGGTTGCAAGCAATGATTTAGCAACAAAAATTACTGCTGAACAAGATGCATTGGCTTGGATTTCTGAAGAGGGGAAACGGAAATCAAACCATTCGGGGCCAGCATATTGGTTGGAACCTGGTGGGACACATATGGGGATAAAGAAAGGGGAGGAGCTGACATTAAAAGATTTGCTGTATGGGTTGATGGTGGCTTCTGCAAATGACGCTGCTAATGTCATTGCTCAGCATGTGGCTGGAACTGTGCCTAAGTTCATGATTGGTCTCAATAAATACCTCAAAGAAATAGGGTGTCAAAACACGACGTTTTATAATCCACATGGCTTATATCATCCCAAGCACCAAACGACTGCTCATGACATGGCTTTGATCATGAGGGTAGGTTTAAAAGACCCCTTATTTCGAGAGTTGATTGCGACAAAGCAATACACAAGGCCAAAGACAAATAAACAAGAATCGTCAGTGTTGGTGCAAAATAATCGGCTGATTCGCAAGGGGAAGTACTTCTATGCAAAGGCAATAGGCGGCAAAACAGGGTATATCTCTGCAGCGGGTCACACGATAGTGGCCGTGGCACAACAAGACGATCGAACACTTATTGCTGTTCTTCTCAAAACGAAAGAGCGCAATCAGATGTTTTTAGATGCTGTAACAATGTTTGAAGCGGCTTTCAATCAGCCGAAAGTCGAGCGGTTATTGTTAAAAGAGGGGCCTCAGAAATTTGCTTTGGAACTTCCTGGACAGTCTGCACCAATTGCCACGTATTTAAAAGAAAATGTGTCGATTGAATATTATCCAGCAGAAGAGCCTAAAATTAAGTGCTTTTTGTATTGGACTGCAAAGGAGTTGCCGATTAAAGAAGATCAAGTTGTTGGCGAACTCCATCTTAAAACTGAGGAGGGGAAAATCATGAGAAAGGTCTCTCTGTATGCTCAGGACGAGGTCCATTCTTCCTGGTTCAAGCGCGTCTTCGGCTTTTGCAATCAAAGGCTATTGCAATAAAGTAATTAAACGCAAAGGCGCGAA
>Ga0207056_1093_pt1 | contig 14628 bp, 21 predicted proteins | sample Alteio_BWMinCont_58_FD_153289 | JGI IMG/M metagenome (GOLD analysis project Ga0207056, IMG submission 153289) | Enriched cells from forest soil in Barre Woods Harvard Forest LTER site, Petersham, Massachusetts, United States -... | ecosystem: Environmental > Terrestrial > Soil > Temperate forest >... | reverse complement strand
ATCATGAAATAGTTTCCCATCACACCAATCTAAATCCAATGAGTTCCACGCGTCATATATTTTTTTTAAATCGCCATCATTTAATATTTTTTCATATGATTTTAATGAATCTTTCTTTCTATATCCTTTCATTACTTTTAAAAGTGCTTCGGCTGCTAACGTTTTTTCTATTATTGAAAAACCAAATCCAATTGTATAACCAAAGAATGAAATTGAGGTTTTGTGAGTTCCGGTAAACTTTTTTAATTGAAGTAAATATTCACTTAATGAGGATTGGTTTATTTCTTTTAGTGATGGCAGTATGCAATAGAATTGAGTAATATAGATGTCATCTTGATTAGAATGACCTCTTTTCTGCATAAGGTCTAATAGCAAAATACAAATTTCTTCTCTATTATTTTTAGCAGCTAATCTTGCCGCAGATTCATTTCTTTTATTGAGTACAAATATATCGCTCCCAGCTTCAATCAGGAATTTTACTGCATCTAAGTGTCCTTTCTTTGCTGCAAGCATAAGTGGTGTATTACCATCATTATCAACTACATCGAGCGTGGCTTTGTTATCCACTAAAAATTTGAGAATCGCTATATCACCATTTTTAGCTGCACAGTGTAAAGGCTGAATGTCAAAAAGCGTGTTTATTGATGCACCGTATTCATGAAATCTCTTTGCAGTCTTTAGTAATCCGTGTTCTATAGCAAGGGCAAATAAGCTTTGATTTTTTAAAAAATATTTTTTTAAATTGTAATTTATACATTCATGATTTTTTAATGCAGATATTAATATTTCTAATGCTGGTTCATGATTTATAGATGTAGCTATAATCATTGAAGCAAAAATGATGGCATCCCATTCATTGTGATTTTTAAATTGGTCAGTAAATTTTTTTGTGAGCAAATGATGAACACAATCAACATGACCAATAGCTACTGCCATTGATAAAAATGCTGTATATTCTGAAAAGTCAAGTGTATCTGAGATCAATGAATTAATAATATTAACTGGCTGCCTGAACAAAATAGCTGCGTGTGCCATATTTTCAAATAAATTTTGTAATTTACAATTATTTTCATATTTTTTATAAAAGTAATTGCAAAGATTATTACTTAATCTGAGGGCAACAAAAAATAAAAATGGAATATTAAAAGGCTTTATTAGTAAATTTTCGGCGTTATCGAGATTTTGAAATATTTTTTCTAAAACAATCTTTAACTGTTCATCATCATTTTCTTTTAAAAGAGAAAGTGTTTGCTTAAATTGAGGTGACAACTCTGTTTTTTTATATAGTATTCCAATATAGCCATAGTATTTTTTTTCATAAATAGCGCGAAACTCTTCATGCCAATCATATTCTAATATTTTTTTATCAATTTGATTTAATGCTGATACATCAGTTGGTAAATCTAACGTTATCATTAATTCAGATTTGAAGAGTTTGTTTGCAAATAATATTTTTTTTTCTACTTTATGAACAATATTCAAATATTCGCGGGGGAAATGGAGCTTGAATTTATTTAGCCAAAGATAATTACTTTTTGCGATACTATAAGATAATTTATTGACTTTCATAACATCATGTAATTTTTCTGGAGATAAATATGAAAATATATGTTCGATAACACCTTTTGATAATTGTTCAAATTTACTTTTAGCTCTACTGTCCATAATATTTCCTTTGCTATCTTGTAATTGTATTAAAAAATTAGGCCTAGGGTATCATCTACTTTTCTTTCTGCAACTACTATTTTAAAAAACTATATTTGCTTGAATCAATTAGGGGATTGGGAGATAAGGTTATTTCTTATGTAGGACGTGGTATCGATAGAGACGAGCGCTTAAAAGCATGGAAGAATGCAAACAATTACCATCGTCGTTCATTGGTTGAAACTATGATGTCACGTATGAAATCTTTGTTCGGAGATCAAATACGGTCGCGTACATTTGAAAATCAAAAAACAGATTTATTGATTCGTTGCTATGCAATCAATAAAATTAACTCATTAGGTATGCCAATAAGTGTAGCAGTTTAGGGTTGGCTTAAATTAAAGCCTGGATACCGCGCATAAAGCGCGGTACGACGGGTTAGGGTTAAAGTCTGCAACAACGCCGGGGTGTGGGCAAAACGACATTAATGCTGCAATATATAAAAGAAAACCTTGCTAAAGAGCAAAAAGCTTTTTATTTTTCTGCCGATTCTGTTTATTTTCGGCAGAGTACTTTATTAGAGTTTGTTAATGACTTATACAATCTCGAAGGTCACCGATTTTTCTTTATTGATGAAATTCATAAATACGCTAATTGGCACCAAGAATTAAAAAATTTATATGATGCATTTCCGGACATCACAAGGATTACTTATACTCTAGTGTTAGGAAAAGTTTAAAAAATTTGCTATTTTTGTTATATTTCTGACAGTTATGCGCTAGCAATTCATAATATAACGGTTCCATTCATATTATTCCCCTAATTTAGGGGAGTAATATGAATGGAACCGTTAAAAATGATATTTAATGATTATATTCATGATCTTATAAAGCATGGAAAATGCGCTTTTTGCGTAACAGATGCCATGATCGCTTTGAAGATAAAAAGCCGTAAAACAATTTACTCATCCATTGAACACCTCGTTGCTAAGAAGGAACTAGTAAGCCCCGCTAGAGGCTTTTATGTCATTATACCACCAGAATATCAAATTCTAGGATGCCTTCCAGCTGAGTATTTTATTCCTTACTTGATGGAATATTGGAAAACTAAAAAATACTATGCTTGTCTATTAACCGCCGCTAAATATCATGGCGCGTCTCATCAAGCTGTGATGGTCTTTCAAGTTATGATAGAAGGTCGCCGGCCTCCTATTATTTGTGGAAAGATAAATATTAAATTCATCACTAATAAAAACCTATCAAACACCCTCATCAGAGTATTGGGTTAAATCATATTGCAACTGTATTAGCAGAACTCCATGAAGCAATGAATACTGAGAAATTGTTAAAACTTGCAGAAAATTCACCCTTGTTGGCTGGCAACAAAGGTTAGGATATTTGCTTGAATTTGTAGGTGCAAACGAACTGGTAGGGGCACTAAAAATGCATTTATCCAAGAAAAAACGCTTGGATTACATCCTTTTAGCGCCAGAAAAAAAGGTTACTAAGAAATCAAAAATAAATAAAACTTGGAAATTAATTGAAAATACTAAAATAGAGAGCGATATATGATCCCAGATTTTTGTTTAACTGAATGGAGACAAAAAATGCCATGGGTTGAAGATTATCAAGTAGAACAGGATTTGATAATTAGCCGTGCATTGATAAGCCTATATGAACGTCCCATTATAAAAAATAACTTGGTATTATCAGCGGCGAAAAGGACGAGATCTATTTGACCTTTGGGTAGTACTCAAAAATGAGCTAATTGATCCTCAAAAAGTTATTAACATTTATTTATCACATTGTGAAAAGGAAAATAATATACTGATGAAACGGCTAATATTCCCAAAATATTATGGGTAATTCCTGTGTAATCGTGCCAAGAAAAGCAGCGAAAATGAGGGTATTTGATAGACACAAGCAGAACACCAACCAAGACTAAATATATTTAAAATTAATAACTTAGAAAATTCTAGACATTCAGAGAATTTTCCCTTACCCTCCTCATAATTCTTTGGTTCGTTTTGGTATCAAGTCCTAGTGGGCCAATAGTGAAATCAATAGGTTACGAGATTTTACCGCAGTGCTCAGAAAGAGTCTGTGTATTTTTGGTGTAATTAAGTTATAAATTTTTAGCATAAGAGCAATTAAATGAAACCCAGAACTCAAATTGATTCAGAAAATCTTATCTTAGAAATTAAAGATGTTGAATCTGCAATAAACAATGAATTAGAAGAAATTAAGAAGCAAAATTCATTTAAGCTTAGTTGTAAAAATATAGGTATCTTATTACTTTCATTCGGACCAGCGATATGTTCTGTAACGCTTTATCATTCTCTTTATCATTCTTCAGATCTATGGTTTGATGGTGACGGCGGCCTGCTGGGGGCTTTATTAGGTAGCTTTGCGCTACCATTCGTTACTGCAGCTCACATTGCAAATGAGATGAATCCAAATAAAAATCCAATTTCTTCTTTAGTTGATTCATTAGAAAAAACTCAAATTTTATTAAATAAATTGAAACATTTTGATGGCTTTAGCAGCATAGATTTGTCTAGCCCAATTCATAAGTTTTTGAAAAAAACATCTCTACTCACTGAGCACCTTAATTCCAAAATCCTTAAAGAAAAAAAGTTTCAATATAAATTACAAGAGTATGGCTTGTTTACGCCAAACACAAATTCCTCAAATATCAACAAAACAACAATAAGCCCAAATTTAATTTTGAAAAATTAACGGAATTAAGATTCCATTGCGTTGATGATGGTAACGGTACGCCGAGCATTTCTTGAAAGTATGCTTGTCTATTGAAGGGTACAGCCACGTAATATTTTTTTAATGTTAATATCGCTTTAAATGTTGTGTCATATTTTTCTTCCCCAACGTGTCCTGGAATATCTGCTGATATGATATAACCGCATAACGCGCAGCGTAGTTTATCAATCCAATATTTATGAACGGTAGCAAGGTTTTGACCTTTAACGCGCACGATTGCACCTGGTTCAACAGAGTATAATTTTCCACCACAGAGAGTTGGCATGGATTTCCAGTTTTATATTCGGTAGTGAGTAATTGATGCTCGATGGTGTTAGTATAAGCGGAATGTGGTAAACGCCCATGCCCAGATTTGGTGACTTGATTTGTCGTTACTGTCGTTTCATTTTCAACAAATGTGGCATCATGTGATGTCTTTGTATCATTATCTTTAGAATGCGATAGCTCTGCTTCTTTATTCCCCACCCTAATCAAATATTTATCCAACATTTAACTCATTTTCCGCTTAATCACACCACTGAACTTGTTTCGTTAGCATGATATGTATATAACAAACGACACCCATCCTGCCACCGATCTTGGCCCACATTGATTGTTTCCACTTCTTATGAATTTAGAGCTTAGCAAGAGCAACAGGCGGTGCTCGACTAACTGGCAACATGACTTCTGTACTTTGAGAAAGCTGCAAAAACAAGCTGCCCATGTCAGCTCCCACGTTTTTCGCCTTTCGTTCGCTCAGATTTTTCTGCCGGTTTGTTATCACTCACTTGATTGATGATGGCTGCGCGATGTTGGCTATTCGGGGCAAAAATTCCATGAAACCGGATAAGATTCACTCGAGGTGCAGGGATTAAGGCCGCCAACTTTGAAATAAAGTCCAGCGGCTCAAAAATCATATGGGTGATACCACTTCGATAAGGCGTTTTTAGTTCATAGCGAATTTTACCTGATGCTGTGAGTGATAATCGTTCTTCCGCAATAGTCTAAGCCCTTCGTCTCATCATCTAATAGGGGAGGCAAGGTTTGTAAAGCAAAAACCTTTTTTCCTTTTTGGGAGCCGATTGATATTCGGTATTGAATGGAATGACTTTGGTGTTCGGTCATCTCGCTATCATTCACGTCACCCGCCACTAAATAACGTGAGTTCGACATAACCCGAATTGTCATTCCCGCGAAGCTTGTCCTCACGTAGGTGGGGAGCGGGAATGACAATTCGGGTTATGTCGAACTCACGTTAAAAAATAAATTGGAACCACACACAAGGTCGTGCGTAATAATTTAGGCTATTTATAACAATATATTATATTTTATAATATTATATTTTATTTTGTTGCAAAATAGTGTATAGTTACTAATGAGAGGTATGTGCTATGGGTATAACCGTTAACTTAGATGTAAATTTAGTTGAAGATGCAAGGAGAGCCAGTGTGGTTGAACACCGCTCTGCTCCAAAGCAAATTGAATATTGGGCAAATATGGGACGAATTGCTGAACAAAATCCTGATCTTTCTTTCAATGCAATTAAAGATATTTTAATGGGGCTTCAAGATTTGCGCAGTGGAAATATTACGGAGTTTTATCCAGATAAACTATGAAAATAAATCAAACCACAGTATTTGAACGTGCAACAAAAAAACTTCATGCCAATCAAAAAAAATCGCTGAAAGATACCATAGACAATATTGTTAAAAATCCTGCAGTAGGTGAATTAAAGAAAGGATATTTAGCTGGGGTATATGTACATAAATTTCAAATAATTAACCAACTGATGCTATTAGCATATACATATGAAGAAAAACCAAACAAAGAAGATTCCATATTAAATCTTTTGTCATTAGGTACTCATGAAAATTTTTATCGTGATTTAAAAAAATAAGAGCTAACGTAGCTTCCCGCTTCTACAGGTACTTCAAACAGTGTATTTTGATCAAGATGCTGAGAGTAAGCAATAGAATATTCTACTTTAGGATGTCTAATTAAAACGCTGCAGGTATAGATTTTAACTATCACAATCATTACGCTATCCAAATTGCCAATCCTCATAAAAACCAATAATCTTTTCATACTGCATTTTGCAGGTAAATCGATAATTTTAATTAAGGAAAATTTTATGAAAAATGTACTGATTAAAGAAATAATGAAAAATATTAAAGCGAGTGCGCTTTGTCCAGCTAAATGTTCATTCGTCATTAAGAAATAAAAATAACATTACGAATGACCAAACATAGCAGGGTTTGGTCATTTAAATAAAAGGGTTCGTGATGATCTTGCCTTCATTGAATGATTTATTGAAATACAAAAATCCCGCTGTATTAAAATTATATAATCAAAATTATCCTAATAATAATCTCAGCGCTGAGCAGGCGTTTGAAGAAGTATTAAAATACTTATGGCTTTCGCAAAAGCATACGATTGATCTTGAAACCAATACAGAAAATAGCGATTTTCCTAGCCAATGTTTTATGCCGCGTTCTATGCGAGAGATTGATGAAATGTGGCATGAATTTATTCTTTTTACTCAAGCGTATAGTGATTTTTGCATGAAGTACTTTGGAGAATATATGCATCATTTGCCCAATATATTTGATAATATGCCAAGGCCTAGGGATGTTGTTGAGGCAGAAGTCGAGAAATTACTGCGTTATATTTACGATCATCTGGGTGAAAATACAGTGAGAGTTTGGTTTTCTACCTACTTGGATAATGCAACATGATTTCTTATCAGGATTTAATTTATTTTGTTGAATTGACCGAGACATTAAATTTTTCTAGAGCTGCCGAGCGTTCTGGAATCACACAACCTTCATTTAGCGCTGCAATCAAGCGTTTAGAAGCATTTGTTGATGCGGAATTATTTATTAGGGACAAGCATAAAGTACTATTGACTCAATCAGGAAGAAGTTTATTAGCACATTCAAAACAATTGTTAGAATTATGGAGCTCTGCTAAATCAAGTTGCGTACAGGCTAAAAATACCGTGCAAGGAAGCATTAGCTTAGGATGTCATCTCTCTTTAGCATTATATTTTTTGCCAACGTTTTTACCTACGTTACTTACAACTTATCCAGAATTAGAAATTAATCTAAAACATGATTTATCTCGCAAGATTACTGAGGAAATTATTAATTTTTCTATTGATATTGGTATTGTTGTTAATCCGATTAAGCATCCTGATTTGATTATTAAAAAATTATTCACAGACCAAGTCGCTTGCTGGTGTACTGAAAAATTGACTTCGCTATACGATAAAGAAAATATTCTTATTTGCGATCCGGAGTTACATCAAACGCAGTCGATTATAAAAAAAATGAATTCGATAAATATTCGATATAAACGAATGATTAAAAATAGTAATCTTGAAATGATCGCTAATTTAACGGCGGCAGGAGTAGGAATAGGTATTTTACCTTCTAGAGTGATGACATCGCTTCACCCTAAAGGCGTAAAAATACTGGATCAATTGCCCATATTTAAAGATGAAATTTATTTAGTGTATAGACATGAAAATAAAAACACAAAAGCAGTGCGAGAAGTGGCTGCACAAATTAAAAATACGACGGCATTATCTTCATTTTAGTAAAGTGTTCACGCGGCCTGTCACCATGTCTTCATTCATGATTAACTCCGTTATGAATTTTTATTTATTTTTCTTATGGTACGATAAATAATTGTAATTAGAGCCGAGGTTCCATGGAAAATAATGTAAGTTCCACTCATGCAGCTTATTAGTATATAAAGATAATAAGGAAAATATTCTTATAAAATCTCCTTCATTACATTTTTCCATATTAAAAGTGATTTCTTCAAAAAAGTTTTTAAATTTAAATAACCCGCAATAACCTATAAAATTAGAGGAATCATTAATCAAAAATTTTATTATTTTTTTGATGTCGGATATATTGAAATGATTGTCATGCATTGCTTGAAGAAGTTTCTCTATCACGCCAAATCCCGCATGGCCAGCTACGTGTCTCAATTCGCCTTCTAAAAAAAACAAAGTCGGAAAAAGTTGATTATAAGTACCGCTTTCATTAAGCACACTCACTTCACCTTTGTGAATTACTACTAGCTCTTCAGGTGGATTGACCCATATTTTATTTATCTCTTGAATAATATCTTCTGCAATTTCTTTGAATTTATCATTTTCAAATTCTTCTATAGAAAATTGATTAAATTCATCATTTCTAATTAAAAGCTCTTTCGTTATTTCATCGCCCTTTCTTGTTACTATAATTTCATTGATGCAAGGACTGTTATAGATGAGCTCCCAACTTTCTTTTCCTATTTCTTTCAGCTTAAGTATATCTTTTGATCTTACTTGAGCTACTGGAGCTGAATACCTATCCTTTGCATCGTTACCATATTTGATTAACATATTACGAGGGTTATTCATAAAAAGTGTTCCTATGTCAAAATCCCTTCTGCAGTGTTTATTAACCTTATAATCGAAGAAGGGTTTTAAATTAGGAAGTACATAGCACATATTGTTACCAACAACCATCGTATGAAATACTAAACCGTGATGAGGTGAACTAGACCAAACGGCATCACAAAGTTGGGGATTAATTTCATGAAGTAACGTGGCCGTTATTTTCTCATTAAATCTTGAGGAGTTTCTATCAACCCAAATTCAGTAGTATACCAAAATAATCTTCCTAACAGAATTTGTTCTTGAGAAGAACGAGTCAAAGAAAATTTTGCTAAAAGATGCATGAAAGTTGAAAATTCAGGATGAATTAAAAATGGACCATGACCAAAACATTCATGGATGACATCGGGATTTTTGTTTTCATAATACTTTATCTGTTGTAAAGGTCTTATCGTTGTTATGGCTGGAAATTGATAATTTGCTAACATTTGATAGTAATCAATATAAGGGACTAATTCTCTCGTAGGAACCATGCGCCAATCGGTAAAAGGCTGGATCAAATGATTCATTTCTTGATGACTAGGCACATAAGTAGTTGGTAATTTTAAATCTAGTAAGCTTTTTAAATAAATATCGCAAGCTTCATTTGCTAAATTTTTCTTTCTACTATTAATTAATAGTTCCCAGGTTTGATTTTCAATTGGTGTGTAATTCATACATTATTTAATTATTAAAAAGTTTATTGCTTAAATATTAATGATGAAATAGATAAATGGGAAATAGCCTTTGACTTTAACGGTGATAAGAAATAGTAAGTTCACTGGCCTGTCATGTCGACATGCTTTTAGCTGGCATCCAGAAAGTCGATTTCGAAAGACCTACCTTCATCTATCACCGAAAAAAGACTTGCCATTGTCGAGCGGCCGAAAGACTAAAGTGGGCCCAGTTTCCGCAAGACTAAAATCACACAAAAATATCACAAAAAATGGTACATTTTTTGTGATATTTTTGATGTTTATTTTCATTGCTATTCTTAAAAAGAGTTAAATTATTATTAAATACTTTCCATAGTCTAGAGCTGGTAATTTAAAGTGAGAGGCAGGTTTTGCCAAAACAAGAAGAAACTAAAAAAAGTAAAATAACTTTGTAATTGAATATTAGGTTCTATAAAAAAACTTGTACTTTAATGGAGATTAGTCAGTATGGATAATGACTTACATTAGGTGAAAATATTATACATGTTTATTTTTTACTTTCTTATGCAATTTTTGGTGATGTGCCATATATTCTCTGCACGCTGCATTGATTAATGTTTGGTATTTCTTTGCAGATAGCCTAAACCATTCTAGTACATCAGCATCAATTCTAACGGTGACCTGTTTTTTTACAGGGCGATAAAATTTTCCAACAACTGCTTTTTTCCAATCTGTTATTTCAGGGGCATCTTTATCAGCCAGGTTTATTTTGCGCTTTTTAAGCGATTTAAGTTCTTTAATCATTTTTTCGGTTAGCATAGTATCGCTTGGTTTCAGCCGATGTCGCTGCTCTTGCAGAGATGATGCGGATGATTTCTTCGCCATTTTCATCTTCCTCCACTGTATGGGCTACGTAAATTAAAATTTCATGTATTAGACCTAAACTTTGCCAGCGTTCCTCATGGTAACTATGTCGATTGTCAGGAACACTTAACAAAAATGAATCTTGAAATGCGAAAGATGCTATTTCAAAGCTTAAACCATGTTTTTTCTTATTGAGTTGATTTTTCTTTTTGTTCCACTCAAACTGCATCTTTCACCATCCAAAATATTTCAATTGTAATTATAGCAAAGGATGATAATACTTGTAACTACAATTTTGTTCTTACAAAAATGTAGTTACATTCAATTAATTAAGGCTTATAAATGCTATTATTATGAGATTGAATATAAAAATAGACAGGGTGAAATGCATTCAAATCCACAAATGATGGTTTTTCCTAATCAGGAAGCTAAGATAACTCTTTCTTCTGATTTAAATCATACCTATGAAATGTTGGTAGTTGCTGCAAGAGAATAAATGTCCAAATATATTTTTTTTTGCATACAAGCGTCTGTGGCTAGGTATTTTTACTTAGCCTATTTTTTGTTAGTGAATTTTTCACTGTATTTGTATTCAATGTCAAAATCATCTTTTGATTTATTTTTTTTGTTAAGTTTATGGGTAATTTTTGGTTTGATATTATGGCTTGATGATCGAAGCCCAAAATCATCGATGGATGCATTTTTCTGACGATTTTTTAGTTCTTTCTTAGGTTTGTTGCTCAGTTTTGTTGTCATCGATAGCGTGGTGCTGGCTAAAAGTTGCTTCTGTGAAATAAGTGATGATTCTTGTATAGGAATATCTAATTTTGAATGAATAATCAAAGTTGAATTTGTATTTAATTCTTCACTTATCTTTTTAAAAGTACCATTGCTTCCCTCAGGAAAATAATAATTTAAAGAGTGTGCTTTAGTATCTAGATTGAATGTTAAAATAATTTTGCCATCCAAGAAAGTATTTTGATTGATACGCTCTAAATTTCTGGCACCTAAATTGTCTTTAATTTGAAAAAATGGATCTTGGTATAATATTTTTAATGGGCCATATTCGCCAACAATTTTATTGTCATGTTCGAATGGCTTGGATATTTGTTGATTTTGATTAAGTTTTGCTCTTCAAATTCTTTGTGTATATAAGTTGGCAGTACGCGGCCCTCTTCTGCAAGATGTGATACAGCGGGATAATGCTCTTCTATTATTTTATACAGTAATGTGTTCTTAGGTTCGTGACGGTTGTATTTAAACAAACACCCTTCAAATTCTTTGTTGTGTATGTGAAGGGGGAATCGTGCTGGGCTGTTTGGAGGTTTTGTTTTAGCGAAAGGAACGTAGTGCCGTGGATGAGGAGACCTCAATTAAAAAGCCATTACTTAAAGATCGCGAAGTGGCGTCGGCGTCGTTGTTGATTGTGATACGGTCGTCGAAGTGTGCGGCAGATGGGCTATCAATAATGATAATAATATTAGAATAGGGTATAAAATTACTTTGTGTGGATTGCCTTGCATGCATCGATACTTCCTTTTCTTATCCGTAAAAAAGTATCTTTTTACACTTTTTTAGTGTAATATAATATTGTTAGTTAAGGATTTGATTAGATGAATATTTGCTGTATTGAATTAACTAAAAATGCACAAAAAGATTTAGCTAGGGTACCTGACTTTATAAAAGATAAGTTACTGCTGTGGATCGATGCTGTTGAGCGCTTGGGTGTTCATCAAGTAAGAAAAACACCAGGATTTCATGATGAACCTTTGAAAGGAGACCGCAAAGGTCAACGATCAATACGATTAAACAAAGCTTACCGGGCAATTTATACAGAAGATCAGCGCAAGAGAGTGCATATTATTTCAATTATTGAGGTAAACAAACATGAGTATTAATGCAAGGCGGCACTTGGAAAAAGTGCGTGGAAAGCTGACACTGGGTAGTGCTATTCGATCAATACGTCTTTGTGAAGAAAAAAGTCAAACTGCTTTTGCAAAAAAAATAAAAGTATCTACGCAATACTTATGTGATTTGGAGCATAATCGTAAAATTGTTAGTCCAAAAAAAGCGAAAAGAATTGCTGAAATACTTGGCTATTCACCAGAACAATTTGTTGCATTAGCGATACAGGATTCTCTTAATCGTGATCACATCCACATGTTAGTTGAAGTTAAGGCAGCTTAGGTTACCTATAAAATTGGAATGCGCCCTATTTGATATCGACATCACGGTTTGTATGGCTTGCGGTGGTGCCGTAAAGATTATCGCCTGAGCAATTCATTACTATCGCAGTGAAAATTTTTTAGGCCATGTTTCGCGGCAGGATTACTTATACTCTAGTGTTAGGAAAAGTTTAAAAAATTTGCTATTTTTGTTAGATTTCTGACAGTTATGCTACGAAAAATAAAAGAAAAACATAAGAAATACATCCTAAACTGAAAATTCTATTGCCTGATTTGGATATCTTGATCAAAATACCCTATTTGAAATACCTATAAGCCTGCAATAACGTTGTCTTTAAACGGAATATTGATATCCCATAGTTGGTCATATCTGGATTGCATTTTTTCTCCTAGAATTATGTTAAAGATTTTAGAAAATATTACAAAATTTTGTATCCTGTTCCTGTTCGTGAGGTTCATGTGTATAGTTTTGAATGAGTTTTTCAAACTTGAAACACTTGCTTGTGATCAGTTTTTTAAAATCATTTCCATCTGGACAATGTGGTGCTCGTTCATTTATTTTTTTACCGTGTTACCTAGCCAAAAATCAAAACCTAATCCAGTAAGTGGAGCTTCAATGGCTGAGATAGGAATACAATCCTGTTTATCTTCATTTATAAAATTGTTAAGACGTGCGATAGGTCGGGGATTATATTTAACAACATCACTTAAATCTTCTGCATAGTTTTGCAAATCGCACCATTGTAGTCCACGCATTACAAAACCCAATATTTGCTGGCAAACTAAAAAACGTTTATCATAACATTTCTCATTATCTTTCTTTACAATCAAATCATTCCATCTATCGCCAATTAACTGAACTAAAGTATATAAGTTGTTATAGTTAAAATAGATAGCGGGTGACGTAAAAACTTTTGGCGCAAAATATTGCCTAAATTTTTTCAATGCACTATTCAATTTAGTATTACGATCAAAGTTTTTGTTTAAAGCAATTTGCACATCTTTAAGTGAACTTTTTACAATAAGGTTAATAATTCCCTGAAAATCATCAGGTTTTTGATTAAAACTACCACATCGTTTAGGACAACCAACGAATGAAAGAATCTTGTAAATATCGTTTCCTACTTCTTGATATTCATAGAATTTCATAATTTTTCCGAGATGTGGCTGGTATTTCTTGAATTGCCTTTTTTGCTCTGACTCTCCACCTTGAACTTTTTTGAAAGCTTCATTAAAAATATACTGTTTCAGATAAATATTTTGGGAAAAAGATTAGGTATTGATAACAGCCGATGGCTCGTCGGCCTCCGGCCTCCTGCGCTTTACTCGGCCTAATATCAATACCTAATCTTTTTCCCAAAATATTTATCTGAAGATCTATAGTATGCATGTCTTCATAAGAATCACCACAACCTAATAAGAGCTCATAGGGCGCCACACATTTCACAATATCCCCTGAAGGAAGCATCACATCCCCGGTTTTAAATAATAATTCGCTATTTTTTAGTAGCTCTCCAACTTTTGTAGGGTTACCAAACGCCACATAATGTAATAGTATGCTAATTTCAAGGTCAGGATTATTATCAAATATTGATTTTTGTCTCTCAATTTCATTATTGTTTTTATCATCAGCATTATCGAATGATAGTTGTGCGATTGCTTTAAGTTCTTCGTCTGAACTTTTATGATACTGCCCAATAAGCTGCTGCAGAATAGGTTTAGGTACCTTAGAAAAAATACTATTTTTGCAATAACGTTTAATTAACAATAAAGTTTTTATTTGGTCACTAGTTGGCATATTTTTCATCTATTATTTTTTATAAAAGTTCTGATGATGATAAAGCCAATATTTTGAAATAGATATTGTCACATCTGACATATCTAGTTTAAACTAGATTATATAGAAGTTGAATTTTTTCTGCACCTATGCGGTTTAGGTGAATACCATCGCTGATTGTTTTATAGATTTCCTCATGATCAAGTGCACGCGCAAGATAGCCTCACTTGCTGTTTTAATTATAAAGCCTGATAACCGCTGATCTAATCATCTATTCTAGTATTTTTCTTGTTTTTATCTTTTACAAGGTGCGGCA
>Ga0207056_1091_pt1 | contig 14753 bp, 20 predicted proteins | sample Alteio_BWMinCont_58_FD_153289 | JGI IMG/M metagenome (GOLD analysis project Ga0207056, IMG submission 153289) | Enriched cells from forest soil in Barre Woods Harvard Forest LTER site, Petersham, Massachusetts, United States -... | ecosystem: Environmental > Terrestrial > Soil > Temperate forest >... | reverse complement strand
AGTTTGTACCCGGATTCATAATGAATGACCTCATGATAAAGCTCTTCAGGTATTTTAAATCAGTTCAAAACTGAAATGTGTCCTCCCTGGGAAAATTTTATCGTTGTTCCGACTTTATTGGAAAAAACAAAACTCAGTGATCAAATTCAAGCTCAATACAAAACACTCTATCCTGAGTTAATCACACGTACTTCGATACGCCGTGCTGTTAAGGGCCAAGAAAGTGTGGCGCAAAAATATAGTGTTATAGAATCCGACTCATCTTCTCCGCTAGCCAATGATTATTACGAAGTAGTTAAAGAAATTTGGGAGCGTATACAAGGAAACAAATAATGGCCTTAGATAATAAGACATTAAATAATATTTTTAAAAATCAGAAAAAAGGATCAATTGATTCCTTACGTTCGCTCGGTCTAACAGAAGCAAGACGTCAAATAATTCGTATGGACTATGAAGAACCCCTCACCCTCTCACCGGCCCCTTCTCCCTCACAAGCCCCATCTCCCTCACAAAGTGATGATCAAGAAACCGGGTACAAACTGGGTACAAACCGGGTACAAACTGGGTACAAAGTGGGTTCAGAAGTGGGTACAAACCGGGTACAAAGTGGGTACACAGATAATTCAAAAGATGATAAACCGGGTACAAACTGGGTACAAAGTGGGTTCAAAACTGGGTACAAAAGTGGGTACAAACTGGGTACAAACCGGGTACAAACTGGGTACAAACCGGGTACAAAAGTATCCTTTTCAGAATTAACTGGCTTACAAAGAGATATTATTATTTACCTTTCGCACGAGTGTAAAAAAACTCGTACAAAAACAACTGAACCGCTTACGCTAGAACACTTAACTTCCTCTCTAAAACGCTCATATGACGCGGTAAAAACCTCTATCAAGAGACTTGAAAAAAAAGGATGTATCGCTCGAGTTAAGTTCAAAAATGGAAGGGGAGGATGGTCACAGTATGAAATACCTGAAGAGCTTTATCATGAGGTCATTCATTATGAATCCGGGTACAAACTGGGTACAAACTGGGTACAAAGTGGGTACAAAGTGGGTTCAGAAGTGGGTACAGAACTGGGTACAAGTCCCTCTAGTAGTAGTAGTAGTAATTTAGATATAAAAACTACTACTACTGGGTCTGAAATTTTAGATGAATGGAATTTTGACATAACGCCATATACAAAGTTTGGCTTTACAAAAACCCAAATAAAACAATTAGCACCGCTTAATGTTATTCCAGCTGCCCAAGTAGAACAATCGCTTATTGAATTTGCCTATGATTTAGACAACAACGCGTTACCATTTATCAAAACATCAAAAATCAATTTTCTTATGGGTTTACTGAGGTCGGGTAATTCATACATCTCAGAAGGCTATAAAAACGAGCAAGAAACAATGATCTCTGAAATGGCAAGACGTAGTAAGTCTAAACATGAGAATCTCTTAAACGCAAAATTTGAAGCTTGGATAGATACTTTGGATGATGATCAAAAAGTTGAGGAAAAAATGCCAACCCATTTGATGGTATTGTATCGGACCCATGGCATCGCAAATCCTGATTTGAGAATATGGTTGTTTGAATATTTTTTACAAAATGCTTTAACTTGATGGGGAATAGTACGATAGGTGTAAGAGAAGTACAATTAAGTTGATGTTTTTTGTGGAACATTGGGTTGTACAAATATGCAATTTTTGCTTAAAAATTGGTTAGCTATAAATGCTTCATAGCAGTAACCATGGCAGCGATTGAGAGTATGAGGATGCTGCTGGGGATAAGCTTTTAACAGAGGAAAATATATGTTCTTTAGAGGAATTTCACCTAGCGAAACTACGGTGGGAAATAAAGAAGTTGAAAAAATTAAAATTGCAATTATGGATGCAAGTACAGGAGGATTGTTTACAGCTATTTCTCTAATTAAAAAATTCGGTGAAAAAGTAGATGTCTTTGTTTTTGAAAAGCACCCATATTTTGATTTGGAAAAAGCAGCCGTGAAGCATGAGTATGGCAAAAAACCAGATTTGGGCAATGCAAATCTTCATGCCTGATTTATTTATTGATTTATGTTTATTTTGCCCCAATACCGCATTAAAAAATGTGCGCAAATAATGCAATATTAATTTTTGAGCGAGCGAACTCTCTAGCATCTAATTTTATAATTTATGTGTTGTGGAAAGATATTATCTTCACTCGAGTTGTAGTTGCAAACGGATTGTTTTTGTGTTTTGTGCTTCATACCATTCTCTGGGTAGCCATGGATTAAAAATCGTTTCTTTGATTAGTTTTAACGTGAGTTCGACATAACACCTAGACTTGTCATTCCCGCGAAGGCGGGAATCTATTCTATTTACAAATTTATCATGATTAGTAAAACAGGCTGTAAATTTCACAACATTAGCTCGATATTACTTTAAATTAGTTGGATAAATGGTTTCCCGCCTTCGCGGGAATGACAATTCGGGTTATGTCGAACTCACGTAGTTTTAGTGTCGCGGAACATCCTTGCTCTTTAATCCATTTTTTTAATTTTTTAGTAAATTCAGAAAGCGCATTAACGGCATGAGCCAATCGCATTAATAAATGAAAACCTTGCATCGCTGTAAAGTCATACGAAAATGCATGTTCATAATGATAGCCTCGATGCTTTTCAGTATTAATACTGTCTTCCATCAACCCAATTTTCCTAGCGCCTAAATTACAAAGTTCATGCACGTTTTCGATATTAATTCGAATACTGGATAACCATTGATGTTGTGAATATTTAAAAATAATCTCACCTGTCTTTTTATCTACTTCTTCCCATTTCTCTAAGCAACTGACTAAGTGAATCTTTAATTGCATTTCATATCCCCAGATGGCATCATGATACCAATGAAATTCTTGATATCTATCTCGGTAATAGACTTGTTCAGGAATGGTTTGTGCTGTTCTTTCATTGAATTTAATAATCCTGCAAAGTTCTTTAATTTGTTTTTTGAAAATTGAATGATGTATTCCCATCGATACTTGTTCAGTATTTCTAACACCGGCTGCGTGGCAAATAATGCATCTGCAAACATCATTATTTTCAATCGAGGAAAATATTTCTTTAATTTAGCAGTTAAACGTTCGAATGTAACAAGCTCGCAATCCTGCTTTCCTTCCGGATTGCTAAATACATTCCAATCCGTTTTCAGGTATTCACTCAACAGCGGAATCGTCAAACCATTTTGAAATACAATATTTGCTTCTAATACATAAATATATTGCTGATTTAATCCAGCTTCCTCATTACCCACTCTACGAGATAACCAACGCAAATGATGTAATTCTCCATCACGATATAGTTTTTGTGTTCCATCAATCGCAACGGGTAAGCAACCTGATATTAATAACTTTTTAAACTTCTTATTCCTGATCAATTGGTCAATCAATGACATATGAGCTTGTTCAATTTCATTCAACTTGATTTTTTCTAATAATCTGGCTAATGTATCAGCATGTGGAATAGAGGATAATTCAGGAAATATTTTTTTCAAATTTTCAAAGACAACTATCCCAGTTAATTCACGGTTTATTTCACGTCTTGAGCTTAACCGGAAAATGAATGCTAACAATCCATAAAGCATGACAACTACTAATTTGTGTTTTATGCTCTTAGCGCGTCTTGGATCGGATCTTTGAAAATCGCCTAATCAAAATAGGCAACACATTTCGCCATGCCTGAATTTGAGACGATAATTTATCCGCTCGATCATCAATCATGTCTTGCAAGTTATTATGTTCTTGTTTAACATTACGCGCTTGTGTTCGTGGAACAATCAATGATTGTGTTGCAATATGTTGTTCGTGAATGAGTTGGTGGCTCACGGCAATCTTTGTTTTCAACTGTTCTTGTTTAAATTTTTTGAAATAAATTGACTCTGTTAATGCAGGGGCATTGGCATTCTCAATTGCTCGGGATGGCATCCGTGAAGCCAACATCTTGTTTTTTTTATTTTCTTCTTTTATTATTTTTCGCTCCTGAATTATTTTGTATAAATCAGGATTATCATGGCGATGTTTCTGTAAAATACCCTCAGCTTTATCAAATAAAGTTTCCAGGTAAGAAGTAAATTTAGACTGAAGATCAGCTTCTTGTTGTGGCAGGGTGTCATTCATAAGGGCGGCTCCTCACGGAATTACAACTCGTTCTATAAGTGGTTTGAATTATTTGTGTTCAAATTGTCTTTGAAATGACCATTTATTAATGCGTCGTTTTTATTTGTGTAGCATTCTAACTTATTGATTTATCGATTGCTATAGCTTGGTGCTTCAGACCTGAGCTTTTTCAAAAGAAACTATGCAGCTTTGCCATGCATTTTTTTAGACCCTCTTTTTTTAGAGTAACTCAGGATTCCTGCTATGGTTTCAGGTTCACGTTGCAGTAACAATAAAAGAACTCTTGCAGGACCATGTGGATGACGATCACCTTGTTCCCAATGTTGCAGGGTTCTGATACTAAAACCAAAGCAATCGGCAAATTTTTGTCTTGATAGCTTCAATTTTTCTCGGATCGCCCTTACATTAATCTCATCAGGTATTTCTACTTTATGAATAACAACACGTCTTTTTTTGCCACGCATATAACCTATGGCTTCTTCCATGCCATTAATAATTTCGTCACCAATATTTCTTTTAGTCATGATATTTTTTCCTCACTAGTTTACATTCTGTTTTTAATGCCTTTGCTAATGAAGCTATTTTTTTCTTCTGTTCATGGGTTAAATCTTCCTGTACACCCTTACCGTAAACAGTTAGTAAAAATACAGGGGCAGTTTCATTATAAAAATAATAAATAATTCTTAATCCTCCGCGTTTGCCTTTCCCCTTTCCGCTCCATCTGAGTTTTCTAACCCCGCCTGTCCCTGGTATTTCATCCCCTGCCTCCGGATTCCTTGCTAAAAAGTCAATTAATTCATCGCGCTCAGTAACGCTAATACTCAATCCAACTTGAGATAAAAACGAAGGAAATTCAATTATAGTTATCATTTTTGTCATTTTTTAATGATGCTCCATTGGAGCATATATGTCAAGAATGCATTTAATTTTTTTCTTAGGACCGCAAAAGTCTAACAGTCATTGTATTGTAAAATTCGCATAGTCTATTTCATTTCATGTTATATAACGTGTATGTAGAAAAGTCGCTGTGAATTTTTAAATCAACGATTCAATATGATAAGCCACTTTATCGTGCGCCGTACGTCAAATTGACGAAAAAGTTAGTGTTAGGTGACCCAAAAATAAGATTTTATAAGAATACTGAAAATTAATGCAATTTTTCCTTCAACTCTTTTATTTTAGCCAATGAAAGATTTGTAATTTTAGCTACATAATCTATCTCTGCACCTTCTGATAGCAAACGTTTTGCAACAAGCTCTATTCCTTGTTGTATACCTTCAGCTTTAAATTGTTCTGCAATAGTCATAATTTTTTCTCCCACCTCTGGTGCCAGTTTAGTTTTTACCAGCTCTATAAATGTATCTTTATTGCTCAATTCACCTCTGTCTAGTATGTATATTAGCACATTTTCAGTAAAACTATTACCATTAGACCGCTCTAAGCGCTTTAATAACCCAATGATATCATTGAGATAAGGAAGCATATCTTTGGCAAAAATATGCTTTAATGTCAATTCCATGACCCCAGCCCATGTTTTTTGCTTTAAAACCTCATCTTCTATTTCAGTGAGGTCTATCAAGGTAAACGGCTTCAAAAAATAAGTCTCAACCAATTGCTTAGGTGCATCTACTAAGTCATTTATATTGGTTGAATAATCCCATGGTTGTCTGCCATGATAGATAACAAGCGGTAAGATCAAGGGGATTTTTTTATTGTCACTTCCTTTAAGATGCTGGTCTATGACATTGCAAAGATATCTTAGCGTACGAAAAGGCATTAACTCATCTGGGCGGCTTTGATGGTCCACCAATAAATAAATATAGGCTTCATGTCCCGATATCACTGTTTTAAATAGCATGTCGGCTATAGATTCTTTGCGCATGTCATCGATATAGCTAGCTGATTGTAACTCAAGCTGATTTAAATCAATGACTGAAAGTACATCCTTAGGCAAGTGTGTTTCAAAAAATTCGCGTGCTACTCTTTTATCTGACATGACGGTACGAAAAAAATGGTCATGTGCTTTAGCAATATGTTTCTTTGGCTTGTCCATACGTATCCAATCAATTTAATTTTTTTTCATATCAGATTATTGCGCTAAAACGCATCATCTCAGTTTGTGGACTACCCTTGCATTGCTCCTTTGTAAAACTCAGCAGCACGTTTCTTTACTTTAGCTGGTGTCACATCTTCAACATGCGTCGAGATACACCACTGATGACCGAAAGGATCTTCGAGCATTCCAGAACGGTCACCATAAAACATATCTGCAACAGGACGTGACAATTTAGCACCTGCTTTCACAGCGGAATGAACGATTTTATCCACATCTTTGACATACAAATGAATAAAAACAGGACAGCCACTCGAAGAACTTGGACTATGCTTATTCATCCCAGGACATTCGTCTGCCAGCATGATTTTAGCATCACCTATTTTTATTTCTGCATGTCCAATTTTTCCGTCAGGTTTTTAATTCCTTGGTTTGATTACTATGCAGGCATAGAAGGTCATATTTTCTAATAGTATGATCAAATTGTCTATCTATAATCTTGAGTAAAACGTCAGTATTCAGCCTAGATTGAAGTGATTGCTAGTGGTTCTAACTTCTCTTTCCATTCTTTGAAATCTTTATCCTTAGTTAGGATATGTAATGCTGCTTCTTCGAAAAAATCTTCAGATTTTTTGAATTTCGCATAGGCGCAATATTGCTCTACTTCTGATAGTACTTTGGCATCGATATTAATTCTTATTTGAGTGCGTTCTACCGTTGGTTTTGGTTTGATAATGGCCATAAAAAATCTCCTTAAATAAATTTACAAATCTCTAAAATCTAAGACAAGTTTTGCCTAAAAATTTAGTCAAAGTATTATTTTGAAGGACGATTAAATTTAGAGCTGCGATAATTTTATGCTGACACAGTTTGATGAACACTCTCTATCCAAACAGGGTCATCCTCTTTTCATAGAAGGTGTTTGGATGACTTCAGGGGCCGGCTTAGATTTAGGTAACACAACATCATTCAGCGTGAGATTCTTGTCATCATAAACCTCTTTAAGAGCACCTTCCAGTTTTTGTTTCGAACTTTCTTGTAAATTACTCACATTAATTTGCGGTATGGCGTCATGATTTAAATTTTTAAAAGTTTTAAGCGCTGCAACCAAATTGGTGTGATTCATTTCCCTGGTCATTAAACTGCTAGAAGATCGAAGCATAAAATCTACTTTTTTGTCTTTTGAATCAGAATTTTCTATTTTGCAACCTGAACCGGTTGTAGTCACAGAAAACGAATTGTCGACTTTATTTTGTATCATTTCAATAGTGACCGGTTGACTTGAAAGTGTATAATGCGGAGAAGAATGCGAATTTGAAACTTGCGTTGAAGGTGCGCTGATAAAAATACATTCTTGTTTGATAAATTTATTTTCAGGCGTATCAATTTTACTTGTATTAAATTTATTAGCAATTCTATTTTTTTGTTCTTGAATATCAGTTGGAGTTGCTTTTGAAAAACCAGATGGAGTCTTGAAATTTTTATTGACTGGTTCTTTAAGCGATGCAGTATTTTTTGGCACACCATCAAGCGTTTGTGATTTCTCTCTTACTAATCCCATTTTTATAGATCGATCATTGACCGGTATGCTGCGTTGCTTTTTTTCACCCTGCTGCTTGATTTCTTCTTTTGACACATTTGAAGGCGTTGTTTCTGAACGTTGTCTCATTTCATCAGAAAATTTTTCTTTATTTGAAACAGACGTTACTGTAGGTGTCATTTCAAAAGATTTTAAAGAAGGATCTTTTTCAAGTAATTTTGATTTGTACTGATTAAAATTAGCATAGGCTTCTTCATAAGTCTTTACTGGATAAGAAACCTCTTTTTTTATTTTATCGTAAAGACGTTTCGAAATTAACTCAGCCCCTTTTTGTCCTTGTTTGGCTTTTTTTAATACCCAAGTTTTAATTCCATTTTCATTTTTTTTCTGAACTAATCTGCAAATCATTAAATCATTATTAACCTCAATCAGTATATTATTTGGATTATTATGGCATTTTTCTTTAAAAAACATTTCTGCTAATTTTGATCCTATCCAGCCAAATATAAAGCCGAGGCCGCCGTATTTTTTTGATTCAGGCAACGTTTTCTCTTTATTATTTAAATCGAATTTTTTAGGCCCTTCTTCTTTATCAGGCCATTTGGTTTTCCATGCACGCCGTGAACCCATAAAAGCCACTACTTTTTTAAATACGTCAAATGTCCTGCCTTTTACGTGGGCGAATATAATGTTTCTGCCCTCTTTATTAAATTGTTTCATCAGTTTTTTGGCAGCTTTTGGATTTTTGACCCATTTTGAAAAAGTTTCTGGGATAATCAAACCCACATTTTTATTGGTTAAAACAGCTTCTCTGATTTGATGTTTTGTGTTTTCGAATGCCTTACTATGACTATGCAAATCTTTAATGCCGGTGTATCCTTTCATTTCAGCTATTTGTATTAAAAAATTTCGCATTTGCGAAACTTCTCGCCCCATACCGCCGTCTGCTGAAATTAAAAAACTTTTTTTATTTTTATCACCTCCGACATATTTACTGACAACATCAACAGAGGTTTTTGTTTTGCCACCTCCAGAAACACCTGCAACAATACAAATCGGAGCATCATCTTTATTCCATGATCCATCAATGGATGTGGTTGAATTTAATAAATCGGCTTCGCGATAATTTACACTGTGTTGTTCTTCTTCAAAAACGGAATGCCATAATCCGACGTTCTCTTTGCCAACTAATTCTTCCATAGTAATCGTTGCTTCTCCAGGTTTATTTCTTTTTATGTCATTGGATTTATCGCATTGTTTTATAGCGCTAAAACGCTCTTTTACTTGTGCTGTGCCTTTTTCTCTCAAAAAAGTATAAGAATTTTTCGCCTCACTTAATTCTTCATTCTTATCTGAAAATTTCGCAATTTTATCTTTATATTGGTCTCGATACTCAGAAATCTCTTCATTTAATTTATTCTGTATTGCTTGATACGAATCCTCTCCCCCCAAAAATTTTATTAATCCTTCTTTTTGTTGTTGCGAAGACCATTCTTTGTCTACAAATTTTTTGTCAAGTTCATAATCATCAATCCTACCGAGAATCTCATTGCCGTCGTCGCTCTTAAATAGTGAAGAATTTAGTCCAGTGACCTGCGGATTTTCTTTGATTTTTTCCTGTACATTTTCATTCTTCGGTGCAGTTGAATCAGAAATATTTTTTTTCTCAACCGACGACTCTAAATTTGTTATTTGCGTGGAGCTAGTTTGCACAGAATGTTGAGGACTTTCAGTTTTAATTTTTTCTTCATTATTCATTTGCTGCGGTTTAGGTACTACAAATCCATGAACAGTTGGAATCGCTATTTCGCGCTGATCATTTAAATAATTTTTGATTGTATCCCACGGAATGCCTTCATTTTTCGGCCGACGATTAATTTCTGCTATGACCTTATCAATCCTCGCTATAGTTTCCTTTTTTTCCTCATCGTTCTGATCCTTTGGAAATTTAAATCTGTTTTGTATTTCATTTCTTACATTTTCATAAAATTTGCTAATATTCGATATGCCGCCAGATAGCGGATTTTTAAATTGCTCAACAACCTTCTCTACAAAGGTTTGCTGACCTACATCTTCTAAATATTTATTTTCATCAGAACTATTCATAACTCATAACTCCCCCTATCTCTTTTAAAGTATAGGAGATTTTTATTTGTACAACACAAATAAGATAAAAAATTAAATTGATTTAAAAACAATGAATTACAAAGGGAGCAGACTAAGCAAATGCTGTAAATACTTATCAGTGCATGTAAAAGGGTGCGGGAAGTGCGTGCGAAGCAGCAAGGGCAATAGTTGCAAAAAATTACAAAATTATTAAGGCAATTTAAATTGTTTATTTTTGACTAGCATATTTTTAAAATCATGTGCAGAAACTGCTGGACTAAAGAGAAAACCTTGAATTTGGTTACAATGCTGAGATTTCAAAAATTGGTATTGATCATAATTTTCGACTCCTTCTGCAATAGTTGTTAAATTTGTGCTTTGCGCCATTGCAATAATCGCTTTGATTAATTTGCATGCGTTTTGATTGATGGGAACATCATTTACAAATGATTTGTCAATTTTAAGATATTGTAAGGGTAACTGAAGAAGATAGGACAGGGATGAATAGCCTGTTCCAAAATCATCTAGAGAAAAAGTAATTCCTAATTTTACAAGCGCATTCATATTTTTAATGACATATTGAAAAGATTCTATCAGAGAAGATTCTGTAATTTCAAGATTGATCCAATTTCCATTTAATTTATTATTAATTAACATATCATGAATAAAAGGATAAAATGAAGATTGGCTTAATTGCTTAGCAGAGATATTAATAGCTATAGGCGTATTGGGAATATTTTCACTTTGCCATTGTGAAATTTGATTACATATTTTTTTAAGCATTAGCTCATTTAACGGAATTATTAAATTTGTTTTTTCAGCTAAGCTTATAAAATCAGCAGGGGATATATTACCAAATTCTACATCTTTCCATCTGCAAAGCGCTTCTGCGCCGCATATAAATCTGATCTCGCCCCGAAAAAACGGACACTCAACTAAGCGACTTTTTGCGCTTCAAAATATACAGGGCTTAAGTAACCAAGTCTAGAATGAAGACGCTTTCGGTTATAATAAATATCGATATATTCAAACACATGATTTTTTGCATCAGCACGTGTTGAAAATTTTTCACCGTGAATAGCTTCAACTTTAAAACTGTGGTTCCAACTTTCCATGCTAGCATTGTCATAGCAATCCCCCCGTTTACTCATACTGCAAATAAAGCCATTTTCAGCTAATAACTTTTGATAATCATTCGAGCAGTACTGACTTCCGCGGTCAGAATGTATAATTACACCTTGTGGCTTTCTGCGTCTCCAAATCGCCATCTGTAAGGCATCAATCACAAGTAGTGATGTCATACGTTCCGACAGCGCCCAACCTACAACCATGCGTGAATATAAATCCATGATAACAGCAAGATAAAGCCATCCTTCATCTGTCCATACATAGGTTATGTCAGAAACCCATTTTTCATTCGGCCTATTAGCAGAAAAATTTTGCTGAAGTAAATTTGGCGCTACTGGTAATTTATGATTGCTATTCGTTGTCGCTTTAAATTTCTTTGCAGCTTTCGCGCGCCACCCGTTTACTCGCATAATTCTTGCAGTACGATGCCGGCTCACTTTTATTCCTTCAAGATCTAATCGCTTTTTAATCCGCTTTGCACCAACACGTGCATGTTCTTCATCAAAAATAGCTTTTATTTTAGCAGCTAAGATCTCATTTTCTTGTTTGCGTTTTGATGGCGGTCTATCTCGCCAATCATAAAAACCACTTGGAGACACACACAGCAATCTGCACATCATTCTTACCGAAAAATCATTCATATTTTCTTTTATCATGCCGTACCTCACTTCGATTCTTTCGTGAAGTACGTGGCCACTTTTTTTAAGAAGGCACATTCCTCTTCTAACCGGCTAACTTCACGCTTTAATCTTGCCATCTCGGCTTGTTGAAGCTTTTGATGCTCTATAGGTGTGCCGCCTTGTCTTTGTTTAGCGCGCCATGAGTATAGTATCGACTCAGTTATTCCGAGGTCTTTAGCTACTTGTGGCACACCAGCTTTTTCAGCTCGTTCAAGGGCTTGATCTTTGAATTGTGGGCTATATTTTTGATAGGGTTTTCTTTGCTTTGGATTATTTTCTTTCATTTTTACACCTCAAGTTAAGAGAATTTTACTCTCTTAGCCAGGTGTCCGTGAAGTCGGGGCTAGATCAAACACCATAATCACGGACATTGCCAGAATAATTAGGTATAACTAGTCCATCAGATAATAAATAATGCAATGTATAAATTGTGTTTATATTTGGAGTTAAATTTACAGGATTTTCAACCAGGAAACGAATTGCCTCTTTATGATTTAATATCATTGTTTTTTCTTCATCTAACTTCCCTGGAACATCTATTCCGTCAATCAATAATCGTTTGGTATCTAATAAAGAATAGGTATTCCCCTCCAGGCGCGAAGAATGGTATGAAAGATCAATTAAAAGTCTTTGATAGATATGTCTAGCATAGGTACCTGCTGGTTCTGCATTCCTGGAGCGCTTTCCTGCTTTTTGTAATTGCTCTTTTAGAGAAGTTGACAAGTACGAGTCGATATTTGGACGATAGTCTTTTAACCATGCTTCTTGGTAACTCACAGGCTTGCGCAGGAAGTATGGTTGCTTAACTTGATCTAAAATTCGCAGGCTATTTTGACTAAACGGTACTTTAGATATTTCCTGGCTGGTTTGCATATTCGCGGAGATGTAATACGTACTTCTATTTTGGCCAGTCTTAATTACAACTCCTGTCTGCAACCATTCATTAAGCCACCGACGCACTGTGCGTTCTTTATATCCTACACCAAGTAATTTCAGCAAGGCTGATAGCTGTATCGGTTCCTTTTGCTCGTTTAAGCGTTCCAATACCATGTGTTTTTGGGTTTTTATTGTCATATCCTATACGGCTTAATTATTATTTATACGGCCATTTTATCTAATTTACGGCCATTTTTCAAGGAAATACGGTCAATTATTTAAATATACGGCCAATTTTCAAAATTATACGGCCATTTATTGAAAATTACGGCCAAGCCAAACACGGCATTGTATCAGGGATTTAACCCTTGATTTTTGATACAAGCCTTATCATTGCTATAGTCGCCTCTGCTGCTTCAATTCCTTTATGATTTTTTTTACTTACCCTATCTTTAACTTGTTTTAAATTATTTGTCGTTAATACACCAAAAACAATAGGAATGTTAAACTGAAGCATGACTTCTAGACATCCTTGACTCACTTGCTGGCAAACATAATCGTAATGATCGGTAGAATGTAGTGCGGCGACCGTGCATTCGACGTCATAATCCTGTTTCTCATAGAAGTTATGGTCTGCTTGAAGATTTAAAGATATTTGATAAATTAATAGAACAATTAAAACAATTGTCAATTGAAAAACGAAAATTCTCTTTATCACTCATACAAAATAAAATATTTGATTATTTTAACTACAATGACATTAAAGATCTTTATCCTGCCTTCGATGCACCAGAGCGGAAAAGAATATTTACTTTATTTTTAGTGATGAAACGTAATCAAAAATTAAAATCTAATCTAAGAGTTCCTAAGCCACTCCAATTGATTATAACAAAAGAGTCTTGCGATGTTGTAACACTGTTAAACTTATTAACAGAACAGGATATCTACGAAATCATCAAAAATACAATTGAGCAGATTAATAATGAATTCTGCTTGTCACGTAATGTAGTAGGTAATAAAAATTGACTTCATCAAATCAACAGTGCTTAGCTTACTTGCGCTGGCACAATAATTTTATCTTTAATCGGCCTTTCAAGATGTGGTTGAGAGCGATTGGGGCAACGGACAGAAAGACCTGTTTTTAAGACCACAAATGCAGTGAGTAGAGATATCATCCAAACAGTGATTAATATTTTTAAAAACACTCGGTTACTTTTTTTCATGTTTATTTCTCTCTTTGTAAATTTTATTTAATAATGGTATGTCGATGCCTAGTAAATCCATCTTGTGGAACAAATTTGGTAATTCTTCTTGAAAAAATTTTTCTTTTTTTAAAATTAATATTTGCTCAATACTTTTATCTTTCACAAAATAGCCTAGTCCACGTTGCATCGTAATGATATTCATTTCTTCAAGCCATGCATAACTGCGAATGACAGTGTTTGGATTGACAGAAAGCGTGATGGCAAGTTCGCGTACGGATGGAATTTTTTTCTTTTCTTGCCACTCGTTCAGTAAAATTTGCTCACAGACATAATCAGCAATTTGTAAATAAATAGGCTTATTTTCAGCAAAATCCATATTAAGCCACCTCATATTCAACTACTTTTAACCAAGTAATATAACCACACACTAAAATAAATAGCATGCCGGCTATGGTATATAGAAGATTAAAATAATTATAAAATAAATTGGCATATTGATCTGCTTGTGGTGCAAAGCAATAGCCATCGGATAATGATTTTCCTGCAAGCTTAAAGCTAATTAAAAAGATTGAGAGAAAAAAGAATGCGCCAATCAATAACATAGATAGTGCAGTTTTAATTAACGCGATGCTTTTGAAGCTTACAAGGCCTAACATAACAATCGCTTGGAAAATAAAATAATGGAGTAGCATGAGTGAAAATTGATTGCCTAAGATAGAAAAGGCGAAATCATGAGAAACAATAGCCGGGAGGAAAATAATTTTGAATAAAATAGATAGTGCAATAGAGAAAGAAAAAATAGCGATCATACTTAAGGGATAAATGAACATGATGATCAGCCATTTTGCAAAAAAGCGTTCGCCATTATTACAAGGCAGTGTTAACCAGGCGCTTGCTTTTTGTAGATCGTGTAGTGGTTTTAATAAACGCATGCTTAGAATCAAGCCTACAATATTAAAAATGAAATAGTAACTATCCAAGCCTTTTGAAGAAAAAAAATTAAAAAAAGTAAAATAAAAAAT
>Ga0207056_1068_pt1 | contig 15162 bp, 14 predicted proteins | sample Alteio_BWMinCont_58_FD_153289 | JGI IMG/M metagenome (GOLD analysis project Ga0207056, IMG submission 153289) | Enriched cells from forest soil in Barre Woods Harvard Forest LTER site, Petersham, Massachusetts, United States -... | ecosystem: Environmental > Terrestrial > Soil > Temperate forest >... | reverse complement strand
GTTTTTGTTACAACTTTAAACCTTTCGCTCGCAGAAAGATTGCGTCAAGACCATTGAGCATCTTAAAAAACAGAATCAGAATAACCCCCTTTTTAATACAGAAATCCGCAAATTAGAGCAAAAACTCGAGAAACTAAAAGAGAAAATTTACTCCGAATTGACTCCCTGGCAACGGGTCATGATTTGCCGCCACCCATCACGTCCCCACACCATTGATTACATTAAAAATATTTGCACCTCCTTTCACGAACTGTGCGGCGACAGAACCTTCGCAGATGATGCCTCCATTATCGGCGGCCTTGCAGAGATCAATGGGGAAAAATGTGTGATCATCGGCCAAGAAAAAGGAAGCGATACCGAAAGCCGCATGCGCCGCAACTTCGGAATGGTCAATCCGGAAGGCTTTCGCAAAGCGCTTAGACTCATGCGCTTAGCAGATAAATTTCGATTGCCAATCATTACTCTTCTCGATACAATGGGCGCTTATCCCGGGTTGGCTGCTGAAGAAAGAGGGCAAGCATGGGTAATTGCCCAAAACCTGCGGGAAATGGCACGGATTTCAACGCCCATTGTCGTGATTGTAATTGGGGAAGGGTGTTCCGGAGGAGCTCTTGGAATCGGTGTGGGCGATGTGATTGCCATGCTGGAGCACGCTTATTATTCCGTCATTTCTCCAGAAGGGTGCGCCTCGATTTTGTGGAAGGATTCCTCAAAAAGCGCTGAAGCGGCAGATAAGCTGAAACTGAATGCGGAGAATCTTCTGACCTTGGGAATTATTGATGCTATCATAAAGGAACCCTTAGGGGGAGCCCACCATCAGCCCGATGTCGTATACAGCAATGTGAAGCAGTTTTTGCTTGAGCAACTGCAAATTCTGAAGAAAATACCGTCGGAGATTTTGCTCGAACAGAGATATTTGAAATTCCGCAACATGGGCAAGTATACCTCAGACTAAGGCAAGCAACGTCGAGGAAAAAAAGTAACAGGATATGCAGGATCTCTTTTCGTGAACGCGCCCGAGCCCGCGCCCGACCTCTTTCGTGATCCTTGTTTCCATTCCCGAAATTGGGAATAATCGGGTTCGGATAGGAGAGTTCGGGCGCGGGCTCGGGCTCGGGCGCGTTCACGAAAAGAGATCCTGCATATCCTGTTACTTTTTTCCTCGACGTTGCTTGCTTTAGCCTGATGTATATAGCTCGCGTTTAATTTTTGTTACAGGTCCGTGAAATGCTTCGTCTTTTTTTGACAGCTTTTAAAAACCATAAACACCGCTTCTTGCTGGGAATGGCTTTCGCCGCCATGTTCCTATTGACAATCGCCTCTCAGCTCGAAATCGTTGCGATCGGCATTATCACCAAACGAGGTTCTGGCGCGTTTGATCACGACTTAATTAACCACACTCTTAACTTCATCAACAACATCTTCCCCATTTCTGACAACTTGCGCAACCTTGCCTTTTTTTTAATAGCTGTTGCCCTTTTTAAGGCCACTACGCTGTTCGCTCAACGCTTTTCAACCCGTTTGATTGCCATTCGAATCAGTCGAGATCTCCGTCAAGACTATTTCACTCATATCCAATCGCTGCCTATGAGTTTTTATCAGCAACACAATATCGGTGGACTCTCTTCACGAGTGGTCGGCGATGCAGCCTTAATCGCAGAAGCAGTCAATTCCACTTTAGTGAACTATATCCAAACCCCTTTCACCATCATCTCTACGCTAGTTTACTGCTTTTTGATGTCTTGGCAATTGTCCCTTTTGGTCTTTCTTGGATTTCCATTAATAATTTTTCCCATCGTGTTCCTGACAAAGCGGGTCAAACGAATCTCCAAACAGATCCAACATAACCAAGAAAAATTTGCTTCTGCTCTCCTCGACTTCCTCTCGGGCATTCAGACTGTAAAAGTGTTTGCTATGGAGGACTTTTCGCAAAAGAAATATAAAGAACGCAACGAGGCAATGGCAACCTTAGAGCAACGCAGCGCTCGTTATGATCTTGCTTCTAGACCTATTGTCCACACAATTGGAATGGGTTTTTTGGCAACGACACTTTTATATGGACTATATATTTTGCAGATGAGCGTTTCTGAGCTTCTCGTCTATTGCGGGTTCCTCTATCTGTTCTATGAACCTGTCAAAAAATTTGCCGAGGAAAACACACACATTCAACGAGGAGTTTCAGCGGCAGATCGAATGTATGAAGTCATGAGTTTAAAGCCCCAAATTGAGGACTGCAAGGACGCTCTTACAATTAAGGAATTTAATCGTAAAATTGAATTCACCGATGTGTGGTTCCGCTATCATGATCAATGGGTGCTGCGTGGCTTGAACTTCACGGTTAATAAAGGGGAAACTGTCGCTATTGTTGGTCCGACAGGAGCTGGAAAATCAACGATCGTACAACTATTGCCGAGATTGTACGACATTGAAAAAGGGGAAATTCAGATCGATGGCAAATCAATTAAAGAGTACTCTCAAAGGTCTTTGAGAGACTTAATTTCGTTCGTTCCGCAAAAGCCCTTCCTGTTTTTAGATACAGTGTCGCAAAACATCGCCTTTGGACGCCCTTATAGTGCAGTTCAAATCCAAGCAGCAGCCAGAAGAGCGCATGCAGAAGAGTTCATTTTGCAACTGCCGCAGCAGTACGACTCTGAATTGGCAGAGGGGGGGAAAAACCTTTCAGGAGGGCAGCAGCAACGATTAGCCATTGCCCGAGCTCTGCTGAAAGAAGCTCCGATTCTTATTATGGATGAAGCGACATCTTCATTGGACACAGTGAGTGAGAACCATATTAAAGAAGCGATTAATCTATTACGTGGACAAGTGACACAAATTATCATTGCACACCGTTTGAGCACGATTGAAGATGCCGACAGGATTATTTATCTCGAGCATGGTGAAAAGATTGCGGAAGGAACAAAAGATGAGCTCTTACAAACATGTGCAGGGTTTCGCCTGATGTGGGAGCTCATGCACAAAGGGCAAAGCTTCTAACTTTCAGAGTTTGCTCAGAATCAATCTTTCTCATAACATTCATTAGGAATCGTCAAAAAATAACCTACACAACTTCATAGGAAAAATTGCGTCTTAGCTCTCGAAAATTACTTCAGAACAGCCCACAACAGAGGTTGTGGGCTGTTCTTAAGAAATTTTACGAGAGCTAAGACGCACTTCTCCTATAAAGTTGTAAAAGTTATTTTTATACTATCCCTTAATGTATAAGAATAAAAAAAACTTTTATTATTCCATGTACTAATTTGCCAATAATCTTAGATTCATTTAGAATCATCATATTTTCATTAAAAAAACAGGAATTTTATGATAACTATTGGGACTCCGATTTTTCTAAGATCAGAAATTGAGTTAGAGGAACGCGTTCACGCTAGGTTTGGAGAAAATTATGCTAGAACAGAGGGTGTCATGTTCGAGCAGACCTTCAATTGCTGCAACCCTTATAAAGCATCACTGGATGAATTAAGTCAAAGTATAGATGCGATATCTCAAGCAGAGGTTTTCATAGTAAAAAAAGAGGCTTATATTGTCTTCCCAGATAGCAATCGCTTCAAGCTTACACCATTTGTAAAAAAACTTTCTGGATTAAGTCAGCCATTGCCATCTGATAAGCTAAGTTTAGAGTCTCGTTATCTATTTAGGCAACTAACATTGGAACTCTATCATTTAGATTGTGGCGCAAGCAAAGCAATAATTCAGAAATTCCCTGATAGAAATCGTAGTGGGGGTTATATAAATTTTCGTGCTGTACATGTCAACCCCGACGGAAATTTAGATATATTCTATAGATTATCCCAAGAACATGTAGACAAATTGATCGCAGTGACTCCTTCCCTCAAACCCCTCTTACATCCACCAGAAGCCTTAACATCTGATTTAAGAAATGCGATAGAGTTATGGACATGGACTAGGACTAATCGTGTAGATGGTGCCTATTTAGACCATGGTGATGTCATTGTATCCGACGAAAGAATGAAAAGAATAGTAAAAGAACGACTAGAAGTTGGTCGACGCATTCTTACCGCTGAGATGGCTACTTTACCACACATTCGTTTATATCTACCTGCCTTTATTCCCTTAATTGTTGACTATTTGGCATATAATTTCTTTAACCCCCCTCCAGGTTATGAAGAGAGAGTGTCCATTGATGCTTATCCGAAAACAGAAGAGGAGATGCTTGAACAGTTCTTCAATTGTTGCAACCCAAATGTAGCATCAATAGACGAATTACTTCAAAGTCTAGATGCTGTAACGCATGCAACAACTGCTAGAGTAGAAAATATAACTTATATAGTGTTGCCAGACAGCAAAAGATTTAGGCTTAAACCTCTACTTGATGGACTTTGTGAACTAAAACCACCATCCCGTACTCTAAGTGTAGAACCCCGCTATCTATTTAGGCAAATAATAATAAAACTATTTATGTTAAATCGTAGCGCAGATATTGCAATCTGTAGCGTAGACGTTTCTATAGATCGTATATTTCGTAAACGCTGTATTGAAAATTTCTACCTCGAGATGAATTTACTCTCCTATTACAGATTTTTCCCTGTATATTCGTCTAAATTGATAGGATATTGCCACTTTTTAAGCTGGCCAAAAGAAGATCTACTATCTCCTTTAGCAAAGTCAATAAAGTTGTGGGATGGAACAACTCCTCCTATAGAAGGCGCAGTATTAGACAATGGACATGTCATTATAGCTGATGGCACAATGGAGAAGATAGTAAAAAAAAGATTAGAAATTGGTCAAATAGCTGTCAACACCGAGTTAATGAGAGTGTCAGAACCGTCGCTGAAACTTTTTCCATTTAAACTTCTTCCTATAATTATTAACTATTATTCATACGAAGTCTTTAACGCCCCTCCAGGTTATGAAGATATTGATGCGTGAAAATAAATAAGTATCCTGTGCCGGATTATCATTTTTATCCTTGAAAATCAAGTTATCATGACTTATAACTTTGAAAAAATAGCCCAAAAATGTATAAGGATGGATAACGAGATATGGTATATAAACCACTTGCAAGGAAAATATTCTTATATTACATAAAATCCGTTGGCTGGTCTCTTGAGAAGGGTGGGATCGATTGGAATTTATATGATGAAAACGGTGTTTTCTTATGCGCTATTAAAATAGCTCATGGAAAAAATACAAAAGAAGAAATTGTCGCTTATAGCGTGAACAAAACAGAGAAAATTTTTAAGGAAAAGGGTTTAGTATGGCCTCCAAAGAAGAAAAAGAAATAGAGGCGCATTTGCAGATGGCACTCGAAGAAATCGGTGAAATAAAGCCTTGGTACAGTAAAGAATTCAAGTCGTGGATTTTCCTTCACGATCTTTATCCTGTAGAATACTCGGGTGATACTAAAGAAGAGGTCGTTCAAAACTACCCTCTTTACATAAAAGAATTCATTAAACATCGATTGCAGGATAGACTTTCTCCATTAATGGAAAATAAGACCAAGGGACATGGTGGAAAACGCAAAGGCTCCGGTCGTCCCAAGGGAACTACAGAAGATAAAGTAAGAGTATATGTGCCTAAAGATATCGCGAATCTCTTAAAAGAACCAGGGGCACTCATGTATCTTCGTGGATTAATGCAAGTCTGCCATCACGCACGCTTATAATCTTTAATCTATCGCCCCACGCTTCTAACTAAAAATTTGCCTATTTTTCGCTTGAGAACATAATCCCAAATAGGGTATGCTTCTCTAGCGGGTATCTATGCAAAATACACTCGCTTCACACTCAAAACCAAAAATCGTTGGGATCATCCCAGCGCGATACGGCAGCTCTCGTTTCCCCGGAAAAATCCTCGCCCCCATTGCTGGCAAATCACTCATACAACGTACCTACGAAAATGCTTTTCGCTGCACCTCACTCGATCGCCTCATCATTGCCACAGATGATATGCAAATTTTTAACCACGCCAAAGAATTCTGTGCAAATGTCGTTATGACCTCTCCATCTTGTGCAACGGGCACAGATCGCCTTGCAGAAGCACTACGACTAGATAAACGCCTTGACGACGCTGACATCATCATCAATATCCAAGGCGATGAACCTTGTATCGATCCGGAAGTGATCAATCAAGTTGCCATCGCATTAGCAAATGATCCCGAAGCAGTCATGTCAACAGCAGTTGTGAAGCTGACTTCCGCTGAAGAAGCACAAAATCCTTCTGTTGTCAAATGTGTCATTGACAACAACTACAATGCCATTTACTTCAGCCGAGCTCTCATTCCTGCTGGACACAAAGGACAGATGCTGCCCCATATTCCCTACTATCGCCATATGGGAATTTATGGATTCAGACGCCAGTTTTTGTTAGAATATGCAAATCTCCCGCAAACACCTCTCCAAATGGCAGAAGAGTTAGAACAATTAAAAGTCCTTGAACATGGCTTTAAAATTAAAGTAGCCGTTGTTGATCATTTCAGCATAGGCGTCGATACCCCAGATGACGTACAAAAGGTAGAACAATGGTTATGCGCACAAAATACATCTTTGTCACAGGTGGAGTCTGCTCCTCTTTAGGAAAAGGGCTCACCACTGCTTCAATAGGCATGCTCCTCGAAAAAAAGGGGCATAAAATAGCATTTCTAAAACTCGATCCTTACCTAAATGTTGATCCCGGGACCATGAGCCCATATCAACACGGGGAAGTTTATGTCACTGACGACGGTGCTGAGACCGACCTCGATCTTGGTCACTATTATCGTTATTCAAATGCTGAATTATCTCGTGTTTCTAGCACTACTTCAGGGCAAATCTATCACTCTGTCATAAAAAGAGAACGTCAAGGCGACTATCTTGGAAAAACCGTTCAAGTCATTCCTCACATCACTGACGAAATTAAAGAACGCATCCTCCTGTGCGCTAAACAAACAGAAGATATCAATGTCTGCTTAGTTGAAATTGGAGGGACAGTCGGAGATATTGAATCACTGCCATTTTTGGAAGCCATTCGACAATTTCGAAACGAACATATTGGCGATTGCATCAACGTCCACTTAACCTATGTTCCCTTTTTAAAAGCCGCTGGAGAGGTCAAAACCAAGCCCTCGCAACATTCTGTGCAGATGATGCGGGAAATTGGGCTCATCCCCGACTTTATCGTATGCCGCTGTGAAAAATCTCTTTCGGATGATGTTAAAGAAAAAATCAGCCTGTTCTGCAATGTCCCTCGCAGAGCCGTCATCGAGGAAGTCGATGTCGAGCTAAGCATTTATGAGGTCCCAATAAAACTTCATCAACAACATATTGATTCGATGATCTGTGAAAAGCTCGATCTCCTGAATCGCATCATCGATCTCAGAGAATGGGAAAGCATCATCAACACTCTCCGCAACCCTCTAGGGACTTTGACAGTAGGCATTGTTGGAAAATACGTTCAGCATCAAGATGCTTATAAATCTGTTTCCGAATCGCTGCATCACAGTGCTAATGCCGCGGGATATGCTTTAAAAATTAAGTGGTTTGAAGCTGACAAAGTCCTCGCACTCGGGTCGGTCGATAAAATCATCGAAGGCTGCGATGGATATTTGATACCCGGAGGCTTTGGCGAACGGGGTTGGGAAGGAAAAATCATGACAGCAAAGTATTGCCGTGAGAACAAACTCCCCTATTTCGGCATTTGCCTCGGCATGCAAGTCATGGCTGTCGAATTTGCACGTCATGTGGCAGAACTGAAGGAAGCTAACTCCACTGAGATCGATCCCTACGCAGCACATCCGGTCATCTCTCTCCTAAGTGAACAGCGCGAAGTGCAACAAAAGGGCGGCACCATGCGCCTCGGAGCTTATATTTGCTCACTCAAACAAGACTCTTTAGCCTATAAAGCTTATGGCAAAGAGCACATTAGTGAAAGACATCGCCATCGTTACGAATTCAACAATAAATATTTAGATCAGCTTGAAAGAAAGGGATTTATTATCTCGGGAATTTGGGACGAGGGACAACTTTGTGAAATTGCTGAAATCAAGGATCATCCTTGGATGCTCGGAGTCCAGTTTCATCCAGAATTCCAATCGAAACCGACAAGGCCTCATGCCCTCTTTAATTCCTTCACTCAAGCAATGATAAGGCATAAAAAGGCTACTGCTGCTGCTCAAACGGTAAAACCTTGATAAATGATTCCTCTCTAAAAAAAGAGAAACCCACAAGGATCGTAGCAATCGATTATGGCCTCGCCCGCATCGGCTTGGCCATATCCGACGAACGCAAAATCTTTGCATCCCCCTTTATGACTGTAAAGGCCGAAAAGAAAGCAGAAAAAACAGCCATTAAACTCCTTGCAGAATTGACCAAAGATCAAGAAACCCGCCATTATTCACTAGAGACTATTCTGATTGGGATGCCTTTACTTTTCAGTGGGAAAACAGGAATGCTTGCTGATGAAGTCACCCATTTTGTAGAATTACTTAAGAAGCTGACCTCTATACCGATTGTCTTGTGGGATGAAAGACTGACGACTGTGCAAGCTGAAAAAGCCTTGCGAGAAGGTAATATGAATAGAAAGAAACGTTCTAAAGTCATCGATACAGTATCTGCAGCCATATTATTACAAAGCTACTTGGATAAAGGGAGCTGAGGCACGAAAAATTCGTGCCCGTGCCCGTGCCCGAATAATTGGTCTTTTCCTTTTCTATAGTTGCAATAAGGAAAAGAATCAGTTATTCGGGCACGGGCACGCACACGGGCACGGGCACGAATATCTTCTCCAATATCTATAAAACCTGAGGTACAATGTTTACACAATTTGAAGCCACTAAACATCTCCAACAACTAGCCCAAAACCCCTTCGACCTCGCCAAATCCGGAAATCTAACTCCAGAAAGACTCATAAAATTCTCCACAAAATCTTGCGGATACACTCTGTTTTATGGGACCGAACGGATCACAGAACAGGTCATGCAAACCCTTTTCAAACTTGCTGATGAAGCGCAAGCTCTCGACAAAATGAACAAAATGCAAACAGGCGAAATATTAAATAAGATTGATGGCTTTCCTAGCGAAAATAGAGCTGTTTTACATACCGCTACACGAGATTTCTTTGAAAATCCCCATCAAGAACAAGCTGCAAAAGACGCCACCAATCTCGCATTGAAAGAAATCGACAAATTGAAGGCATTTCTTAAGAAAATTGAAAGCATGTCATTCACTGATTTAGTCATGATAGGCATCGGAGGCTCCGACCTCGGCCCGAGAGCCCATTATATCGCCCTCCAGCACCTCCTGAAGAAGGGAAAAAAAGCCCATTTTATTTGCAATGTCGACCCTGATGATGCTGCATTAGTTCTCCGTGATCTGAACCTTAATAACGCCCTCGTCGTCGTGGTCTCTAAAACAGGGGAAACCCTTGAAACTGCCACCAACGAGGCCTTTGTACGTCAAAAGTTTTTGGATGCCCATATGGATCCATCGAAACATTTTGTCTCTGTAACCATGCAAGGAAGCCCGATGGATAATCCATCAAAATACTTGGAATCATTCCATATCTGGGATTGGATTGGAGGGCGCTATTCCACTACTTCAATGGTCGGTGGCGTTGTTTTGGCATTCTCTTTTGGATTTGAGGTCTTCTGGGAGTTCCTCCGCGGTGCAAATCAGATGGATAAGGCTGTCTTATCTTCAAAAAAAGAGACAAATCTTCCCCTTCTGGCTGCCCTTATTGGCATATGGAATCGCGATTTCTTAAAATATCCTACATTAGCCATCATACCCTACTCCCAGGTTCTCCTACGCTTCCCAGCCCACATCCAGCAACTCGATATGGAATCCAACGGAAAACGAATCGACAAACAAGGACGCCCAGTAGACTATGAAACAGGGCCAATCATCTGGGGTGAACCAGGCACAAACGCTCAACACTCCTTTTACCAACTCATTCATCAAGGAACCACAATAGTCCCCTTGGAGTTCATCGGTTACAAAAAAAGTGCCCTTGGAGAAGATTTGAAATTCAATGGAACCACCTCTCAACAAAAATTGCTCGCAAATCTCTTTGCTCAAATCATCGCCCTAGCAACAGGAAAAGAAGATCAAAATCCGAATAAAGTGTTCACTGGAAATCGCCCTTCCCACCTCTTGTTAGGCGAAAAACTGACACCGTTTTCCCTGGGTGTCCTTTTGGCATTTTTTGAACATAAAGTTGCTTTTCAAGGATTTATTTTGAATATTAATTCTTTCGATCAGGAAGGTGTCCAACTTGGAAAACTTTTAGCAACAAAAATCTTGCAGCGCTTTGCAGAGCCAAAAGGCGCTCCGTATCCTCTTGCAGATGTTTTCTTAGCAACTTTAAAAGATAAGGATTGATGTGACTTTTACAATTAATACATTTCAGTTCCATATTCCAAAAAGGAATGCCCAGTGTTGCAAGTGCAATAGCCCCTTGGAACCTTCCATGACCTATTTTTCATCAATCGGAGAAGAAAATAAGGAAATTAAACGCCATGACTATTGTCTTCCTTGTTGGAATGAAATGATCTCAATGAATGACCTTCAAAATAATCCAACCAAAAAGACCCATTGGAAATCGATTGTTGCTGCAAAATGTTCAATAAGCAAACCACCCCACAATAGACAGGAAAAGGCCTTGGAATTGTTAAAACTTGCTTTGGCAAGCGATCAAAAAGATGATCATGAAGAGGCCTTTGTGTTGGCGCTATACCTAGCACGGAGTCGTTTGTTATATCTTCGTCAACAATTCAACCGCGAAGACGGATGTAAAATCAGTCTCTATGAAGTGGGTGCAACAGAAGAGATTATCGGGGTGCAGAAATTGGAATTGTCCCGCTTGAATATTGCTCAGATCCAAAACAGAATATCAACAAAACTTTCTGAATGACATCTGATCTGATGTTTCTGGCTATTCTCATGAGCTGCGCATATATTAAGCAAAGAAGAAAACTAACAGGATACGCAGGATCAGGCAGGATATGAAGGATAGCGAGCACCCTCTTAATATGCAAAAAATTTTCTAACGAAAACAAAGACGTCGTCTTTGTTTTCATTAGAAAATTTTTCATATTTCAAGAGGATGCTTGCTATCCTTCATATCCTGCCTGATCCTGCATATCCTGTTAGTTTTCTTCTTTGCTTAATATATGCGCAGCTCATGGAAAGGGCACAATAGGATCAATGATGTCAACGATTGTAAGCCAGTTAAACGACTTCATCACTTTTCTTCGCTCTGAAAAGGGACTAGCCTCCAATACCATTCAGGCCTATTACCACGATACCAATGCCTTTGTCCAAACACTTGAACCTCTTGGAATCACCTCCCTCGCACAACTCAAACAACAACACATCCTCTCATTCCTCTCCCATTTGAAAAGCCAAAAATACGCCAGCTCCACCATCTGCCGCGCTCTCATTGCCATCAAAGTCCTCTGCCGCTTCTTAAAACGTGAACAAATCACACAAACCAATATCGGCCTCTATTTTGAAACCCCCAAACTTTGGCAATTAATCCCAGAAGTGCTCACCTGTGAAGAAATCAACCTCCTTTTGACTCAACCAGATGCACACCACCCTCTCGGTGCTAGAGATCGCGCCATCCTAGAAACATTATACGCCAGCGGATTGCGCGTCTCTGAACTTTGTACCCTACAAATCTATGATGTCGATGATACTGTTCTTCGAGTGAAGGGCAAAGGGGGTAAAGAACGGATCGTCCCCGTTGGACAACCAGCCATAAAAGCCATCGACCACTACCTGACCTACCGCGATCGATGGGACAGCGCAGAAAATAAAACCCTTTTCCTCACAAAAACAGGCTCTCCAATGGATAGAGTCATGGTTTGGCGCATGATCAAACAGTATGCAAAAACAGCTGCTATCAATAAAAACATCTCTCCACATACACTACGACATTCTTTCGCCACTCACCTTCTTGACAATGGAGCTGACTTGCGGGTCATCCAAGACATGCTCGGCCATTCTAACATCAGCAGCACTGATAGATATACACACATCAGCCGCAACCGCCTCCAAGAATCGTTTGAGGCCAGTCATCCACGCTTCTAAGTGAAGGACAAAGGACCTAAGGGACCTAAGGGACCTAAAGGACGTAAGGGACAAAGGACATAAAGGACCTAATGCATTGCTATCCTGTCCCTTACGTCCTTTGTCCTTTAGGTCCTTTGTCCTTTACGTCCCTTATGTCCTTTAGGTCCTTTGTCCTTTACTTCGAATGACCTTCTAACCATTCAACCAAAAACTATTGCGAATAATTTCGAGGTTGATGTATTGTTTAATCTTCCATGCAGGAGTCGTTTACATTTTTGCCGACTCCTTAAATATGGGTCTCTCAAGCATATGGGGGTTTAGCTCAGTTGGTAGAGCATCTGATTTGCATTCAGAGGGTCAGGAGTTCGAATCTCCTAGCCTCCATTCTTTGTTCATAGAGACTGTGAATCGCAGTCTCGTAGTAAGCGGTTATAGCTCAGTTGGTTAGAGCGCGACACTGATAATGTCGAGGTCCCAAGTTCAAGTCTTGGTAACCGCAAACTCTATCTCTAAAGAGAAAGGAAAAAACTATGCGTCGTTTGTTTGCTGGAATTGCCCTCTCCTTCCTATTAACCACAGTAACTCTATTTGCTGTCCCACAGGCAGATGAATTTGTTCAATTTGACCTCGCTGGTGGTTATCGGATAGACCGCCTTAAATGGACCTCTTCATTTTCGCTAGAACCTCAAAACCCATGCAGTTTTTCAAGTAGCAGCTCGGATGACCTACGCATCATCTCAAAACTAAAATGGGATAGCTTGACCATGTACCATATCCTCGGCTCAGTCAGATTGGTCACCTGCGATCGATGGTACTTCCGCGCCGTCGCAGATTATGGACGCATTTGGCATGGACGCAATAGCGACCGAGACTTCATAAAAGCAAAATGTTGCCGTCCCATCGAATTCATTGGATCTAGAGCTGACGCCAATGAAGGGGAAGCCTTTGACCTGTCTGTTGGAGCAGGCTATTATTTCCGATTCCTTTCAGGACGCGGAGCCGTAGCGCCAATCGCTGGATATTCACACCATGAACAACACCTTCGTATGAGAAACTTGCATGTTGTTTTAGATACGATCGATTTCATGACAGGACCTGTTCCAGGCTTGCACAGTAACTATCGAGCACAATGGTTTGGCCCTTGGGCTGGTGCAGATTTCTCTTTCAAAATGACCTGTAATTTAGAACTCTATGGAAGAGGAGAATTTCATTGGACGTTGTTTAGAGGAACAGGACATTGGAATTTGCGCCCTGAATTTGTGAAAGACTTCCACCAACACACAAGAGGCTATGGTCAAGTTTATTTCTTGGGAATTAACTATGACTGGACAGAGCTCTGGAAAGTTGGGATACTATACAACCTACAGCGATTTAATGCCGTCCATGGCCGCTTGCGTCAGTTCTTTGAAAGCGGTTCAGCCGATATTAAGCTTAATTCTGTTTACTGGTTTTCGCAGAGCATCATGGCCAACGTGCAATACACCTATTAAGAAATTTTACCACAGAGAACACGGAGAGAAGAGAGAAAAAGTAACAGGATGTGCAGGATCAGGCAGGATATGGAGGATAGTAAGCATCCACTTGATATGCATGAAATTTCCCAAGATTGCAAGCAATCTAGGGAGATGCCCTGAGAAACGCGCAGTTATCTGTGGCAATTTGTGAGGATGGTTCTCCATAACTTTTTAAACAGGCCAGCTTAATCAAAGTGAAGAGTGGATGAGCTGGCCTGTTTAAAAAGCTATGGAGAACCATCCTCACAAATTGCCACAGATAACTGTGCGTTTCTCATAGGATTCTTTTTCGCATGTCAAGTGAATGCTCACTATCCTTCATATCCTGCCTGATCCTACATATCCTGTTACTTCTCTTCCTTCTCTGTGGTAAATTCTATCGCCTTAGCTTCATGCGTCGGTGGCTTTGCAAAGATTGCGCATGACAAAAACGTTCGATGCAATGCCTACGAGAACCACACCAATCCCAACAAGTTCAAGCCAATCGGGCAACCTCATCTCCAGGATAGCCAAAAAGATGAGCGCAAAAATCGTTTCAAAAATACAAAGCTGCCCTAGCAATGCAACAGGAAGCGTCTTTGAGGCCGAATTCCATAAGTAGGAACCAATCCATGAACATCCCCAGCCTAAAATAATTGCACCTAAAATAAACCAACCAAGCTCTTCTGTAGGCTCGAAGTATCGCTGCAAATGTTCGTCAGTCGCAATAAGCGACAGCAACCCCACAATTGATAACACTGACCAGCAAAGGGTTGTAATCCCAAGCACTGTTACCCAATCGGTGATTTTCAGATTTGGAAATTTTTTCAAGAACTGAGAGTTTTTAGCGGCAACCCAAACCCAACTAAAAAGGGAGATCACTCCGAATACTAATCCTAAAAGATAGTCCTCGAGACTGCTGGAATTCTCAGTCCATAATAAGGGTCCAAGATTGACAAGAGTGAGCCCTATTAAAAGAAGAAAACATGGGATGATTAAAGGTTTAAAGGAAAATTCTTTGTTTTGGAAATTGCCAAATATTGCAATGCAAACGGGTGCTGTTCCAATAATCAGAGTCATGACACCAGCATTTGCGTAGCGTAGTCCAAGTACCAGGGTGAAATAGTGGATCACGTTGGCAAGGAATGTAAAAATGAATGCAGCCTTCCACACTTCGCGAGGAGTCTCACGGAATAGGTATCGTTTACGCAGCACGAGAAATGCGAGTGCAAGGATTCCAAAAGAAAAGCATCTGGCAATAGCTAATTCTATAGCAGAAAAATTCTCTACAAAACTTGGGATAACAAAAATTAGACCCCAAATAAAACAAGCTGTGATAACAAAAACAATTCCTCTAAACATAAAGGGATTATAATTTATTTAAGATTAATATTCAATGATTACTGCATTGGTGTGGGAACAAATTAGAAACTTCTGCGCGCGATTTGTCTGCGCACGGGGACGGTTCTCGCATGACAGCCTAACGTTTAACACAGGCCACAGAAAAAGTCTTTTGCTTGTACGATTGGCCTGTGTTAAGCGTTAGGCTGTCATGCAGAACTGTCCCAAGCGCGCTTTGACTGCATGCGTTTAGCCATTTGCCGTGCGCCATGGGACAGTTCTGCATAACGCCATCCCTTTAA
>Ga0207056_1092_pt1 | contig 15227 bp, 8 predicted proteins | sample Alteio_BWMinCont_58_FD_153289 | JGI IMG/M metagenome (GOLD analysis project Ga0207056, IMG submission 153289) | Enriched cells from forest soil in Barre Woods Harvard Forest LTER site, Petersham, Massachusetts, United States -... | ecosystem: Environmental > Terrestrial > Soil > Temperate forest >... | reverse complement strand
TGCTGATGGAAATGTAATGCCAAGCCACAGCCGCTTTATCATGATGTTGAATTGTGAGCGAAGAATTTTTTTTTCGTTCTCAGGTTTTTCACCTGCTTCTGTGTTGTAAATAAATAATCTGACAATATAAAACAAACCGCTGAACCAGGTGACAACAAAAATAATATGAAGCGCTTTGAGGTATAGCATTTTTTTTATTTCGCACAAAAGTAAGGTGAAATGATATTGGTGAAAGTAAAAATTTTGAAACAAAGCATTTATTATTGCGTTTTGAATTAATTATGGCAGAAAAAAGAAAAGCAGCATTAGGATTTATTTTTATAACATTACTGATAGACATTATCGGACTTGGAATTATTATTCCTGTAATGCCTGATCTGATAAGGGAACTCATCGGTGGAGACATGAGCGGAGCTTCAAAATATTCGGGGTGGCTGATGTTCTCTTACGCGGTGATGCAATTTTTATTTTCTCCTGTGCTCGGAAATTTGAGTGATAAATACGGAAGAAGACCGGTGCTTTTATTTTCACTTCTTGGTTTTGCCATTGATTATTTAATACTCGGATTTGCACCTACAATTTTGTGGTTATTCATTGGAAGAATCCTCGCGGGCATAACGGGTGCAAGCTTCACCACAGCATCGGCATACATTGCCGACATCAGCACTCCTGAAAAGAGGGCACAGAATTTTGGTTTGATTGGTGTTGCTTTTGGAGTTGGGTTTATCATCGGTCCCGTGCTTGGAGGTATTCTTGGCGAGTACGGAACACGCGTTCCGTTTTTTGTTTCGGCAGGAATATGTTTTACAAATTTTATTTACGGATATTTTATCGTTCCCGAATCACTTTCAAAAGATCATCGCAGACCATTTGACTGGAAACGCGCGAATCCTTTGGGAACGCTTATCCAGTTAAATAAATATCCGGTTGTTGGCGGACTTATCGCATCTATCGTTCTTGTTTATTTAGCTGCACATGCCGTTCAAAGCACCTGGGTGTTTTTTACCATGGATCAGTTTGCATGGACCAAATCGCAGGTTGGGTATTCGCTTGGTGCTGTCGGACTTCTTGTTGCCATTGTGCAGGGCGGATTGATACGTGTTATCAATCCAAGACTTGGTCAGAAAAATTCTGTGTACGTGGGATTGTCATTGTACACCATTGGTATGGTTTTATTTGCTTTTGCCAACCAAAGCTGGATGATGTATGCTATTTTAATTCCGTATTGTTTGGGAGGTATTGCCGGACCTGCCATTCAGAGCATCATCAGTAACCAGGTACCGGCAAATGAACAGGGAGAATTGCAGGGCGGACTTACAAGTTTGATGAGTGTTACTTCTATTTTCGGACCGCTGATAATGACAAATTTATTTTCATTTTTCAGTGCGAAAGATGCAACCATTTATTTTCCGGGAGCACCATTTCTTGCAGGAGCAATTTTGATTTTTATAAGTACGGTGCTTGCCATACGCTCGCTGGCAGTGCATGATGAGAAGCATTTGTAGAATAAAAATTTAATTTAGTGAAAAAAGTTTGGATAAAATTTTTCATTGTTTTAGCCAGATTTGATTGTTTGAAAATTTTATTTTTATAATCCCTTTAGGATATTTATAAAATATCGTGTTAGTTGAATCAATTGTTAAAAACTGTCCATTCTGAATAGTTCTATTTAATTTTCTTCCGTAATAGATTACATTATTAATGTATGTTGTATCAGAGTAGTTAGCTGGATTACTAAAATAAGACAATCCCATACTTTCAAATGTCATATTATTAATAGAAAAATGTACATCACTACTAATCGGAGGATCTGTATTATAAATTCCAGGAGCATAAATATAGTTTGAAAGATTGCTATTTGTGCTGGTAAATGTAAAATTCATGTTTTCAGAATATGCAGAAGCCATATAGCAATCTGGATTTCCTCCAAGTGAATATGAATTATAAAAATCCTGCTTGCCTTGACAAAAAAGTTTTGAAGTATCACCGGTGTTACTTATAAAAACTAATGTTTCCGTTCCTGTGTATGGTATTTTTGCTTTATCGGAATCACTCAAATTATAATAAACATCTTTACCATCTGTGCAATCAGGTGTTTTCTTTTGGCAGCCGATAAACAATAATGGTGTGATTGTAAAAAATAATATGTGATAGATGTTAGTTTTCATAATTGAGTTTTTAGTAACTCAACTGTTATAACAATACGAAAGTATAAAAAATTATTTTCCCAATTTTATTTTCAGGTTTGCATCAAGCGCATCTAAAAAATCCTGTGTATTCAAATAATGTTCGCCAAGCGTAACTTTATTTCCATAAATACAAACAGCCAGATCCTTTGTCATCTTACCGCTTTCAACGGTTTCAACACAAACTTTTTCAAGTGCGTGCGTGAAATTTATCAGTTCATTATTTCCATCTAATTTACCGCGAAATTCCAGTCCGCGTGTCCATGCAAAAATACTTGCTATCGGGTTTGTTGAGGTTGGTTTTCCAGCCTGATGATCGCGGTAATGGCGTGTTACCGTTCCGTGTGCGGCTTCAGCTTCCATTGTTTTTCCATCGGGAGTTACCAAAACGGAAGTCATCAAACCCAATGAACCAAAGCCCTGGGCAACGGTGTCGGATTGAACATCGCCATCGTAATTTTTGCAAGCCCATACAAAATTTCCGTTCCATTTCAACGCGCTTGCAACCATGTCGTCAATCAAACGGTGTTCGTAGGTAATTCCATTCTTATCCATTTCAGTTTTAAATTCATTCACATAAATTTCCTGAAAAATATCTTTGAAACGTCCGTCATATTTTTTCAGGATGGTATTTTTTGTACTTAAATAAAGCGGCCATTTTTTTTGTATCGCCTGGTTGAAACACGCACGGGCAAAGCCGCGGATGGATTCATCGGTGTTGTACATTGCCAGCGCAACGCCATCACCTTTGTAATTATACACTTCATAAGATTGAGGTGCGCTGCCATCTTCAGGAGTAAAAGAAATGGTTAATTTTCCTTTTCCTTTTGTTACAAAATCGGTTGCGCGGTATTGGTCACCGAAAGCGTGTCGACCGATACAAATTGGCGCTGTCCAGTTTGGAACAAGTCTCGGAACATTTTTACACACGATCGGTTCACGGAAAACTGTTCCGTCCAGAATATTTCTGATGGTTCCGTTTGGAGACTTCCACATTTGTTTCAGATTGAATTCTTTTACACGTGCTTCATCGGGTGTGATGGTGGCGCATTTAATTCCTACATTATATTTTTTTATCGCTTCGGCTGAATCAACTGTCACCTGATCATTAGTGGCATCACGGTTCTCCATGCCAAGGTCATAATATTTTATATCCAAATCAAGATACGGAAGAATGAGTTTGTCTTTTATAAATTTCCAGATGATACGGGTCATTTCATCACCGTCTAATTCAACAACAGGATTCGCTACTTTTATTTTTGTCATGATTTTCTGATTAATAAACGAGCGCAAGTATAAAGATTAAAATAAAAAGTGATGATGATAAAAATCATCGCAGCAGAAAAAACGATAAAAAAATAATTGCTGAAATTTATTCAATACCCGAGATATTGCTTGTACAACTCCTGCAAGTATGCGCTTCCGTAACGGAATATTCTTGCAGAGTCCTGAGGTGAATGAAAATTTTTATGCAAAAATAATTTATCAGTGTAGCGGTAAACGTAAGCATTGTTTTTATCAAAGAAGAAATTCAAATGTTCGTCAGCCGAATAAGCAAAATCCTTTGTGTAAGGATTCAATAAATTTTTGCTCCAGAAAAAAGGAGACACATCACCGCCAAGCTGCTTCAGTAAAGTGTTTGCAAGGTCGTTATGGTTTCCCATTTTTGAAATTTTTATTCCGCGGTACTCAGGTTTTATCACATCGCCAAATAAAAATCCGATGATCTGCCGGCTCCTTGGATCATAAAAGTCATTATGTCGTGGAGTGTTGTGCGAGTGATCGGAACAAAAGACGAATAAAGTATTTTTAAACCAGGATTGTTTTTTTGCTTCATGAATGAATGCACCAATACATGAGTCGGCATAATGTGCACCGTTCACATACATGTTTTCATCACCGCCCCAGTCAAAGTATTTAGTTTCGCCCGGATAATCATAAGGTGAATGAGAGCTTAATGTAAATGCGGTTGTAAAAAACGGTTGACGAAAAGTTGGCATGTCATTTAATAATTTTCCAAATAAAAACTGATCGTGGTAACCAAGTTTTCCCATCGGAATATTTTTATCAAAATCTTTTCCTTCGATAATTTTATCGTACTTATTGAAATAAATATATCCTTTGATGTTGCCGTATTCAAGCTGACCTCCGAAATAATAGGCGGTGAAATAATTTCTCTTTTTAAAATGTGAAACAATGGAAGGAAGTTTCTGAAATTTATCAGGTTGCCGCATGATGACAACGCAAGGCTGCGAAGGAAAAGCTGAAAGCAACGAACAATGTCCCTGGTCGGAAAGCGTGCCGGAAGAATATAATTGCGTGAATTCAATTCCATCAGAAATTAAGCTTTCCATGTTCGGGGCAATGCTGTCATAACCGCCAAGTGATTTTAAAAGATCAGCCGACCAGCTTTCTAAAATTATTAAAACAACATTCGGATTTTTTGTTATCAGAATTTCAGGAAATGTATCTTTCTTCACGCAGAAAAGTTCAGACACAATTTTTTTTGATTCAGCATCGCTGTAGAGTTTATAAGGATTTGTTGTTCCGTCATCTTTACGGTTTTCCCAAAAACTTTGTCCTAGATTCCAGAGTGTATTTACCGAAGCAAGATTTAAAAAATTTGATTTGCTGTAATATGCTTCGCTTTGTTGAATGGGAATTTCCTGCAATCCTCCACGGATTCCAAGAACAATTAATAAGGGAAAAAGCAAAATACCGATTACAGGAATTGATAAGTAAAATTTAGTTAATGAATTTTTATATCTGAACCACCGATGGTAAATAAAAATGAAAAAAGCACACAATAAAAATATAAGAAGAAGCCCGCCAAAAAATTCTTTTGGTGTTGATGAATAATAAACTTCTGATGGATGAGAAAGGTAAAGAACCGCTTTCCTGCTGAGTTTGGAGTGCCATTCTAAATAAACGGGAATTTCAAAAGCAAAGGCAATTTCGCAGGCGATGATAAAAATATATTGTAAAAAAGAATTGAGTTGAATGAAAAATTTAAATCTGAATACAGAATAAAAAAGGAATAATATAAATGTAATTGTACCGAAATAGCTTGCCATAGAAAGATCAAGATTCAGAGCTGAAATAAAACTGTAAGCAGTTTCACTAATTTGAATTCCGATCAATTCGTGCCTATTGGCAACAATGAAAATAAAACGGTTGAAAGCAAATAACAGAAACCAGAAAATATAACTTTTGATAAATGCCCACAGCAGCAACATTGGCTCGGTCTGCTGTAATTTTTTACTGTTAGATTTGATCAATGAAAGTGTTTTCTTAATTTTTTTTTTAATAAGAATCAGTTACAGGAACATAATTTCCTTGTTCAAATAAACGATTTTTATTCACCCAATCGGCAGCATTTTCAGTAATTGATTGCGATTCGGAAAGGAACTGAAAAAGGTTTGTGATAATTGAACTTTGGTAAGATGAAATTGAATTGAGTTGCATTTTTTCTGCTGGTAATTTTACGTCATCACCGTAATTGATTTTTTGCAATTCAACATCAAAGTTTCTTATCAAATTATCAAAATTTATACGGTCCGAGTTCCATACTTCCATTAATGTTTTTAAGTCTTGTTCAGCTTGTGCCATGTGTTTTTGCATCGTTGCAGCCATTATAGGTTTCACTTTTTTTGGATCAGGGTATGCACCTTCTCCGCCTTTTATTTGCGGCAACGATTTCAATTGATTTTTTGCTTCTGCATTAATTACTTCGTGCTTTGCTTTAGATTCAGCCTGTATCTTTAGCATGTTCACTTCATGCTGATTCATGAACGCATTTGCATCCTGAAATGTTTTTAAAGAAACAGGCATCACTTCACTCAGAACAGGTTTATCAGGAGTCTTGGCACCTTCAGCTTTTGATTCTATAGCAAGCTTATTCATGTCCACATTATTATCCTGCATCATTTGTTTCATGTAGGCATTTTGTTCTTCTTTACTTTTTTTATTCCACTCTGACCGAAAAGCAGGGTCTTGCATTTTTTTTGCAAATGCACTTTCTGTTTTTTGAACATTAGGATCACGCGAAACAGCATTTGACGGTTGTTGCGGAACAACTACGTTATTTTTCATGTATGCAACTTTTTCATCAGTACTCATGTTCTGGAATTTCTCTTTGAATGAAGGATCTTTCATTTTCTCGGCAAAATCCATTGTTGCCTGCGATGGCATTCCTTCTTTTCCAGCCAGATTTTTACGGGCATATTCTTCCTTTTGTGCATTGGTCATGTTTTGAACATTGTCTTTTTGCATTTGAGTGCTGAGTTGTTTTGCATTTTCAGTGCGTTGTTGTGTTTCTGCATTTGGGGCAGAATTGGCTTTCATCAGATTTTGCAATTCATCATTTTGCGGTTTGTAAACTTTTTCGGCTGAAGGTTTAGGTCCGTTCATGTCACATCTTGATGCAGCATCATTTGTTGAATTTGCCGGAGGTGTAAGTCTTTCGCATATCTGTGAACAGCTTACTCTTGAAATATTTTGCCCTGATGAATTGTTAAATGACAAAACGGTTGCACTTATCAAAATGATTTTTGCATGGGTAATTTTTTTCATAACATAAAATCTTTGATGACAAATATATTTTATTAAGAATATTTTTTTGCAACTACGGTAAATAAATTTAGTTTAGTCGCTTAATTTTAAATCATGGAGCACACAAATCAGGAAATAAAAGGTTTGCCGGAAAATGCATTTCGCGAACTTAAAGAAAATGAAAAGTATGAACCTCTGATGTCAGCCAATAAAGTTTATCCCGAAGTGAATACATATTCGGTACTGATGGGATTGCTGATGGCGGTAATATTTTCAGCCGCTTGTGCATATTCAGGTTTGAAAATCGGACAAGTTTTTGAAGCTGCCATTCCGATTTCAATTATTGCTGTTGGAGCTTCAGTCGCATCCAAACGACCAAATGCACTTGGACAAAATGTGATCATTCAATCTATCGGTGCAAGTTCGGGAGTTATTGTTGCCGGAACTATTTTCACCATTCCGGCTTTGTATATTTTGCAATATAAATATCCGGAAATTCAGCCTCAGTTTTACCAGATATTTTTCAGTTCACTATTTGGCGGAATGCTCGGAATTTTATTTCTTATTCCGCTTCGCAAATATTTTGTACGCGATATGCACGGCAAACTTCCTTTCCCTGAAGCAACGGCAAGCACACAGATTTTAGTGACCGGAGAAAAAGGAGGAAAGCAGGCAATGCTTGTTGTAATAAGCGGAATTGTCGGTGGAATTTATGACATGCTTTTTTCTTCTTTTAAATTTTGGGATGAAATGTTCACGTCACGAATTTTACCGATGGGTGATGTGCTTGCCAATAATTTCAAACTTGTTTTTAAGTTAAATATTTCCGCTCTGATTTTCAGTTTCGGATATTTGGTAGGCTTGCGTTATGCGACAATTATTACTGTCGGTTCGCTTTTATCCTGGTTTGTTTTTGTTCCATTGATAAATGAAATTGGAAATATTGTTGTAGCAAGCGGTGGAGTGAATCCGTTTTCGGCAATGAGTGCTGAGCAAATTTTTCGTTCGTATGTACGTCCGATTGGAATCGGTGCGATTGCAATGGCAGGAATTATCGGCATCATCAAATCATACAAAGTTATTTTCGGTTCATTCAGTCTTGCTTTGGCAGGATTTAAAAAAACAGATAAAGCAGAAGTGGTGGAGCGCACTCAAAAAGATCTGAAGATGAGCAATGTTTTATTGCTGATCATTTTCGCAATCATTTGCATTTTTATTTTTCTTTTGGTAGGAGTGAAGATAACCATTGCACAAGCAATTGTGGCATTGCTCACAGTTATTATCATTTCTTTTTTATTTACAACAGTTGCTGCAAATGCAATCGCGATTGTTGGAACAAATCCTGTTTCTGGAATGACATTGATGACATTGATCTTATCTTCATTTATTCTTTCGGCAACAGGATTAACAGGCTGGCAAGGAATGGTAAGTGCATTGATAATTGGCGGGATTGTTTGCACAGCACTTTCGATGGCGGGGGGGTTTATTACTGACTTAAAAATCGGTTACTGGCTTGGAACAACTCCATACAAACAACAAAGTTGGAAGTTTTTAGGAACGCTTGTTTCGGCAGCAACAGTTGGAGTTGTAATTTATATTTTAGGAAAATCTTATGGTTATGTGAACACTCCGCAAACTCCCGACCCGCTTGCCGCTCCGCAAGCTAATGCAATGGCAGCAGTTATTGAACCGCTAATGCTTGCGAATGCAAAAGTGTATTGGATATTATATTTGGTTGGCGCAATTATTTCAGTTTTGTTAAATTCAATTGGAATTCCTCCTCTTGCTTTTGCTCTTGGAATGTTTATTCCGCAAGACCTAAATACTCCTTTAATTGTTGGTGGAGTACTCGCACATTATATTCAAAAAAATAAAGATGAAAAATTAGGTGAAGCACGCTTTCAGCGAGGTACACTGATCTCTTCAGGATTCATTGCCGGTGCTGCATTATTTGGGGTTCTTGGTGCATTATTTTTATTCTTCGGAATGGATTTAAGTATTGGAAATAAATTTTGGGCAGAAGGAAGTGTGATGCCCCAATTGCTTGCATTCCTGGCGTTTGTTGCTTTGATCATTTATTTTGTTTGGGAAACGATGCGGGCGAAAAGGGAAGATATTTAATCTCTAAAACGTCACCTTCAAGCCGCCAAGCAAAGTAAAACCATATACTGGATAAGCATACCAGCGTTGGTACAAATTATTGGTGAGGTTATTAAAGTTAAGAAAAACTGCAATATTTTTATTGTATAAATAATCAATTCCTGCATTCAGGTCAACCAGACCTTTTAAAGTTACATCGGTTGTAGTAGCTGATCCATAAACCAATGCATGCCTTTCATTCATTGTAAAAATATCGGCACGCAAAATAAATTTATCACCGATATTGTACATCACATTTAATTTTGTTTCAAGTGTTGGTCGTGAAAATGGTTGGGCAAGTTGTAAATTATATTTGTAATAATTTATTGTGAATGTAAATCTGAAATCGGAATTAAATTCATGTGAGAGTTCTGCTTTCAAATGCGTGACTCCGGCATTTGAGGTATCATAAATAACACGCTGTGTATAATGTGAACCTGAATCAACAGCATAAAACAAAAGGTTTTGAACACTGCTCCAACCGGCTTGCAAAATAAATGAAGTTTGTGGTGATAGTTTACCTTTCACTCCCCCATAAACTTCAAAATTTGTTCTTGTCTTTCTGAAATCAAATCTATGAATGAAAGGATTTTCATTTGCAATGTCTTGGTAGGTATGATAATTTTCATTTCCGGTTATACCTGCAAAAGCGACAATTTTTTTCTCAATTATTGTATAACCCACTTCAGCTACAGGAAATATATTAGGAATAGTTGCTTCAGAAGTATCAACTGAAACACAAGAGTTGAATCCTAACTCAAGATACATTTTTTCCATTTCCAGCGTGTATCTTGGATCAAAATCAAAAATTGTTCTTTGGAAATCAACGCCTGAATACTTTATATCTGAAATTACAAGTTCTGATTTTACTTCAAGCATATTTCCCTGAATTCTTTTTCCAATATCAGCATATAGTTTAAAAGTATTTTCACCAATATTATTATTATCGAAAAAATAATTATTGGATAAACCAATTTTATAAGCCAATTCGTTGCTGTCTTTTACAATGTTGCTGTAAGAACCTTTAAGTGCAAAAGTTTGAAATAATTGTCTGTCAGGTGAAGCGGTTTGTGAGACGTTATCAGGCAATCCGTACAAATAAATATTATTTCTGAAATATTTTACATCCGATTCAAGCACTCCGTTGGTAGAAAATTTCTTTACAAAGGCATCAATGGTATTATTGCTAAATGCATTATTATTTGGGTTTGAAGAAAAATGTTTCAGAAAAATCCCTGCCTGAAGTTCTTTGCTTCGTCCGGTACTCAGGTAAGTTTCAAACAAAGGAGAATTTAAATTTCCGTATCCTAAAATGGTATAATTATTTTTGAGTTTAGGGAGTAAAGAAGTTCCCATTGAAAGCGGTCTGATGGCATAAATGGTTGGAGATGCATTATGTCTGCCGTCAGGAATTTTTGTGTAATCAAAAGTAGGGGATTTTATTTCAGGAACTTCAGGATTCGGATTACTTTGAATTTTTATGGCTTCACTCAATATCGGTTTCAATGTTTTCTCAACATTGAACACATTTGTTTTCAGAGAATCCTGTGCATGTAATAAATGCGGAAATAAAAAATGCGTAAATGCGAAAATTATTAAAATCTTTTTATTCATTACTAAATTTATTTTTCAACTTTTGCCTTTTTACTTTTTAATTGTGAATTTTCAATTCTTAATTTCCACTTCTTTCTCTTCTTGTGCTTTCACAGGTGGTTTGGCTGCTTCTTCGGCTGCGATCAATGCTTTTAATTTTTCTCTTGCTTCAGATTTTATCTGTTCATTTTCCACATTATCAATCACACTTTGCAATGTTGCTTTCGCCTGAAAATTATCTTTTTGTTGAACATAAATTTCAGACAATAAAATGAAACCTTTTGAAGTCCATATTTCATAAGATGAGAAATTATCATTCAATTCGAATATCAATTTCTTTGCAGCTTTCAGATTTTTTTTATTGAATTCAATTTTTGCGATATTGTATTTTGATTCAGCAGCTTCTTCATTTCTTGTTTCCTTCGCAACAATGTCAAAATGAATGAGTGCAGAATCAGTTAAATTATGTAACATATAATATCTCCCAATATTCAAATGTGCATCCATCGTTCCTTCTTTTTGAGTTAGAGTTGAATTGAGATATTTGAATGAACTGATTGCAGCAGTATCAATTTTACCAAGCAATTCGGAAGATTTCATTTCCCCCAAAAATGCAACTGCAAGATTATCGCTGCCGCTTGCAATTCTTTCAAGAGCCGAATAATAATCAAACGCTTTTTCATAATTCTTTTTCATGAAATAAAGAACCGCACATTGCCTTATGCTGCGCTCGCTGAAATCATTCCGGTTGTAGTTGGAAACGAATTCATAATTTGCCAGACACGAATCATAATTTTTGTTTTTGAAATCACATTCGGCTTTATAATAATTTGCTTTAAGGATAAAAAAACCTCCCTGAAATTTTGAAATATAATTTCGGAATGAATGCGAAGCTTTCACGCAATCTCCGGTTTTATAAATGTTAAATGCCGACTCGTAAGTCACTGAATCCTGGTAGGAAGGCGCGATGACAACATTCGGCAACACTTTAATAAATTCAAGATACGCTTCACTTTCACCTTTATTCACAAAAATATTTTTGATAACAACGAGCGCTTCTCTTGCTTCATCGGAAGTGGAATAATTTGTGATGAGTTGTTTGAATTCTGTCAATGCTTTTTCATCACGGTTGGTGTTGTAATATGCAAGGCCTTTGTTCAGCATTGCTTTGCGGATGTACTGGCAACGCGGATAATTTTCAATTATATTCTGGAAACCGCTGATCGCTTCATCAAAATTTTCAGTTTGAAGTTTAATATTTGCAATTTCAAAAAGTGCATCATCAATGTATGGTGATTTCGGATAATCGGATTTAATTTTTTCGAGTGATGCAATTTTTTCAGCAGGCTTATTCAGCACGCCAAGTATCATTGATTTCTGGTAAAGCGCGTAATCAGTACCATTCCATTTGTTTTGAATGATGACATCATAACTTTCAATCGCTTTAGAATATTGATGAAGAATAAAAAGGCAATCGGCAATTCGCATCGTTGCATCAGTTGTCATTTCTTTGTTGGATTTTGAATATTCTGTTTCAACAAATTTTCCGAACTCATCAATTGCCAGCGCATATTTTTCTTCTTTCAAAACGCAGTAGCCTTTGTTGTAAAATGCCATGTTATAAAAACGCGTTTCTTTTATTTCATTATATGATTGAAATTTATTATAGTTTTCATAGGCATTCGAAAATTGATTTTGCTTGAAATTCAATTCACCCATCCAGAAATTTGAAAGCGCATATAATTTTTTATCAAATTCATATTGCATTGATTTTTTAAAAAGTTCTTCGGCACTTTTGTAATCGTTATTGAGGTAAAGTTCTTCGGCACGGTAGTAGCAAACACGCTGAAAAGCGATTTTATTTTCATTGTTCGGGTTTTTGATCGTCTCAATAATTTTGATGGCATCTTTATAATTCTTTGTACTCAGCAATAAATTTCCAAGATCAGATTTTGCTTCATCCATAAATTCAGAATGCGGATATTCATTCATAAAATTTGCAAAATCTTTTAACGCGTCTTGCTGATTTGAAAGTTCATAAGAAAGTTTTGCCGAATTGAAAAGTGATGTTTCAGAGATCTTAGAATTTAGTTTTAAATGATAAGCCTTATCGAATGCAAGCCGCGCAGCATCTTTATTTCCTGTGTTTATGTAACAATTGGCAAGATGATAATTTGCAAATTGTGAAGTGGAATCATTGTCATCGGTAATTTGAGTGAACTGATCAATGGCTTTTTCAAATTGAGAATTTTTTAAATAAGAATAACCGAGACGATAAATATCCTGTTTGTTTTTTCCTAACGGAGAATTTGAATTGAAGCGTTCAAGAAAAGGAATTGCTTTTGCATATTCGCCAAGATTGAAATGCGATTGACCGGCAATTCCTGAAACATCGGTAATTATTTCTTTGCTTTTAATCGTATCTGCGAATGAAACAGCTTCGGTAAATTGTTTTCGTGCAAATAAAATTTGTGCAACATAAACCTGCGACAGCGGACCAAAAGTTTTTGATCTATTTATGCGGGTGAAATGTAAAAGAGCTTCGTCATAATTATTTTGCCGGTATGTTACATATCCGAAATAATAATTTGAAGCATCGTAATATTTGCCGGTTTGTTCTTTAATATTTCCGAATGCAATTTTTGATTCATCAAATTTATCCGACTTGAAAAGACAATAACCTTTAATGAACCAGAATTCGGAAGACTCTTCAGGAGTAAGCTTTGCTGCATCAACAAGTGATAAATATCTGACGGCTGATTTGTTGTCTTTGTTCCTGTAAAAATATTTACCGAGTTGAAAAGTTGCAAGATTTGCTTTCGGATTTTCAGGATAATTTATTCTAATATTATTTAATAAAGTGGTGGCGTCAGGATTGAATAATTCCATTGCACAGACAGCGGCATAATATTCTGCATTGATCTTCGTTTCGCGGTCATTGGTTACTTCTGCATATTCGATAAAATGTTTTTGTGCAACGGCATATTTTCCTTTGTCGAACAATTCAATCGCACGTTTATAAATTTGTGAATTATCTTCATAAACGAGCGTTTTCTGAGCTTTCGCTAAAAAAGATAAAAACGTAAAAAAGATAAATACAAAAAATAATTTTATGAGCACTTTAGTCATGAGCACAGTAATTAATTACTCTCAAAACTATAAGCGAAGCTTAGATCAGAAGGTGAAATTTATCCCCAATGTGGGCATAATCGGAAGCTGGTTGATGCGTTGATAAGAAATTCTGTCGAAATAAAATATGTTGGCACGGTTGTAAACATTGGTACATGAGGCAACAACCATCAGTGATTTGTTTTTGTTGAATTTTATTTTTTTAGACAGTGACATGTCGAGGCGGTGGAAATAAGGCAATCTTCCTGCATTTTCAGGTCCATATAAAACTCCAAGTTGTCCGTTTTGTGTTGTTATGTTACTTGACGAACCATTATTAAATAAATACATTGGATAGAATCCCTGAGTTTGCGTGAATGGAAAACCGGAAGCAAAATTCCACCTCACGTTAAAATTCCAGCAGTCTTCATGTCCGAAGGAATAATTTCCAACAAGATTTACATTATGCCTGCGGTCGAAACTCGGGAGATACTCTTCTATTCCATTATTGCGGTTTACATAAGTGAGTGAATAAACTGCCCATAAATAAAAATGCCGGTATTCATATTTATATAAAAAATCTCCCCCATAAGCATTTCCGTTTTCCACAATAAAATCAGGGTCGGTAGCATATTGCTTGTTACGATTTAAAGCAGGTAACTGAATAAAATTCTTGTAAAACCCTTCAATGTTAATTGAGCCATGTAAACCAACATCAGCTTCAATTCCTCCAACATAATGAATTGCTTTTTGTAATTTTGAGTCACCGGTTATTCCGAGTTTTGAATTGGAAATAGAACTTTCTGACGGACCGGATAAAAAACCATAGAAAAGATTTACAACATCCTGATCGGAAGTAGTGCTCATCAAATTTTGTGTGTAATATCCGGCAGATGCTTTTATTCTTAAAACATCACTTAAAATATATTTTGCGCTCAGCCTTGGTTCAAATGTTACTTCTCCAAGTGATGCGTAATCCTGAATTCTCAAGCCAGGTTCAACAAGCAAGCGACCTATAACAGTTTTATATTTTATATATCCGCATAATTCAGTATTGGTTTGCATCTGCGCAATCTGCAGATCGTAGGCATTTACAAAAGTGAAATTGGTATTGAATCCGTTCATTTCAAATCCATATTTGATGTCATCCTTTCCAAAGAAAGAAGTAAAATTAATTCCAATGTTGAAGCCGTTTATTGAGCTGTTTCTTGGCAGTCCGTCACTAAGTGTTTGTGACATGCCATAATTTGAATACGCCAATGTTCCATTGATAATAGTAGAGCCGCTTGGAACTAAAAGAAAATTAGCTCCTGTTCCATAAGCATTCCAGTTGTATTGATTAGTAGGATAATTAACTGCATCGTTATCACTGAATCCGAAAATATTTACTTTACTTCCATTGTTTCCTACAACAGAAATTTTTCCGTAATAATCAGAAAAGCTAAATGGTAAACCATTACTTCCGGCATAAGGATAAAGAATTTTTGATGTCTGATCAAGGTAAGAAGTTTTATAAGAGAAAATATAAGATACGCTGCTGCCATCATTGAATTTACTTATTGGTCCTTCGAGTAAAATTTTTGAAGATATTGGGCTGACATTTATTTTCCCTGAGAACCTTGTTTTATTTCCTTCACGGGTTTGAACGTC
>Ga0207056_1090_pt1 | contig 15561 bp, 12 predicted proteins | sample Alteio_BWMinCont_58_FD_153289 | JGI IMG/M metagenome (GOLD analysis project Ga0207056, IMG submission 153289) | Enriched cells from forest soil in Barre Woods Harvard Forest LTER site, Petersham, Massachusetts, United States -... | ecosystem: Environmental > Terrestrial > Soil > Temperate forest >... | reverse complement strand
GGAGGGCCGGCACAAAAGAGAAACACATTACTAATTAAAACATTTTTGTATAATATTAAACAATTTACTTGCAATTATCTATATTAATCATTATAATAAAGGCATAAATAGAAATAATTTAGAATTGGGGGTAATTATGTCAGTAGACATAAGCTTTATAAGTGATAGCTCCCACGCCGAGAATGCAGGTGGAGAGCTTCACAAAACATATTGTCAACAAAAGAAGCCTAAGAACAAGTCTCAGACCATTTTTACAAAAGTGGCCAACTTGTCCGATCAGGAAGGACTGCTCAATACAACCTTTCTTGCTGGCTCATGTAACGATATCATTGCAGAAACCGTTGAAAGCGCAGCCGAAGGTGCCGTGGAAGCTGATAAATGGCTTGAAGGCATTTCCCATACTTTAGGAGCTCTATCCCTTGTTAAGTCTGTCCATTGGATGCTTTATGAAAAAGCTCGATCAATCCAACATACGATGTCTATGGGGCTTCTGACACTTCTGAGAGGAGTAAAAACAACGATATTTTTATCAAAGCAAGGCGCCTTTAGTTTAAGCAAAATCTCTGTGAACCTCGGCAGAATACCCGTGCTCAATTTAGTGACAAGCGGTCTCTCTATTTTTGCTACTAGTTTTGCGGTTTGGGACAGCTTCAAAGAATATCGACGACTCTCTGCAGAGCAATCGGAGATCAAGCTCGCTATTTTATCAAGACCCCTCGGAAACTCCTTTGCATTCCGCGCAGAAGACTCTCCTGAATTTAAAGCTAACCAGAAGTTGCTGCACCAAGCAAAGCTCAATCTCATCAATGACATTGTATATCTGGCTTTATGCATTCTCATTCTAGCAAGCCTCTGCACAGGATGTGGATTCTTAGCATTGAGTGGACCATTTATGTTAACTCTAAGCTTAGTGTCTTGTTCCTTTAACGTTTATAGCTGGTACACCTCTACGCAGATCAAAAATGTGCAAGAAGTTTCGGCTCAACAAGTACGCCTCAAATTTGCAAGAACCTAAAACCTAATCCAAAAGATTTTACCACAGAGCACACAGAGAGAAGAGGAGAAAGGAAGTAGAGATTAATTGATAGGAATTAGTTTTCTAATTAATCTCTACTTCCTTTCTCTTCTTCTCTCTGTGATCTCTGTGGTAAAATCCCTAAAATTCTTCATAAAAATTTCATTATTAGTTCATTACTAAATTAACTCTTCAATCTTTTTTTCTTTACTTTTTCTTCTATTTTCTTATACACTCACTTTTCGAAAATTAATCAAATCGTAATAAGTGTAATTAACAACTTAGGAGAAAAATGCGATGACTACTACTACTACTACTACAGCTGCAGGAGAAATCAATTTAAACATTGGATTATGCGATCACACAGCACATATTAGCAGAAAAACACACCGTGGCATCCACAGGGGCTTTACAGCCCTCTCCGACATTGCCGATGGAGCCGACCTTACCGCAAAAGCCACTAAGTTTGTAAGAGCGGTCATTCTAGCTGCCGCATGCTGCTTCCAGGCTATCTCACAGACCTGGACATCATTTGCAGACAAACTCTCGGGATTCCACGAAATAATCGATTTCATCATGATCCCTGTTGCGATTAAAGATATCTTTGATCTCGCCTCAGGAAAAGTAAAAGGATGGGCAAAACAGGTCTCCACTGCATGCTTGGTGGCTTTCAGAATCCTCACTTCCATGAGCTTTTTGCACGGCCTGAAGTTTATAAACCTAAGTTCACTGATGACAACAATTGGTTCGATTCCCGTGTTGAATCTGCTCACCTCTGCTTTTGGGATACTTGCTTGTGCCTTCGATGTGGTCCACAATGGACGAGAATTGTACAATCGCGATAATCGAATCGAGGCTTCCAAAAAAGAAGTCACCGCCCTCTATTGGAAATATACACAAGCAAAAGTCTCGGAAAAGCATTTTGAAAGCCGATTAAAAGATGCAATGAAATATGTCATAATAAACCCTCGTTTACAAGATCTTGTTAACCAAACATCTGGGGCATCTAGAGTAGATTTGGAAAAAATGTCCAAATTGCATGAAGGAATCATCAACTTATTTGAGCCAGCAGGAAAGATTGAAGTAGAAGGAGAGGGTAAAGCTGAGGTAGCGGCTGGTGGTGAATCTGATGGTAAAAGAAGCGTCGCAGAGGGAGAAGCTGAGACGAAGTCTCCAAAGTCTGCGGCCGATCTCAAAAAAGAAAAGCTTTATGCTAACATGGCAAAAGCAGAAAAAGGGCTAGCGAAGCTCATCAAGATGTCCGAACAATTAATGCAGATTGGGCATTTCAAAGATAATCCACTCATAGACGTCGAATACCTTAAAACCGTTCACCACATGGCAAAAATTTTAAACAATGATAATACAGCTGACAAAATAGGTGGATTATTCAAGAAAGCCATGGCTGATCATTTATCTTTGATTCGACCTGGCAGCTCAAAAGAATTATATAAGTTCCAGGCTGCTGAGAAATTAAAATCTATAGACGACCATTGTAAAGGTTATGGCACCACACAATTCAAGCCCTGCTCTAATATGAGTACTATTACCACTATTCAAGCTCGCGAACGTGCAGTTTTCAGCACCCCACCCAGTCGAGGTTCAGTTCCCGAAATCCACCCCTATACACATTCTGACGGAACTAAAATAGTTGTAGTAGAGTCGACGGTTTACGTTCAAACCTATTTTATGCCGAAAGAAGAATTCTGTGGTCAATTTGCAAAATTATCTCGTTACACAAATGATGCGAAAACAGCATTAAGCGATTCTAACAGCAATATAAGATCCAAGTGGATGGCAATTGTGGATAAGGTCGTGAAGATTGCTTTGATCTCATTGATGCTTGTAGGAATGGCTGGAGTCTCTGTTTTTGCGATGAGCTCGCCTATAATGATTGCATTATTATTAGGATCGACTGCAATTTCGTTGGGGAAAGTAATCTATGACAAACTGTATTTAGATCAGCCCTTGAAGCAGGAAAAGAGCAAGATTGAGATGGAGTTTGCCAAGCAAAAAATTAGCGAAATCGAAAAAGATCTCAAAGCAAAAAAAATGGATAAGAGCGAAATCGAAAGCAAAGCTGAAGCAGAAAAAAGGAAAATATACTCTTCTTTCCATGCCTCGAAAAGCCATTTAAGCGATTTCATACTAGCGTAAATGTACCCCAGGCTGCCTCTAAATGGACAAATGGACATGGACGGTAATGGACTGTAGTGGACCATAATAGACTGTAATGGACAATTATGTATTGTCCATTATGGTCCATTACTGTCCACTATGGTCCATTACCGTCCATGTCCATTTGTCCATTCATAAAAACTTTAATTTTATTATCATAAAAAATTCATTATCTTATCAATTTATACAACATTAATTTTAAGCACGTTTTCTCTTTACAGATTCTTCCTATTAATTTAGACTAGGCTTTCCAAAAATAACCCCCTGGAGGAAAACAAATGGCAGCAGCAACAGATATGCTAAACATTAGCACAGGCGATTACGCACTACATGTTAGCAAACACACAGTTCATGGTTCACACAGATTCACAGAAGCTCTAGCTAAAATTGTAGAAGGAGCCGACCTAACCGCGAAATTGACCAAATTTAGTAAAGCCATCATCACAGTAGCTGCAGCATGCTTTCAATCAATCTCTGAAGGCTGGTCAACATTTGCAAACCAACTTTCAGGCTTTCATGAGGTGGTTGACTTCCTCATGTTCCCTGTGGCAATTAAAGATATGTTTGATCTCGCACGAGGCAAAGTAAAAGGATGGGCAAAACGAGTTTCCACAACATTCTTAGTCGGTTTCCGTATTCTCACCTCCCTGAGCTTCTTACACAACATGAAGTATATCAATTTGAGCTTTGCGATGACAACAATCGGCTCAATTCCTCTGTTGAACTTGGTCACATCTGGTGTTGGATTGATTTCTCTTTCTTTTGATGTCGTTGACAATGGAATGAAATTATATAACAAAGACAACCGACGAACCACAGCAGAAAAACAAGTCAAAGCCCACTACTGGGAATACATCCGAGTTAAAAACTCAGAAAGTAGCTTAAGAGAAGTATTAAGAACAACAATGGATGCAACCACCTGGAATAGTGATAGTGATGTCCAAATAACGATTGCCAAAAAAGCGGGCGTTGATTTGAAGAAGATGGATAGCTTAAAAGCTGAAATCGTCAAAATAAACTTCGAGATTGAGACTAAAATCACAGCAAATACGGTCGAAGAAAAAGAGGAAGTAGAAAAAGCTGAGGCTAGAAAAATTAAGGAAGAAACTGCAGCCGCTAGCCAGATTCACAAGGATGCTGCAAAAGCAGAGAAAGGCCTTTCACAACTTATTAAAATGGCTAAAAAACTTGAAAAGGCCCATGTCGCCGAAGCTATAAAAGCAGGAACACCTCAAGATAAATCCCTCACCGAGACACAAAAAGCGGATATCACAAAGGCTGCCAAAGAAGAATTTGCCAAAAACATTGATATTGTACATCTCGAAACTGTTAAAGATATGGCAGAACTCCTACACCATTCAGATACCAGTGTCAAAATAGCCGAATTATTCAAAAAAGCTGTTGTTGAACGTAATAGCATAGGAAATTCTGCTAAAGAAGAGACTCTCATAAAGAAAGCACAAGAGCAACTAGATCAGATCAATTCTGATGATTCTACTCATTTTATCGAGGATGATACTGATTTCATTAGCAAAGATGATCGCACTGATTTCCGATGCAAATTTGTAAAATTATCTCGTTATGAAAAAAATGCTGAAGCAGCATCAAGTGATGCTAATGCCAATGTGAGAACCAAATGGTTAGCAATTCTTGATAGAGTCGTAAAGATTGCCTTTGTTTCCTTGATGCTAGCTGGAATGGCAGGGGTTTCTCTATTTGCCATGGGATCACCGATCATGATTGCATTAGTCTTAGGTTCAGCTGCAATATCATTAGGAAAGGCAATGCATGATAAGATCTATCTGGATCGTCCTTTGATCACCAAAAAGAGCCCAATTGAAATCAATAGTCATGATTACTACTATGATGCAAAGCGCTATTTGAATGAGACCATTTTGGCACCAGCTGCGACAGCCAGCACTTGAAAAAGCATAAAGATCCTCATTTGGAACGGAAGGCCTTTTCTTGGCCTTTCGTTTCAATTGAGTTCTTATTTTCACAGTCGAACCATTGGACCACCTTCTTAAGCGGCGAACTCTTTAATTTATATGTCACTCCCCTCCTCAGAAGATCTTTCCAAGTTCAAACCCAAGCCTTTCCTTCCCCCTTATGAATGGTTAGCTATTATCTCGATCATTTTATTCATTGGCACCCTCTCTCTTGGGGTGTTGGTTTTTCCTAATTCAGGAAATTCAAATTCAAATCCCCCCTTGCCTCCTCATTATATTTCAGACCAAACAATCGAAGTTGTTATTGAAGGTGCCGTAACTCATCCTGGAGTCTACAAACTCACCCGCGGAGCTAAGCTGCAGGAGCTTCTGGAAAAAGCAAAGCCATTGGAGTTGGCAGATATAAAGAAATTAAAAGTGAATAAAGTGCTTCGTACGGGACAAGTGATAAAAGTTCCTCAAATAAAAACCATTACGATTTCCATAAAGGGGGCTGTGAAGAGTGCAGGAACGATTACGCTTGCCAAAGGAACTCGAGTAAGTGATTTGATTGAAAAGCTCGAATTTATTGATGGGGCAGATATTTCGAAGCTCAAGAAAAAAAGGCTCTTAAAAGACGGTGAAGAGATCCATGTGCCGCAGCGCATGAAAGGACAAGGGACGTAAAGGACATAAGGGACATAAAGGACAAGGACGTAAAGGACAATTATGCCATTCGTCCCTTATGTCCCAGGTCCTTTATGTCCCTTATGTCCTTTACGTCCCTTGTCCCTTCTTTGCGTCTTCGTGCCTCTGCGTCTTTGCGTTTAATTTTTTTCACAGACTGCTGCTGTCAACTTCGGCGGCGCGCATCAAACGCTCTGCAATCGTGATCCAAAGGCCATGATCTGGAAACCCCAAATCCACGGCTGCCTCACCAATTTGCTCCACATCGAGCTGTCGCAGCACCCCAAACAAATTTTCTGCACATTTCACGGCATCTGTCGATGGACCCAACACTAAAACCTTACTCGCAGCAGGATATACCCGATCTGAAAAGCCAATAACTACTCCAGCATACTTCTGCAATGGCTGATCTAGCAGGAGTTTGGCTTGCGGTGCATAATGTCTCAGATGCTGTCCTGGGCAAAGAATTCCGTCATTCGAATGAGACTCCACAATTTCAGGGGCATAGCCAAGAACAGGCAAAAATGCTTCTGGAGCCAACGCACCCAAACGCACAATATGCCATGTTCTGTTCTCATAATGTAAAATTGTCGATTCCACACCCTTTTGACATTTTCCACCATCCAAAACAGGGAAATTTTCTCCGAAGTCGGCCTCGACATGTTCTCTCGACGTCGCAGAAGGCTTTCCCGACAGATTAGCAGAAGGCATTACAAGAGGTCCTAACCATTCGATCAAAGCCAATGTAAGGGAATGGGCTGGCATGCGAAAGGCTGCAGTGCTCAATCCCGCACGAGCTTTTGTGGGGACAACCTCTTGTTTGGCTGGCAAGACTATCGTGAGGGGTCCCGGCCAAAAAGCTTGGGTTAATCTTGTAATGTCTCCGGGCATCGAAATAGCGTAGTCTCGAAGCTGGGTTACTTGTGCGATATGTATGATCAATGGATTCGTTGCGGGGCGTCCTTTCAAGGAAAATATTTGATCGATAGCAGATGGATTGTTTAAGGAAGCCGCCAGACCATAGACTGTTTCGGTGGGGATACCAACAACTTCCCCCTTAAGGATTTTTCGTCGTGCTTGCTCTAAAGAAATACGCATATAAAGAATTGACAATGAATTGTTTAAAATGTTACATTTACCACTCTACAGACTTATAGATATTATTAAAATCAATATTTATAAGAAAATTAAGTCTAACACATAAGGGGATACGATGGCAACAGAAGCCTCGTACACACATACAGATTATAAGTATGGATTCGTCACCGACGTTGAGACTGAATCTTTGCCGAAAGGTCTTAATGAAGACGTGATCCGTGCAATTTCAGCCAAAAAGAACGAACCCGAATTCATGCTGGAATTTCGATTAAAAGCCTATCGGCGCTGGCTCGAAATGGAGGAACCCCATTGGGTAAATGCTGACTACCCCAAAATTAATTATCAAGATATCTGTTACTATTCAGCTCCTAAGAAAAAGGCCCAGTACAATAGCTTAGACGAGGTCGATCCAGAAGTTTTGCGTACATTTGAGCGCTTAGGTATCCCCGTTGATGAGCAAAAGCGATTGACAAACGTCGCTGTAGACATGGTTTTTGATTCTGTCTCAATTGGGACCACTTTTAAGAAGAAACTAGATGAAGCTGGCGTCGTTCTCTGCTCCATCTCCGAGGCGGTCCACAAATATCCTGAGTTGATTCAAAAGTATTTGGCTAGCGTGGTTCCCATTGGGGACAACTTTTATGCAGCTTTAAATTCAGCAGTTTTTACAGATGGCTCTTTTGTATACATTCCAAAAGGGGTCAAATCCCCCATCGAACTCTCGACATACTTTAGAATAAATGACAAAGAGACAGGTCAGTTTGAGCGCACTCTAATCATCGCAGAACCCGACTCCTTCGTCAGCTACTTAGAAGGATGCACTGCACCTGCTTATGACAATAATCAACTCCACGCAGCTGTTGTCGAATTAGTTGCCTTGGACAATGCTGAAATCAAATATGCCACGGTTCAAAACTGGTATTCAGGGAATCCTGTGACTGGCCTGGGGGGGATCTACAATTTTGTGACAAAACGGGGTCGCTGCGCCGGTGTAAACTCGAAAATTTCGTGGACTCAAGTGGAAGTGGGTGCTGCAATTACTTGGAAGTACCCTAGCTGTATTTTGCAAGGTGATAATTCCGTCGGAGAATTTTATTCTGTCGCTCTGACAAATGGAAAAATGCAAGCCGATACTGGCACAAAAATGATTCATCTTGGCAAAAACACCCGTTCGACAATCGTGTCTAAAGGGATTGCTGCCGACAATTCGCACAACAGCTATCGGGGATTGGTCAAAGTTGCCCCACGAGCAACAGGGGCACGCAATTATACACAGTGCGACTCGATGCTCGTCGGCGATCAATGTTCTGCAAACACCTTCCCTTATATCGAAGTCGGCAATGCATCCAGTCAAATTGAGCACGAGGCTTCTACATCAAAACTTAATGAGGAACAGCTGTTCTATTTCCTATCTCGTGGGATTTCTCAAGAAGATGCTGTAAACATGATTGTCAATGGTTTCTGTAAAGAGGTCATTCGCGAACTCCCCCTTGAGTTCGCTATTGAGGCACAGAAACTGCTGACATTAAAACTTGAAAACTCCGTTGGATAAAGAGGATGTGTATGAAACAAATTCCGATATTAGAAATCCAAAGCCTTTGCGCCAGCGTTGAAGGAAAGCCGATTATTAAAGAGCTCAACTTAAGCATTCGACCTGGTGAAATCCACGCTATCATGGGTCCAAACGGCGCTGGTAAATCCACCCTAGCCAAAGTTCTCGCAGGTCATCCTGCCTATGAAATCTCCAGCGGAAATGTTTCTTTTAAAGGTAAAGATTTACTCGAATTAGAAGCCCCTGAACGTGCGCACGCCGGGCTATTTATGAGCTTTCAATATCCAATAGAAATTCCTGGTGTCAGTAATTTGGAATTCCTTCGAGCTGCATTCAATTCAAAAAACAAAGCTAATAGTCAACCTGAAATGTCTTTGGCAGATTTTGAAGTGCTTCTCGACGCCAAAATGATGGCAATGGAAGTCAAACCAGAATTCAAACATCGAAATCTCAACGAAGGATTTTCTGGCGGGGAAAAGAAACGAAACGAAATTCTGCAAATGGCGGTGTTAGAACCATCTTTAGCGATCTTGGATGAAACCGATTCAGGACTCGATATCGATGCAATGCGCATCGTTTCTCGCAGTGTACTCAAGTTGATGAACAAAGAGATGGGATTGATCCTAATCACTCACTATCAACGCCTGCTCGACTACATCAAACCAGATTATGTCCATGTCATGGTCGATGGAAAGATTGTCCAGTCTGGTGGTCCTGAACTAGCCCTTGAACTCGAAAATAAAGGATATGATTGGTTGGTACCGACTCCAAACAATGAAGAGGTGTCAGCATGACAATGACCCCCAAGCAAGCTCTCCCTGAACTCGACTTTCAAGCTTCTCTCCAGAGTCAGCTTAAGAAAAGCCTTGAGCATAGTGTCGGGGATGCTTTTATGCAAAAGAGCAAGACAAAAGCCTGGGATCATTTTCTTTCACATGGATTGCCCTCGCGCAAAACAGAGCAGTATCAATACATTCGCCTTCACAACCTCTTTGCCCAAACATATACCGTTGCACCGGCTTCTCAAATTTCAAAAGAACAAATTGCCCCTTTTGTCATACCCGAATGTTCTGATGCCTGCATCGTCTTTGTGAATGGACACCTTCAATCTCATCTTTCATCACTTACAGGAATCCCCAAGCAAGTGGTCCTACTCCCCTTTAGTGAAGCCACAAAGAGCTATGGCGCCTTTCTAAATAACCATTGGTCAAAGGCGCTAAAAGATGAAAAAGATTCCTTTGCAACACTTAATGCCGCTCTCCATCTCAATGGAGCTTTTTTGTATATCCCCCCTAAAGTGGTTGTAGAAAGCCCCATTCAAATCTTGTACCTCACCGATTCTACAAATCTACAAATTGCCCCCCAGCGGGTAGCCTCCCATCCGCGGATGCAAATTTTTGCCGGAACCCGATCGCAAAGCTCCTTCGTTACAACGCAAGCGTATTTGTCCCCTTCTGGATGCCTCCTGAATCAATCCACAGATATCGCAATTGAAGAAGATGCTACTGTTCAATATACCCAAATTGCCTGCAATGCTTCTGCCAACATGTGGGTGTTCGACGCTTTACGCGCCACTCTGAAACGCAACGGCAAGCTGACGACTACTTGTGTCACTGATGGAGCTGCAACGTCGAGACACGATTATCGCATTGGGTTGACCGGTGAAAATGGTGAAGTCACTTTAAATGGTCTTTGGACATTGTCTGATAATCGAGAATCTCACGTTAATATATTGGTTGAGCATCAAGCTCCCCATTGCCGTTCGATGCAGCGTTTTAAGGGCGTTTTGAACGATTCCAGCCGCTCCAGCTTTGAGGGTAAGATCTTAGTGCAGCAAGCAGCTCAAAAGACCGAAGCATTTCAACTGAATAACAATCTGCTCCTGAGCGATTCTGCTCAGGCAAATAGCAAACCCAATTTAGAGATCTATGCAGATGACGTTAAAGCGTCTCATGGGGCGACTGTCGGACAACTTGATCAAGAGCAGTTGTTCTACATGAAAACCCGCGGATTTTCCCACGCTGCAGCTCAGCGCATGCTCGTCCATAGTTACTGTAAAGAAATCATCGATTGCATCCCTATTTTCTCTCTGCAACAAGATCTCAACAAGCAATTGTTCCAACAGGCATCGTAATGAAAAAGTTTGATGTCGCTTCATTACGCCTCCAATTTCCGATGCTGCAGAGAAAAATGCATGGGAAACCCCTCATCTATTTCGATTCCGCGGCAACGGCACTCAAACCCAAAAGTGTCATAGATGCAATCGCAAATTTCTATCAGCATCAATACGGAACTGTCCACCGTGCCATTTATGACCTTTCCGCCGTCTCTACACAGATGTATGAGCAAACTCGAGAAAAAGTCCGACAATTTTTAAATGCAGCAAATTCAACCGAAATCATCTTCACTAAAGGCACCACAGATGCAATTAATCTCGTCGCTCACTCCTTTGGTAAAGCTTTCATCAAAGCTGGCGATGAAATTATTATCTCCGAAATGGAACACCACTCAAATATTGTTCCATGGCAAATCCTTTGTGAAAATACCGGCGCCATTCTTCGTATCATCCCCGTTTGCGACCGCGCCACTCTACAAATTGATAAATTTCGCAACCTACTCAATTCCCGCACAAAATTAGTCTCTATCTCCCATGTTGCAAATGCCACCGGAACCGTAAATCCCATCGAACAAATCATTAAAATGGCTCACGCTCTCGGTGCCAAAGTCATGATTGATGGAGCTCAAGCTGTTCAACATATTCCCGTTGATGTACAAGGATTGGATGTCGACTTCTATGCTTTTTCAGGTCATAAATTGTATGGCCCGACAGGAATAGGAGTTTTATATGGCAAAGAAGATTTATTAAATAAAATGCCTCCATACCAAGGTGGAGGCGATATGATCGAACACGTCACTTTGGAAAAAACGACATACAATCGCTTGCCACTAAAATTTGAAGCCGGAACCCCACCTATTGCTCAAGTCAGTGGTTTAGGGGCTGCGATTGACTACTTAAATGAAATCGGACTCACTCATATTGCTCAATGGGAACATGAACTTTATACTTATGCTGAAGAAAAAATCCGGAATATTCCCAAAGTGCGTCTAATTGGGGATGCTCCGAACAAAAGTTCGATCATCACTTTTGTGATTGAAGGGGTTCACCCATTGGATGTAGGCACTTTGTTAGATATGCAAGGAATTGCGATACGCACCGGACATCTTTGCGCACAACCTACTATGCAGCGTTTTGGTATTACAAGTGCATGCCGAGTCTCTTTGGCGTTTTATAATACGAAAGAAGAGGTTGATTACTTTATAAAATCTTTGCAAAATGCGATCTTACAGCTGCAACCTCTGCTGTAATCCAAAGAAACAAAATAACAAGATAAGCAAGCATATGCATCAAGCTAATACAGATAAAGTAGAAAAGTAACAGGATATGCAGGATCGCAAGCGGCAGGATAAGAAGGATAGTGAGCATCCTCTTGAAATACAAAGAATTTCCAATGGATCTAAGGCCTCCCGGCCTTAGATCCATTGGAAATTCTTTTGAATTACAAGAGGATGCCCACTATCCTTCCTATCCTGCCGCTTGCGATCCTACATATCCTGTTACTTTTTCTAATTTACTTGCATTAGCCTGATATATATGCATGCATATCCCTGTTACTTTGCTTCATTGGCAAACTTGTTATTAGATTATGGTATTGTTCATATGAAAATTGGCGTTTTGGGAGCAGGCACCTGGGGCTTTTGCCTCGCCTCTCTGTTAGCTTCAAAAGGGCATCACACCATCTCGTGGACCCGTGACCCTCAACTAGCCAAACAACTCACTTCTACTCGCGAACACCCCAATCTCCCCGGCCACTGCGCTCCAGGCCATATGCTCTTCACAACCAACCTCGCTGAAGCCCTCACTGATATCGACCTATTAGTCGAATCTGTCACCTCCGCTGGTTTACGCCCCGTTTTCGAAAAAGTAAAACAACTCCTCATCCCCTCTTGTCCCATTGTATTGACCTCCAAAGGGATCGAACAAAATAGCGGTCTTATTCTTCCCATGGTTGTTATAGAAGTTTTTGGAGATCAAATTAAATCTCAAATCGCCTTTCTTAGTGGTCCTAGCTATGCTGAAGAGGTCATTCAAGGCCTTCCCACCTCAGTTGTCGTTTCAGCATACGATCCTCAACTGATGCTGAATATTGCTGAAACATTTACCACACGCACATTCCGCGTCTACCCTAATTCCGATCTCCATGGGGTCTGTTACGGTGGAGCCCTAAAAAACATCATTGCAATCGCATGTGGCATCGCAGATGGACTCGGCATGGGTTTCAGCGCAAAAGCAGCCCTGATGACCCGAGGATTGCATGAAATCCGTAAGTTGGCTGTTGCACAAGGATGTAAACCAGAAACCCTCTATGGTCTCTCAGGAATGGGCGACCTCTGTGTTACTTGCAACTCCCTGGTCAGCCGCAATTGTCGTTTTGGATATCTCATGGCCCAAGGAATGACCCCTCAAGAGGCTCAGAAAAAGATTGGAATGGTCGTAGAAGGCGCTTACACTTGCTTGTCAGCCCTACAACTCAGCAAACAACTCGATATTCAAATGCCCATCACTGAAACGATTTACCACATTTTATATGAAGGAATGCAACCCAAAGATGCCGTTCAAAAGCTTATGGACCGAGCGGTGAAGGAAGAACACCTATGAAAATTGTATCTCCATCGCAGATGTCGTCAATCGAAGCGCAAGCTTATCGCCAAGGAGCCTCTGAAGCAGACTTCATGGAAGAAGCTGGCAGCGGCGTCGCCCTTGCAGTTCATGACTATGCAGAAGTTCTTCGCATTAATCCCCAAATTCTTTTGCTCTGCGGCAAAGGCAATAATGCCGGCGACGCATATGTTGCAGGGCAACACTTGCTGCAACTTGATTATGAAGTCACTGCAATACAACTGTTCCCGATCAATGATTCCAGCGATCTCTGCCGACACCATCATTTTCAGTTTGTGAAAAATGGGGGAAAAGTTCGATCTATCGAAGAAACACCCGATCAACTGTTTGCTGAAACAGGAATCATTATCGATGGAATTTTTGGAACTGGATTCCATGGAAAAGTCCCTGAAGAAATAGCCCAAGTCATTACCAAAGCAAATGAATCGCGCCGACCTATCTTTGCCGTCGACATCCCTTCTGGACTCAATGGTGAAACCGGACAAACGGAAGGGGCTGCAATTATTGCCACCTACACGACATTTTTGGGACTTCCGAAAAGCGGTTTTTTTCTTCAGAATGGCTGGAACCATGTGGGAAAGCTGCGCTATATCGATTTTGGGCTATCCCAAGAGCTTATTGAACAAGCTGACTCCGATTTTGTCATGCTTTCTCCTGATATGATGCATCTTTTGTTGCCACCCTTAGTGCGAAATAGACATAAGTATGAGGCAGGGCTTGTAGTTGGTCTTGCAGGGTCCCCAAACTTGCCTGGTGCCGCTCTTTTATCGTCCATTGCCGCTTTGCGCAGCGGAGCTGGAATAGTCAAACTGCTCTATCCTGCAACAATGCAAGGAGAACTGGCCGCAAGCCCCTATGAATTGATTAAATTGCCTTATCAAACAAAGAACCATGAGGATGTTGCAAAATTGCTATCCCCTGCAAATGCCGTTTTCATTGGACCCGGCCTTGGTTTATCGCAAGATGTCGTTGCATTGCTCAGTTTCGTGATTCCAAAATTACAAATGCCCTCTGTCATCGATGCCGATGCATTAACAGCGATTGCACAGAATAAGATAGCGTTACCCCAAAATGCTGTGCTGACACCTCATATGGGGGAGCTCAAACGCCTAATGCAAATAAATGCGAAGGAACAAATCACTTTGGATATGGAATTTCTGAAACAATGTCGATCGTTTGCGACAGATAAAAAGACAACCCTTGTAGTAAAGGGAGGACCTTCTTTTATATGTCATCCCGGAAAAGCAATATTGGTGTGCCCTCATGGCGACCCAGGGATGGCAACTGCCGGCAGCGGAGATATTCTGACGGGGTTGATTACGTCATTGTTGGCGCAAGGTATGGCGCCACATGATGCAGCAGCTTTGGGGGTGTATCTTCATGCTCTTGCAGGGGAAGGTGCTGCGGAGCACTTGAGCTCTTATTGCATGACAGCGATGGACATTTTGGATTATTTGCCCGATGCTTTTTTTGCTCTTGCCTGAAGCGACTATGAATTATTTTAAATTTCTCTCATTTTATTTGTTTTTATTTGTGTTCCATTGCTGTATCACCCTTGAAAGGGATTGTCATCCTTATTCATTGAGAGATTCCTCTTTTTTTTTTAAGAAACCTCTTAAGAAAGTAGTATATACATGTATTTGTGGTGACTATGATTCGCTCATTTCTCATTCATATACACGTGATGATTGGGATTATATTTGCTTTACAGACAATCAAAAATTGCTCAAAACAGGCCACAAGCAATGGACAATACATCCCTTAAAGTATTCAGAACGAGATCATACCAGAAACAATAGATGGCATAAAATATTTGCAGATAAAATCCTTGCTGGGTACGGGATAAGTCTTTATATCGACGGCAACATCGACATAAAGAACTCAGAATTATTCGATTATATAGATCGTCAATTAATTCATGAAGAGACAAAGACTTTAGTAATTAATAAGCATACTGAAAGAAATTGTATTTACCAAGAGGCTGAAGTATGTAAGGCACTCCGTCTAGATTCTGAAAGTGTGATCGATAACCAGATGTCAATTTTTAGGCAATTAGAATATCCGGAATTCGGTGGACTGACTGAAAACTTTATGATTTATCGACGCCATTATAATGAGCAAGTGAAAGAAATCATGGAAGATTGGTGGTGGTGGGTTTCTAATTACTCAAAACGAGATCAATTGAGTTTTAATTTTGTTATATGGAACCGTGGTTTTAAGATTTATCTATTTGAAAAAGAGTTTTCTCGCACGGGTAGTTGTCTGGAGTTTTTTAGCCATGAAAAAAAGAGAGAGTAATATCTAGACCGTCCCACGCGCAGACAAGAGCGCGCAAAAATCGTTGCAAAGGCAAAACCACGCGCCG
>Ga0207056_1089_pt1 | contig 16160 bp, 12 predicted proteins | sample Alteio_BWMinCont_58_FD_153289 | JGI IMG/M metagenome (GOLD analysis project Ga0207056, IMG submission 153289) | Enriched cells from forest soil in Barre Woods Harvard Forest LTER site, Petersham, Massachusetts, United States -... | ecosystem: Environmental > Terrestrial > Soil > Temperate forest >... | reverse complement strand
TTCTTTCAGGTTGGTTTATTTGCTCAACAAAAAGACTCTACAGATCTACTTGAGCAATACGAATCCATTTTCTCCAAACTTCCCAATTGGGACAAAAATTCGGCAAATATTCAACCGTTTGGCAGCGGATGCAGTAACCAGAACTATCTTTTGACTATCGATCAAGTGCGATATTTTATACGCATTGGCTCCCCATCCCGGCAATTTTTAGGTCTTGATTCCTCAAAAGAATATTCAATCATGCAACTTGCAGCCAGCCTAGACCTTACTCCCAAAATTCTTGCTGCCGACGTAGACAAAGAAATTATAGTCATGCCTTTTATCGAATCTAAGCCTGTTGACCTGCATCAGAGAAATTATCTAGTAGATACCGTCAAATTATTGAAAAAATTACATAATTCAAAACAGCATCTCTCCTTCTCAGCGACACCTGAAGAGATCATTTCGTTTTATTTAGAAAAGATTAATGAATTAAAAATTGAACTCTCTCCATTACAAATAGACCTCATAAATAGACGTCCAAAACTGTCTCTCGTGCCGTTAGTTCCTTGTCATCTCGATTTGAAAGGGGAAAACGTATTGGACGATGGAGAACGCCTGTGGCTTATCGATTGGGAGTATGGAGCGATGTCGGAGCCATTTTTTGACTTAGCTTCATTAGCTTCAGCAGATTCTTTTACTGTTGATGAAATGGATGAGCTCCTAAATATTTATGCGGAATCGCCCTCACAAGAGATGAGGCAGCGGTTGAAGCAGCTTCGCATTCTCGCTGATTTGCGATGGGCTCTTTGGGCGCTTATCCAAATGCGTACCTCTTCCCTGGACCTTCCTTATGAAAAATGGGCGGATGAATTGTTTAACGAAGTCAAACAAGGATTGAGCAATTAGCAATTTCAAAGAAAATTTAAGGGATCAACATGAAATTTTTTGCCGAGAAGGGCTGCCTGCTGGTAACTAAGTTTTTCCCGACCTTTCTTTTGATGTAAAAACTCTGAAACTTGACTTTCTGTGGCAAAACAATCTGGAACCAAACTTTTTTGCGTTAATTGATCTTCAATGAGTAGCGCTTTGAGGAATTCATGTGGCTGCATATCTTCTGCAGCGCGAACATGATAAAGATCATCATATTCTTTCATTTGCATTGATAACACATGATGGTAGTTTTTTATTTCAACGGGAATTTCTGGATCAAAGGCACGTCCAAGATATTCAAGCATGCGTTCGCCATTACGTGCCGATTTGTCATTTGCGATTGGTTTTAATGGATAGGCATGAATAAGAGCCCCAAACATATTTTCAGAAGGGTGTGTGCTTAATATGGAATTAATATCCTCAAACCCTTGCACTGGTGGAAATGTAAATGACAACATGTAACGACCATAATATTTTAAGCTAACTGGAATTCGGAGTAGGTACCTCCTGGCTCCTATCACCGCATTCGCATAGCAATCAAGCTAAGGCGCAAGATCTGAAGATTTTACCACAGAGATCACAGAGAAAATAAAGAGATTGGAGAGAAGGGTTGAGATTACTGAATTTTAAGGAAAATCGGGCTATGGGTTTAATTTCGTCTAAAATGTAGCCTTAGTAACTTATAATTCCCTCTGCGTCTCTGCGCCTCCCCGTCTCTGCGTTAATCATTATACGAATTTAACGCAGAGACGGGGAGGCGCAGAGACGCAGAGGGAACCAACAGCCGAAAATCGCGATTAATAATCTCTATTCCCTCTCTCCTATCTCTCTGTTTTTCTCTGTGATCTCTGTGGTAAATTCTTCAGATCTTGCGCCTTAGCTTGATGGTTATGCGAATGCGGCGACAGGAGCCAAGATATTCCTACTCCAAATTACAGTAAGCTGATGATATCATTTCCTTTAATATTGGAAATAGTTAAATTTAGAGGATGGATGAAGCAACAAAACGACTATTTTTCGGCATAGAAGTGTGCGCCCCATGGCCTTCAAACTTGCCCGCTGAAGGTCGCATTTTGGATCCCCTCCACCGCCATATGACCTTGGCATTTTTGGGCCAGACCGATTATCAAAAAATCCAAGAAGCATTACCCAACTTCCAAGTTCCTTCATTTAAAGTCGGATTCACAGGACAATTTGATCGATGTTTGTTTCTGCCACCGTATCACCCCTCTGTTCTTGCATGGCATGTAGGAACCCTTGATAAAAAAACGGCTATTGAACATTACCACAGACAACTCATCGATTGGTTGAAATCTTTAGACCTCCCAGTCACTGACAGAAAAGGATTCCTTCCTCACGTCACTCTGTGCCGCCATCCTAAGAATAAAAAAAGTTGGCTCGAAAGTTTTATTCCATTGCCTATGATCGCTTACAAGATACATCTCTACGAAAGTTTGGGATACTCTCAATACGTTTCTTGCTGGGAATATTCTCTGCAGCCTCCCTTTGAAGAAATTTCACACACAGCCGATATCGCCTACCGTGTTTATGGTGAGTCTTTAGAAGAAATTTATCATCATGCCTATACAGCGCTAGCCTTTGCATATCCACCGATTTTGGCTTTTCCATTAGACAATATACAGGTTAACAATTTAGATGATGTGGTCATCCAATTGAATGATGTGGTCTCAAAAATGGATCAGGAAATGGGTTGTCCCTTTAAAGCTGTCAGTTTGCATGGGAATATTCGCAAAGAAACCAACAACATTTTGACTTGGGAGATGATCATCGATGTATAAATTGGAAAAAATGAAGCCAGGAATCTACTTAATGCCCAAAGAAGGGGGCATGAAGGTTCCTGGATTGATCATTGCCTCCGAAGCGCTATTGCAAGAGATGGAGTTGGAACAGCCTTTGGAACAAGTCCGAAATGTGGCGCACCTACAAGGTATTGTCGGCCATAGCATTGCCATGCCCGACATCCATTGGGGATATGGTTTTCCGATTGGTGGCGTTGCTGCAACTGATGCTGAAACAGGTGTAATAAGCCCAGGAGGTGTTGGTTATGACATCAACTGTGGAGTCCGGTTGGCCATCGTCCCACTTATATTTAGAGAATTATCGGATGCCAGTAAAACGGAATTAGTCAAATCTGTGTTCAAAACAGTGCCCTCTGGAGTCGGTCAGGAGCACAAGGGAACTGGCTTAACTGACGCAGATTACCGAAAAATTGTGGCGACAGGTGCGCAGTGGTCAGTGGAACATGGATTTGGATTCCAAAAGGATTTAGAACACATAGAAAGCCATGGATGCATCCAGGGGGGCGATCTCGACTTTGTTTCGAATCAAGCAAAGGAGCGAGGAAGAAGGCAGCTTGGATCCATCGGCTCTGGCAATCACTTCGTCGAGATTGGAGAAATCACACAAATCTATCGACGAGATGTTGCAGAGGCATGGGGGATTGTAAAGGGGCAAACCTATGTATTAATCCATTCCGGATCGAGAGGATTTGGACATCAAATATGCCAGGACACACTTAATGCCTTTATGAAAGGGGGATATGCTGAAGGGCTTCCTGATAGACAGCTTGTAGCCGCTCCCATTTCTAGCAGTGCTGGGAAAGGGTATTTCAAAGCAATGGCCGCTGCGGCAAACTTTGCTTTCAACAATCGGCAACAGATCTTGCATTGGGTCAGATTGGCCTTCCAAAAGACGTGCAAAATTAAGCCAGAAGATGTCGTCCTGGTGTATGATGTCTGCCACAATATTGCAAAATTCGAAGAATATGAGGTTGACGGCGTTCTGAAACGCTTATGTGTGCATCGAAAAGGGGCTACGCGGGCATTTGGACCCCATAATCCAGAATTGGCACCCCTATTTCAGAAGACGGGACAGCCAGTGCTTGTTCCTGGAGACATGGGACGAGCCAGCCATGTTATGGTGGGATTAGGGAATCAGTTGACCTGGAGCAGTGCCTGCCACGGAGCCGGGAGGGCACGCAGTCGCACCCAATCTTTGAAGTCCTGGCAAGGAAGAAATCCGATAACACATATGCTGAAAGAGGGGGTGCAAGTGATGGCAACTTCGATAAAAACCGTTGCTGAGGAGATGCCAGATGCTTATAAAGATGTCGATATGGTAGTTGAGGCTGTGCAGGAAGCTGGCCTTGCCAATATGGTGGCAAAACTTGGACCCCACCTAGTGATTAAGGGATGATCAGACATTATAAGGCAAAGATTCTTATGAAGACGACGCTGATTAGCATGGCAGCGGAACCCACTTGAAGGCATTTTTGTAAAACATCGTCTCCCTTCGCCAATTCCTGGCATCCTAAGTGTTTCAAAGAGCAATCACAACGACCTTCCAGAATGCGTCTTTCTAAGGCGTCCATTTTATCTCTATTTGCTTCTCTTGCCAAATTAATCTGTTTTAGATACTTCAAACGAAATGCACCCCGAGTCAATAATTTGTCGTCTTCAGTTAGTTTTATCCCAATTTCTTTGGCATATTGTTCAATGCTATATTCAATTTTTCTCTTGTGCATATTAGAATAAATCCGTGCTGCCACTACTGCAACTAAACCGACAATTCCAAGCATAGCTGCAGCAAGGGTAATTGGGAGAGCAAAAGGAGCAAAAGGGATTGTCCCCACGGCTGCTAGAACGATTCCCACAAGTTTCGCAATTTTTAGCACGTCTGAACAATGGTTGGCAAGCACCCTAAAAAACACAACATCAGTTTTGATATTTTTTTTCGGTTGGTTAATTTCTTTTACGAAGACATTAGCATGAAGCATCTCATGAATTAGTGAGAAAAAACTTCCAGCAATAATCGGAAGGGCAACCATTTGTATCGAAAGAATCGGACAGCAAAAGAAAACAAGGCCTGCTATCAATGTAATTCCAATCGTTTGGTAAACCTTATCACGCAAGATTGCCGAGGTTGAAAGAATGGAATTCTCATTAGGCTTGTCTTTACTGAAACATGATTTTATCTGTCTGACGATAAATTCTCCGCCATGCCACGCCAGGTATCCTATTCCAACAGAAATGCAATCGACTAGTTTATCAACAACCCTTACAACCAAGTGGCCTAGTTTCACTGTAGAAATTAATATGTATTGAGGTATTAAATAAAGATTTTTAAGGATGTTTACGGCAGAAAACGACTTTTGTGTACACGCCTTATAAATGTCGATGAAGATAGCAAAAGGAACAAGGGCTAACGTGCCTATAATTTGAGCCAAGGAGGTCAGTTCGTATTTGGAGTATTTGATAAAGTTGAAGAAGTGGCGACGTAAATCTTCGCTAAACAATGTTTTTTGATCAATTTGGATATTTTGATCTTCTTCCGAAGTTGGATTAATGGAAAGCTGCTTATAAGAAAAATTTTTTTTAAGCTGTATATCCATTCGCAAGTTAATTGCAAAATTGAAATCATCTAAAGTGTTTCTTATAGCAGTCATAATTCCTCATAACCAAATTATAGGCAAAATCGTAGCATTATTCGCTTTTTAAATCAATAACTTTAATGCTTTAATGCTTGGTTTATGTTTTAACAGCAATTCTCGCTAATACACAGTAACAGGATTTCACCACTGAGAACATAGACAGAAGAAAAAGGTAGATCGATATCCATGATGTGATGTAGCGCCCCTGCCGGGGCGAGATGTGTGTGCAGGACGTTTACCCAGGCTTCGCTTACCCCTCCGGGGCAGCACTCAGCCTGGGCTAATTTGTAACAGCCCTCCGGGCCGTGTGCAATGGCTTTTGTGAGCACAATTCCGGGCTGCTTGCAATCCTTTTCATGGGCAAACATTGGGCTATATGCCATGTCATTTGTCCACAAAAGCCATTGGGCTAATTTGTAACAGCCCTCCGGGCCGTGTGCAATGGCTTTTGTGAGCACAATTCCGGGCTGCTTGCAATCCTTTTCATGGGCAAACATTGGGCTATATGCCATGTCATTTGTCCATAAAAGCCACTGCACACGGCCCGGAGGGCTGTTACAAATTAGCCCAGGCTGAGTGCTGCCCCGGAGGGGTAAGCGAAGCCTGGGTATGCTCCAAACACACATCTCGCCCCGGCAGGGGCGCTACATCACATCATGGATATCGATCCCAGAAATGGCTGGAACGAGACCGCTCAAATTCTTGCTAAAAATGTCCATTCGTTGCTCCCCAGGACGGTTCTCGCATGAGGGCATACTTTTAACACAGGCCTTGGGTTCAGGCATGCGATTTGCAATTTGAGGATGTCCATTGCGTTTGAACTCCATTCTACCTCAAATTACAAATCACAACCCAGACCCCAATAATCTCTCCTTCTTTCTCTTCTTCTCTCTGTGATAAAGTTATATAATTATTTATATTTAAACACTAATTTTTGTAATTATAAAATTAAAAATGATATAATGTATTTATAACAGCATTTATTTGTTCAATTGTTAACTAGGGGGTAAGCTATGAGCACAGCCGCCAGTTCAATCGGCATAACACCTTCGGCAGATCATCTGAGTTTGGGAGCCGGCTCCTATGTTGAGCTTTCTCCAGTCGATGAGCACGTTCGTCTGCATGCAACATCAAACTTCAAAGCCTTTTTCAGATGTTGCGGCAAAAAATATGTCGCTGTCAGGGTTCCCGACGCTGAACAAAATACGCAACTTGTATTTCTAAATATCAAAGAGGCTGCAAAAATTTTGGGAGTTGAAACAAGAGATCTCATTGAAGCTGAAGAAAGAGGCAATTTGCCTGCATTTATTCTCAACCGCATGCGGGCCATGCACACAGAAGGGGTTGAACGGGTACGGCATATCTTAAGTGAGGGACTTCCCACTGGACTCTCAGAAGAAGAGGGGATGTTAATAGAAACTTTTGTGCAGAGTAATAGAGCAGCTTGGGATGCACTTACTCCGAAACAATGGGCAAGCGAATATCCCGATGGATGTTTGCGCATAAAAAAAGAAAAAAGTGGGTTGCCACGTACTCTTGAGATCTTTCGATCCCCCGATGGGGCGCTCCACATTATGGTTCTTCTCAAAACAAAAGGGGAAGTTGTTCAGATCGGTGAAGGGAGTTCAAAAAAGACAAAACTTGCAGTGGATTGGGAGTCAGGTGCTCGCTACGCCAACTTAACCATACATAGGGAACATAATCCCAACGAATTCATCCTTTCAGAAACATTAGGTGGAAGGCCTGGATTAGCTGCGCCAATGCTCTTGAAACATAAATATGTTGGAAAAAAAAGTGAGTTTGGTCAAGTCAAGAAAAAACGCAAAGAACCAGAATCAAAGCTTAAAAAGGAATCTGACTCCGATCCTCTTCTTGCAAAAACCAAAGTTGAGGGTGCGCAAGGGGAGAAAATTGGATATTACCAGCATTTATACGATGGAGCTCTCAGCGACCTTCTTGAGGGAGGGGACTTTTTTCCCGAAGATAATCTCCAATTAGCGATCGACTTGGTGATGGGATTATGTACTTTGGACGAGGCACATGTGGTTCACAAGGATATTAAACCGCATAACATTTATTACGAAATGCATGAGGGAACGCCCCGCTATTTCATAGGAGACTTTGGGATAGCTGAGGATTTGTCTTCAAAGCCTCAAGATAGTGCTTATGATATGGACCGGGGAGGTTTTTGGTATCGATCTCCTGAACAATTTCTACTGTGTGATCAAATCAAGAAAGCTATAGATGAGGCATCCTTTAGGTCGTGGCGTTCTACTGGCATAACAGCTAGCCAAGAAAAACCTATACGTGAAAGATTGGTTAACGAAGTTGCAGGGAAACATTGGCGAAGAATGGATGTCTGGTCGACCGGGATAACATTGTTGCAAGCCTTATTACGAACTGATGATTTTCTGACAGACTTCGCAAACAGGCAATGGAGAGAGTCTTTGGATAACGTTAGGGAGAACAGAGGAAATGCAGCGTTTTATGAAGCCATGCAAAGAAGGGTTGATGCATTGTTTAAATCTTTGTCAGAGAGATTTCCGGAGAATACCCCAAAAGAGTATATTGACCTATTGAGGCGGATGCTCACAGCTGATATTGATAATCGCATTTCCCCACAAGAGGCTTTGAAGGAGCTAATGGCAATAGCTGCTGTTTGGGAGATACCTTCTGCGGCAGACGAAAAAGAAAGCAAAGCCATCGCCGCAAGTTAGAAAATTAAGACATGAAAGATCGAAACCTAAGAGTCGCCCTTACAGGGCTCACAACATTTTTGGAGCCTACCCAGGCCTTCGAGCGCCCTTGCAGGGCTTCCTCAGCCTGGGCTAGATAGAGTCGCATCTTCGATGCTTAGCAAAGCAATGCATTCCAAAGTCTCTTGCCGAGACAAGCTGCGTTGAGCATCAAAGATGCGACTTTATCTAGCCCAGGCTGAAGAAGCCCTGAAAGGGCGTCGAAGGCCTGGGCATGCTCCAAAAGATGTTGTGAGCCCTGTAAGGGCGACTCTTTATGCTTCCTCTTTACAACGCAAATATTCTTAAGAGCACCGTAGCGATAGTGAGGGAAAGGGTTCCACCTGCAACAAAGCCATAACCTACCCCATTTCGCATCCCATTTGCTTGCCATTTTGCCATGTATTTTATGGGTAAAGGAGTTTCTCCATCATTAAAAAACGAGTTTTCAGTTAGATATCGATATAACGAGACTAGTCGTTTCCCATCCTTTGAATCTTTAGCTAAAGAAATGTCGTATACAATTTCGCTTGGTTGAGTTCTTGATGCTTGTTCCCAAAAATTCATCCATGTCAGTTTTCTATTTTCATCATTCAGGGGAACTTTCATGAATGCAGCAAGTTTTTCAATATGTTTATCACAAAATTCAAACCACGTCTTTTCCTTATCCTCTTCGGTCAATTCAATTTTGAGGATTTTTGCAAATTCTTCGATACTATTGTCTATCTTTTTCTTTTTCAATGTAGAGAAAATATGAGCAGCAATAATCGACACTAAGACAACCACTCCAACCATGGCAGCAGCAATAGTTATTGGAAGGGCAACAGAAGCAAATGGAAGTACCCCCGCTGCAGCGAGTATGACTCCAGCAATTTTAGTAACCGTTGTCGTTGCATAGCACCCAGTTATGATAGGCTTAAGAATGTTATTATTTGTCCTGACAGCATGTTTTTGGAGGTTTTTTCCATCATAATCATGACCCATAGTATAATATTCAGGGCATAAGCGATTGGTAAATTGATTATTTATAGTCCCGTAGAGGCTTCCAACAATAATTGGGAGTGCAATCATTTGAACGGCAAGAATTGGAATAAAGACCGCAATGGCAGCTAAAAAAGTGATGCCAATTGAGTCGTATACGTCATAACGATATTCTTGGTTATCAGAAAGGATGGTGTTGCTATTTTCAGGTTTGTCTTTGCTAACGCACAGCTTGATCTGTCTGACGAGTGCTTCTCCACCATGCCATACAAAATGGCCCACAGCAATGGAAACAGCATTCACAGTTTTATGAACAATTCTTGCAGCGCACATTACAAGATTAAAGATAGAAAGAAAAATATGCTTGGGAATGAGATAGAGGTTATTTAAAACTTGAGTGGCTGAAAATTTTTTGTTGACACATGCTCTGTAAAGATCGATAAAAATAGCAAAAGGAATGAGTACTAAAGTTCCAATGACTTCTGCAAGAGAAATTATTTCATATCTTGTATCTTTGCCAAGATTGAAAAGATGCCGCTTCATATCATCACGAAAGAGGACACCCTGATTGATTTCCTTTCCATAACCCTCTTTGGCTGATTCTGACCAGGCATCGGAGTCATATTTTCTTGTATCTACCCATATTCTGGCATCATTTATTTCTAAGCTAAAGTTTTCTAAAATATTGACGCTCATGATTTATAAATCCCTCAATTTAACAAATGAAAAACAGGTTATACACACTGTTTTCATTTAAGTCATCAATAATAAAATGAATAGGGAAAAACATTTCTGATTTGCTCCGATATGTCATCTTTTGTGCATGCAAATTAGTAACAGATTTGTTACTTATTGTAGCATGAGAAAGATGAATAGTAATCGACGAGGAGGCGACCGGGAAGGGTACTGTTATTTTCGATGATCCACTATCTAAGAAGGCAAGATCTGAAGGTTTTATCACAGAGAAAACAGAGAGATTGGGGAGTAGGGTAGAGATTATTAATCGCAATTTTTGGCTATAGGGTTAACTTTGTCCAAAACGTAGCTTTAGTGCCTTATATTCCCTCTGCGTCTCTGCGTTAATCATTACAACAATTTTAACGCAGAGACGCAGAGGCGGGGAGACGCAGAGGGAATTATAAGTCGTAAAGCTATTTGGACAAAATTAAAACAATAGCCCGATTTTTCTTACCCTTCTCTCCTATCTCTGTTTTCTCTGTGAACACTGTGGTAAAATCTTCAGATCTTGAGCTTAGTTGATGGCTATGCAGCATTCGCGGCTCGATATATTGACTGGATCTACCCCACGCTGGCGCATGGGGCTACATGCTGCCACCGCATTCGCGGTTTTAGCAGCCTCAGTTTATTGCACACGCAATGAGATATACCTCACAGACTCCCCTTGCTTGATCAGCAACAACACAGGCTTACCCGATTCCGTCTCTGCCAAGGCAGCATTGAATTCCGCAACATTGCCCACCTTCTTCTGGTTGACAGCCAAAACCACCGCACCCTTCTTTAAACCTGCCCAGGAGGCAACGCTTCCCGGTTGCACTTTTGAAATAATCACTCCAGTTCCCAATTCTTCGGTTACTCCCTGGCTCCTGGCAATTTCAGGAGTTATCGCTTGCACTTCAAAACCAAGTTTGTTTCCAACGGTAGATGCCGTCTGAACCGCACTTGTGGGGTATGTTCCAACAACCAAAGGGATCGCTAGCGTTTTTCCATCTCGGATAATCGTCAAGTTGAGCTTTGTCCCTGGATTCATCAACGAAATGGCATTGCGCAAGTCCCCAACATCCTTTACAGTCTGCTTATTATACTCAACAATCACATCGCCCTGCTTAATGCCGGCTTGATCTGCTGGTGACCCTTTTGACACATCGGCCACCAAGGCACCTTTGGCTTCATTTAATCCGAAAGCATGGGCAAGATCCTTGTCGACATGCTGTAGAGAGACTCCCATAAAACCGCGGCTGACAGAACCATTTTGAAGAATTTGATCCATCACATGTTTGAGAATATTGCTCGGAATGGCAAAACCTATTCCTACATAGCCTCCAGAGTTGCCGCTGGTAAGAATTGCTGTGTTCATCCCTATGACAGAGCCATCCAAATTGAGCAAAGGTCCACCGGAGTTGCCTCGATTGATCGCTGCATCTGTTTGAATGAAGTCTTCAATATTTGCCAAATCTAAATCGTTGCGTCCTTTGGCACTTACTACGCCGACTGTCAAAGTTGCTTTCAGTCCAAAAGGGTTGCCAATGGCAATGGCCCATTGACCTATCTCCAAATTGTCGGAGTTCCCCAGCTGCAAATAGGGAAGGTTCTCTGCATCAATTTTCAATAAAGCGACATCTGTGCTTGCATCTTGCCCTACCACGGTTGCGGGGAGCTCTCGTCCATCGTTGAGGAGGACGACTATGTCGGAAGTGTCGCTGACGACATGGCTATTTGTAAGCACATGGCCATCTGAGGAAATGATAAAGCCTGAAGCTTGACCGGTAATTGGCCTTGGATCTTGTGGTTGGCGTGAGAATCCAAAAAACTGCTGTAAAAGGTCATCCCCAAAGAAATCGGAGTAATCTCCTAAAGCGCCTTTTTGTTTACTTGTCGTTTTGACTTTTATAGCGACAACAGCAGGGATCGCCTTCTTAGCAACCATTGTGAAGTCTTTAGAGGTTTGTTGCGCGATTGATTCGGCTGCAAGATGTGACGGTGGGCTAAAGATCGCGATTGTGCATGCAATCGCTCCGATTAAAAGGCGATTGATGCTGAAGTATGAATTCAATTGCATAGATGTATTCCTCCTAATCTATTTATTACTTGTAACTAGTTCCTTTTTTGTGCCGGCCCTCCGGGACGGTGTTCTTGGTTGGCGCTAAACCCAGGCTTCGCTTACCCCTCCGGGGAGCTTCAGCCTGGGCTATTACGTGAACAGGCCCTCCGGGCTGTTTGCGACGTATGTTCTTTGCTGTATTGTAGCTGTCGGGGCTGTTTGTCCAACAAAAAACATTGCAGACAGCCCGGAGGGCCTGTCCACATAATAGCCCAGGCTGAAGCTCCCCGGAGGGGTAAGCGAAGCCTGGGTAACTGCCAACCTACACATACCGTCCCGGAGGGCCGGCACATACAAAGGACGTGGTAGTTCATTAATTCTTGCCAAGGATTTCGATAGCGTGGCAAATCACTTGCATCCCCTTCTGGATGCGGTCGAGACTAAAATGTTCATTTGGGGCATGAATTTGATCGTCGGCAAGTCCAAGGCCAACTAAAACTAATTCACTTTGGCTCGCCACTGCAAGTTTGGCCACGATCGGTATAGTAGCTCCTTCGTACACGTATTCGCAAGGCTTTTTATAAATTTTTTCAAATGCTTTTGCAAATGCTTTTACCACTTTTGAAGAGGGATTTGAGTGAACGGCGCGTCCTCCACCAGGGTTGATTTTGACTTCTACTTTTATCCCATCTGGAGCATTTTTTTCTATATAGCGAGCGACCAAGGGTCCGATTTTTTCTGGGGATTGATTTGGGACTAAACGACAAGAGAACTTCGCTGTCGCTTTTGCAGGGATGACAGTTTTGAATCCTGTTCCAGTATAGCCTCCGGAGATTCCGTTGATTTCAAATGTCGGTCTAACCCAAGCACGTTCATGCGGGGAAAATTCGAGTTCACCCCCAGACGCCTTTGCTCCAAACATCTTTTCATATTCATCGTGATCAAAAGTCCAAGAGATTTTTTCTCGATCTTCTTTGCTGAGAACGACGACATCGTCATAGAAGCCTGGAATGGTAATTCTCCCATTTTTATCGCGCGCCGAAGCAAATATTTGGATCAAGGCATGAATGGGGTTGAAAACAATCCCTCCGCTACATCCTGAATGTAAATCACTGCTAGATCCCTGTGCAGTGACTTCCATGGTAACCATGCCTCGAATTCCAAGGGTGATTGCAGGGCGATTTGGCCCTGGGATGCCCAAATCGACGACAGCTAAATAGTCCGCTTTCAGGGCAGCTGCTTTGCTTTCAAGGATAGAGGCTAAACCCGCACTGCCAATCTCCTCTTCCCCTTCGATGCACAATTTGATGTTGATCGGCAATGAGCCATCCCGTTCAAGCATAAGTTTGAGAGCTAATAATGTATAAAAGCACTGTCCTTTATTGTCTTGGGCACCACGTGCGAAGACTTCACCGTCTCGTATAGTGGGTTCGAATGGGGGAGATTTCCATTCTGAAACAGGATCGACCGGTTGAACATCATAATGATTATAAATCAGGAGGGTAGGTTTGTTAGGACCTGCTTTCATATAGGTAGCAAATAACGTTGGATGTCCTGTTGTAGGCCATGTTTCAACTGTGAACCCCATTTTTTCTAAGTGGTTGACTAGCCAGTTTGCGCAGGAAATCATTTGATCCTTATAAGCAGGATCTGTGCTAATGCTTTGAAACCGAAGGAAAGTGAAGTAATCGTTTAGAAATTCCTTCTCACGTTGTTTGAAAAGAGTTTGCAAATCGGAAAGGGCTTCGTTTGTGGACATTTTTATACCTCGTAGTGATGAGCAAGGATTGTACTCTATTATTTCAAATTGAAGCAATCATCGATTATTCCAAACGTAAGGGAATTCTACAAAGATATACATAGATGCATATCCTGCGATAATGCTTGTCACATCTCGTGTTGTTCCATCGTGAGTAGTTTGGATATCCCAACATTTAAATTGAGGCATTGCCTTTAACGTAGGTCTTATATCCTCTATTACTCCATTCATAACATAATCAGGATTATCAAGCTTTGTCGGATCTGCTATATTCTCTAACGCTTTTTCCAAAATCTTTAAATACGAAGGAGGAAAAGAGAAAAAAACCAATCGAGGATTTTCTTCATGAGGCATGCCTCCCTCTGGGTATAAAAGGCCATTGCTCTGTCTCATCCAGGGCCATAACGATGTTGCTATCCTCGTGGATTTACTCTGATTTGATTTTCTCATCAACAATTCGGGTTTATCTTCATAGTATTTGACTCGTTGGTCCAACACATTGCGAATAATTTTGCGGAACAAACATCGTTCAATGGAGCCTGGACTATGATCTACATAATCTGGAAATTCTGGTATCGCAATAATAAAATGGTGTTCGTTCATTGGAGTAACTTCATGACCTGCTGCAACAAGGATATGTTTTAAGGAAGTTATATGGCCAATTACCTGTTTTTGTACAAAACCGTCTCCCTCACTGCATTCAGTAAAGCCGGAAGGAGTTGGTGGAGGTGTAGCAGACAATGAGCCATGGGGATCACCAACCACACAAATTGAACTGGAAGCTGTACCTGGAGTAACGCTAGTTATAGAACTCATAAAACCTCATAATATTAAATTATTGTTAAGTGAAATCATAATGAAACGGATATATTAGACCATATCAGATTTAAAAGTAATAAAAAAAAGTAAAAAAGTAGTTCTCAGGAACAATTGGGGGGGTGCCAGCCTTTTCTGAGTCCATTTCATCAGGCCAACGGCCTGACGTATAGCTATACAACGTAAGCGGTTAGTCGGTTGAGCGAAAGATAAGTATCATTCCATATCCTGCAATAATACCCAGCAAATCTCGTGTTGTTCCATCATGGGTGGGCTGGTTACCCCAACCTTTAAATTGAGCCATTTCCTTTAACGTAGGTTGTATATCCTCTATTACTCCATCCATAAGAAACTCTTCATCAAGCTTTGTTGGATCTGCTATATTCCCTAACGCGTCTTGCAAGATCTTGAAGTAAGAAAGGGGAAATGAGCAAAAAACAAATCGAGGATTTTTGCGGTCATCATAATGCTCATGTCTGTCTGGGTATAAATGGCCATCGCTGTTTCTCGTCCAGCTACGTAATGATTTTTTTAACCTGTCAGTTCTACTTTGTATCTCTAATCCTCTCATCAATTCGGGATTACTCCCATAGATTTTGTTCCGTTGGCTTCGCACATTGTTAAAAAATCTTTCCAACAAACACACTAAGTCAGTGCCTGGTCTATGATCTACATCATGTGGAAATTCTGGTCTAGCGATAATATAATGGTCTTTCATTATTGGCGTAACGGTTTGACCAGCTTCAGTTATGGCGTGTTGTAAGGAAGTTACATAGCCTAAAACTTCTTTTTTTGCAGAACGTTTTACAGGATGGCCTTCTTTCTTATGGTCATCAATAATGCTGGGAGAAGCTGAAGAATATGTAGCAGACGATGAGCCGCGGGGATCACCAACCCCTAAACTTGGACTGAAAGCTGGACTTGAAGTAACACTAGTTGTAGAACTCATAAAAACCTCATAATATTAAATTAATGTTAAGTGAAATGTATAACGAAACAGAGATACTATACCATATTAGATTTAAAAGAAATAATAAAGTAAAAAAAGTAGTTCCTAGGAAGAATTAACGGGCATGTGCCAGCCATTTCCTAGTCCATGTTATCAGGCCAACGGCCTGATAGCATGGAATCAGACATGGCAGGCACGAACCCGCTCAAATTCTCGCATAAAATGTCGATTCGTTGCTCCCCAGAACCGTCCCGCTGGAGGTTTGTCAAGGTATTAGCAAGAGGATTCGTCGCAAAGAATTATTGCTGCATATCGCTCGATAATAGCCACCAAATTTTTTTCATTTCCGCAATAATCGCCTTGGGCATTCCAATCGCGAAATTCAGGCATTTCCAATAACACAGTTCCTATCCACTTCAAGGGAAACATCTTAAAAGCATTTGATACTAGTGCTTGTAAGTCTTTTTTGTCGCAACTAAGAAATGCGGTCTGCTTGTCGAATATGTTACGACGTATTTTCCTGGGATCAGGATTGTGCCGATACAATTCCCCGTCGCCTGATATTCCCATTCTTAGCCATATATGAAGAATAAATGGATTCCCTGCCATGACTTGTTTATAATGAAATTCTTCTATCCAAAACTTTCCTGTCTTAGGGTTTTTAGAGCCTCGTCTATCAAAAACTAGGTGATTTTTATGTAGAGGAGATATGGTACGAGGATCGTCATTCCTTGTAACTGTTTCTATACCAACTATTTCGGTCACTATAACTTGTTTTA
>Ga0207056_1088_pt1 | contig 16382 bp, 13 predicted proteins | sample Alteio_BWMinCont_58_FD_153289 | JGI IMG/M metagenome (GOLD analysis project Ga0207056, IMG submission 153289) | Enriched cells from forest soil in Barre Woods Harvard Forest LTER site, Petersham, Massachusetts, United States -... | ecosystem: Environmental > Terrestrial > Soil > Temperate forest >... | reverse complement strand
TTTCCACATCAAGTGGATGCTTGCTATCCTTCATATCCTGCCTGATCTTGCATATCCTGTTACTTTTCTACTCAGTGTTTTCTTAATTAGCCTGTTACGTTCTCTTTGCGGCTTCGGGTCTTAGCGTCTTTGCGTTTAATTTTTTGTTCAAGTCTGTGGAATGCAGCGTGAAATGCAACGTGGAATGCTGCTACCGATTTGACAGGAATGGACCTTATCGCCTAATATCCAGATTGTTATGCCAGAACCAGTTTTACCCAAGTCTTCTACAGCAAGTCCTTCCCCATTAGATCCAAAAATCGATCCAAAAGAAGATGCCAGCAAATCTCGGAAAAAAAAGATCGCTGCAGCGGTTGTCGCAGCACTTCTGCTATTGGGGACTGTTTTTGCATATGGAATTGGAACAGCATTATGGGGCGTAGGGCTTCTGGTTGTTGCTGCAGTGCCTATCTACTTAGTCTGGAAGTCAAAAAGAGCCAAAAAGAAAGCGTCTACCGAACTACCCTCCGCTGAAACAGCAACACCTACAACTAACACTGCAGATAAAGTTCATACTGTTGCCGAATCCAGAACCCCACTTTTAAAAACATCCCCACATACAACAAGAGAAGGGGAGGAAAAAACAGAAAAGGCATCAGAAGAGGAAATAGCAACAACCGCTGAAGCTCGTCGTGAGTTAGCAGAACTTCTCAACATGTCTGTCAATAAAGACAAATTAAAGAAGAGTATCGTGCAGCAAGTCTATCGCCATTGTGGTAAGGAATTTGCTGTGTGGTGGTCGAATTTCTTTTGCTATTTCAAAACAGAGGGCTGTATTTGGGAGGAGTCTAAAGATGGGAGGTTTCTTCTTTCAAGTGGAAAGGAGAGACATGCCCGTCTTGATTGGTTAAAGGGTGAAGATACCAAAACCTTTATGCATATTATGCCTAAAACCTCCATAAGATTCAGAAAGGAAGGAAATACAGGAATCATAGAATTCGAAGGTGTTGAGCTAAGATCAGAAAAAGATATTCCGTTTCTTGGACTTGTTAAGCCTGTGTGTGAGTTAAAGAGCATTAGTTTTACTGAGAAAACAACCTCATACGGGTCCACAGAGCAAGAGATCACATTGACTCGAGGGAAGGCACGTGTAGGTTTAGGTCTTGCTAGTGCGAGTCTAGAGAGTCAAATAGCAGCAGGAATTAAAAGAAATGAAAGAGCAGGGGGATATGTTCCGTCGGAAGATACCCTTACGCTGACCTATCCAATCACAGAGGCACCTACCCACGCTCCTCGATGGACTTGACCATTTTCGTGCCCGAGCCCGTGTGCGTGCCCGTGCCCGAAAAATTATTCTTAACCTTTTCCTCACTCAAAATGAAAAAGACATTCGGGCACGGGCACGAAAAATGTTAATACCTAGACCTTGATATCCAAAAGAAATATTTCAAAAAACCTCTTTTTTTGATACATTGCCACTTTTCGAGGTATTCCCTTGTCTGACGATGCTATCATTAATCATTTCAAACCCATCTATGATGTCGTCATTCCCGATTTAGATTATTTCATTCGCCAAATCGACTGCCGTGATGGATGCCCGGTTAACACCGATCCACGCGGATATATGATCGCTCTTCATGCTGGAAACCTTCTTGAAGGGTATAAAATCGCTCGAGGTCCAAATCCGTTTGCTTCCATTTGCGGCATGATTTGCGGTGCGCCCTGCGAACTCACATGCCGTCGCGATCGCGTCGATAAAACCCTCACAATACGTGCTCAGAAGCGCTATTTAGATGAGTGGTTTGGGCTCGACAAAGAAGCTCATGTGAAATCGTTGGAGATGAGTTATGCGCGAGGTTCCACAAAACCAACGGCAAATGGACTCAAAGTTGCTTGCATTGGCGCGGGGGTTGCTTCACTTACGGCAGCCCATGATTTATTGCGTCTTGGGTATGCTGTAGACGTCTTTGAAATGATGAGGATTCCTGGGGGAATGTTGACTTATGGAGTTCCCACATATCGATTAAAAAACGAGATCGCCATCAATGAAATTTTTGCTATCGAGCATTTGGGAGCAAAGATCTATTACAACATGAAAGTCGGACGTGATATTACCATGTCCGATTTACAGAAAAATTACGATGCCATCTTCCTTGGCATTGGCCTCTGGAAGTCGCGTGAGCTGCCTATTCCCGGTGCGGATGGTCCAGATGTGATTCGAGGGATAGAATATTTGCGTGTACGCTGTGCCGGTGAACAGTGGCGAATAAAGGACAATTTGATTGTCATTGGAGGGGGCAACGTTGCGTTCGACGTCGCACGTACTTCAGTGCGCAACGGAGCGAAAAAAATTACAATGGTGTGCCTCGAGGCGCGCGACGAGCAAACAGCTGACGAATTTGAAATTGAGGATGGCATTGAGGAAGGAATCGAAATAGTCAATCGAGTGGCCCCCCTTGCCGTAGAACGGGATGAGATGGGCAATATCACAGGATTGCGCGTTCAGAAAATCTCTTCCCTATTCGATCACACCGGCAAATTTTCTCCCAAGTCTATACCAAATTCAGAATATGTGATCCCCTGCAATACCATTGCGCTAGCTATTGGTCAAGCCATGGATACCAGCTTTTTAAATGGATGGGAAAGGCAAAAAGAATTGGTCATCGATCGAGGGATCATCAAAACAGAGCGAGGAACAGGACGCACCTCTGTAAAAGGCCTTTATGCCGGTGGTGATGCTGCTTTTGGAGCTTCATTATTCATCACAGGGATCCGCCATGGACAAGACGCAGCGCGGTCAATAGACTCCGATTTAAGAGGAACTCGCCCCTATATAGAGTATTCCGCTGAATTTACCGAAATTTCTTCAGAGCGGGATAAAACCTATTTGCGGACCCCCTGGGCATTACCGAAAATGCAATCGCCGCATGAACGGATCCACAATGAAGAAATGGTGGAGTTCAACTACACGGACGAAGCAGCGCATCAGCAGGCGAATCGGTGTCTACAATGTCATGTCAGCCCTGTTTTTGATGGAGCACTTTGTATTAAATGCAATGGATGCGTCGATGTGTGCCCAGCCAATTGCCTCAAGCAGATTCCCATTAGTCATTTGAATTTGGATTTGGGCGAAGGGAACATGCGTGTGGCGGTCGATAATTTTTATGGGGTAGATTCTGCCTCGATGTCGGACGAAGAATTGGGAACGATGGGGACAGCGATGTTGAAAGATGAAGATCTTTGCATTCGGTGTGGATTGTGTGCGGAGAAGTGTCCCACAAATGCTGTGACGATGGACCTCATGGACTATTCGTACCGCTGGATAGGCTAAGCAGACAATGTCGCCGAAGAAAAGTAACAGGATATGCAGGATCGCAAGCTAAGGAAAGCAACCACTTAGTAAGAAATTCAACGCAAAGGCGCAAAGACGCGAAGCCGCAAAGAGGAATTTAATTTCCATTTTGGTTTGAAAAAATATCTTCTTATTCTCTTTGCGTCTTCGCGTCTTTGCGTTGAATTTTGACGTTGCATTCGTTAGCCTGATGCAAATGCCTGCATCTGGTTAAAAATTAAACGCAAAGGCGCAAAGACGCGAAGCCACAAAGAGGAATTTAATTTCCATTTTGGTTTGAAAAAATATCTTCTTATTCTCTTTGCGTCTTCGCGTCTTTGCGTTTAATTTTTTGACCACACAATAGAGTTGAGAGAAGATGATTTGTTTTTTGATAAGCACGATATTGATGGGACTTGCCGGAATTGCTATTTATTTTTACTATAGTCGTCAAGGTCAGTTTGAAGACCCCGAAGACGTAAAATACCAACTCTTTAGAGACGATGAAGGCCCGTAGTTATGCCGAAATACCGCAATTCGTTGAATGTCGACCCAAATGATAATGATCCATTGATGTCTCGCAGATCCTTCTTGGCCATAGTAGGAACTGGTGTCTGTTTGATTGGTCTCGGAGCCCTTGTTGACGCCTCGCTGCTCGGCTTTCTTTATCCCAATGCCATGAAAGAACCTCCAAGCGTCTTTTCATTAGGACGTCCTGCAGAGGTCCTTGCACGCGACGGCAAAGTTTTCAATCCCAAACAAAAAATATTCATGGAGACAAATTTGGGGAAAGTCCGCGTTCAAACTGCTGTGTGCACACATTTGGGATGTACTGTTAATGCAGTCGAAACAGGTTATAAATGTCCTTGTCATGGCTCGACATATGATCGCCATGGACGCAATACTGGAGGGCCGGCACCGCTTCCTTTGGTCTATTATAAAGTGTTTAAAGGGGCTTCTGGCGACCTCATGGTGGATAAATCGAAAACAACGCTTGATTGGGATGCCGCTTGGTATCCTCCAATCGCATAAAGTTACGGAGAATGTTAAATGGCAGTTTTTCCAGGTAAACGACGCGAGACATGGCTGCAACACATCGCCAATCTTCCCTCAGCATTTGTCCGCTCGATCTTTAGACATAATTACCCCAACAATGATGTCGATCGTTCTGAGATTGTTTTTAAAAACTTTTTCCTCCATTTTCATCCAGTTAAATGCCATCGACATTCGTTAGATCCCTTCTACACATTAGGATTAGGCACAATTACAGCCAGCATGTTTATGATTCTGCTTTTCACTGGGATCATTTTGATGTTTTACTACATCCCAGCTGAAGACCGCGCCTACGACATCATGAAAGATTGGCAAGACACCACACCATTCGCAATGATGTACCGCAATATGCACCGATGGAGCGCCCACTTGATGGTGCTTTTTGTCTTTCTGCATATGTCTCGGGTCTTTTATACAGGTTCATATAAAAATACGCGTCGCTTCAATTGGGTCGTAGGGGTCATGCTCATGTTTTTGACCCTTGTCTTGTCGTTCACCGGATATCTCCTTCCATGGGATCAGTTGGCCTTTTGGGCTGTCACTGTTGGAACAAACATCGCAGGCTATGTACCCAATCTTCCTGGTTTTGAATACAATGTGAACCGCGTCATGCTTCTCGCTTCGAATAGCGTGGGACAAGACGCCCTCATCCGTTTCTATGTGCTTCATGTTGCCTTCCTCCCACTAATCACAGGGACTTTGATCGGCGTCCATTTTTGGCGTATTCGAAAGGACGGCGGCTTGTCGCGTCCTCCTGATACAATACGCCCTGATCCCTATCGCGTTGTCCAGCGATCCGACACAAAAGAGTCTTTTGCTCCCGGTGTAAAACGGACATATGGCCTCATGGAACTTGTAAGAGGGACGTGTCCGACTGTCGACAAAGGTCCTTACCAATATGTCTTTACATGGCCCCATCTTCTCAGAGCGGAACTGGTTGCCTTCATGCTTGCGTTAGTGCTTGTCATCGGCCTTTCGTTCATTGATGCTCCTTTAGAAGAGCCTGCAAACCCGACAAAGCCCACAAATCCATCGAAGGCTCCCTGGTACTTCTTAGGACTGCAGGAAGCTGTTTCTTATAGCGCATTTTGGGGTGGAGTTTTTATGCCTTTGGCCATTATCGTAGGGCTGATGTTAATTCCGTATTTGGACCGCAATCCATATGGGGAAGGAAGATGGTTCCACCGAAGTCGATATCTAGGGATCTTTTTTTGGACCTTATTTATGACGTGGCAAGGGTTGTTGATTGTTGTCGGGACGTTTTTTCGAGGAGCAAACTGGGGCTGGATCTGGCCGTGGACAGAAAACTATGCCCGACACTAAACACGAACTCACAAACACAAACCAACACAAACAAAAAAAAGAATTAAACGCAAAGGCGCAGAGCCGCAAAGGGAAAGTAGTAGTCTAGTTGAGAAAACACCTGAGAAGAAAAGTAACAGGATAGGCAGGATCGCAAGCGGCGGGATAAGAAGGATAGTGAGCATCCACTTGCGATATCAAAAGAATTTCCAATTGAGCTGCGGCCTCCGGCCGCAGCTCAATTGGAAATTCTTTGAATATCAAGAGGATGCTCACTATCCTTCTTATCCTGCCGCTTGCGATCCTGCCTATCCTGTTACTTTTCTTCTCAGAGTTTTCTTAATTAGTCTATTACTTGTATCTCTGTTTCTTTGCGTTGAATTAATTGTGAAATAAATAGAGGTTGAATTGTAATCCATGAGAGCAGCGGACCGGTATCAAATAGCACTGATTCTACTTGGGCTTGCTGCCGCCGTCATGTTCTGGATTTTCTTGCGCCGCGAAATCTATCCAGAATATAAAATCTATCAAAATGACTACATTGCTCTTGAAGAATTCCGATCGACATACTCTGGAGAACCCCCTCCAGCCTTTCAAGTTGCTGTCAAACAAATTGTCATGAACCGGGAAGACAAAGGTCCTCCGACCATAGACCGTTGTATCTCATGCCATGTAGCACTCCAAATTAGCGATTTTTCTCCAACGAAAATTGCCACTGACATTAATGGAAAGACCATTCTTGATGAACAGGGCATTCCTAAGAAGATTCCCAATGATCAGTACATATGGTCGAAGCTCGATCAAAAAATTGCAGATCTTCGCGATGAAAAAGTGATCGAACAACTGCGCGCAAATGGCGAAGAAAAACAAGCCGAGGAACGTCTCAAACAAGCTGCAAAATATGAGTCGTTAAAAACTGCAACAGTCGACGAACACGTTTATGACGTGAAAAAAGCCCTTTCAATGCATCCACTCATTGGAAAGGAAACGTTTCCCTTTGAATTCCATTCAGCAGACGAATTTGGATGTGTTTCTTGTCACAACGGCAATGGGCGGGGTCTCACGACAGAAAAAGCCCATGGGCCCATTTTTGATGGAGAGTATGATGTAGCCTTCACTGGGCATAAACCCCACTTTACAGAATCTGATCCTGAAAACGATCCTCCATTTGCCCGCATGTTCAATTTTCAGCCTGGCGATGCCCTCCAGTTCCAAACAACACCCCTTTTAATTGGAGGTTTGATTGAGGCCAAATGCATCCAATGCCACCAACCAAACTCTCCCTCGACAGAGCAACTGACTCAAAACTATACTGAAGGGGAACAACTTTTCATTTCACAGGCTTGCTATGCCTGCCACAGGATTGCAGGCAGCTATCGCGGCGGGGTCGGCCCGGAACTCACGTTAGCAGTAAATTTGTATCCTTGGTATTTAAAAGAGTCCATCGTTTGGCCCCAAGCAGATCTGCCGACCTCAACGATGCCCAACTATCAGCTAGACCACATACAACTTGAAAAGCTCATGACTTTTCTCATGGGGCAAACAGGAAAGAACAAAGCTGTATCAGAAATAGCATACAAAACAGCCATCCAACAATGGGAAGCAGGACAAAAGTCCCCTTGGGAAAAACCAATTACTCCTGTGCAAATGCTCGACTTAAACTACTCTATGACTGTGTTTGCAACAGAAGGTTGCGCTGCCTGCCATCGCCTAAAGGGATTTCAGTCTGATGTCGGATTTGCTATTGAAAAAGATAGCAAGCCTACCCCAGAAAAGCTCTATGAGGAACAGCAATGGTTTTCCCAACTGTTCCCAGAAGAGATCATTGGTTCTGACATTGTTGCTGCCATCGACAAAAATCGCGAAGAGATCGATCGCCGAATAGTCAACGACGTCCGAAAAGATAGCATATTGGAAAAAATCGAAAAGTCTCATCCAGGAGATCTCGAAGCGTTTTATACAAACTTTGAGTTTGCTTCACGAGCCAAAAATCACTATTATTCAACTCTAATTGCTCAGGAAAATGATCCCGCAAAAAAACAGGCATTAGAAAATGAATTGAGTCAGTGGAAGTTGAGAATTAATCGATTAATGATGGTTTATATCCAGGAATATGGTCTAGGGCGTTTGATTGGGCCGAGACCTAACTGGTCAGGTGTTTACCGCAGCGATGAATGGCTCATGGAGCATTTTCATAACCCTTCAGGCCACACTCCCCGTTCCATTATGCCTATCTTTCCTTTCGACGACACTAAGTTTTATGCCCTCACACATATGCTTGATGTTTTAGGGATTCGCAATCGCGACTCTGTGCGTGAAATTTGGACATTGAAGGGCTTCGACCCTGCAATAGCGGCACACATTTATTGCTCACAATGCCATGGAGAGTTCCTTCTAGGGAATGGGCCGGTCTCTACATGGATCTACCCAATACCCAAAAACCTTCGTAATCCCGATTTCCTGCGAAATATGACCAAAGAAAATGTGATCCATTCAATCACACATGGAATTTTAGGCACTCCAATGCCGCCGTGGGGCGAAGTTGCCGTCGATAAGTCGACTACGGATGGCATTCCCGTACTGACACAAGCAGAAATCAAGGCCCTTGCTGATTGGCTATTTTCTTCCGTGCCTGGAGGAGAAGTCATAAAGACCTCGCAATCAGTTCCTAAATGGCAATATGGGGTTCAAGATGTAATCAGAGACCTTCAACAAGAGGGAAGTCCCCTTGCAGAAAGCAATAAAGAACCTACAACCTTATTCCAGGCCATTCCAAATCCAAATAGTGTCGACAAGCAAGATTACTATATCAAGCAGAAGTTCTACACAGAGGAAAATATCAATAAAGGAAAAGCCTTTTTCCAGCTCAACTGTGCCGTATGCCATGGTGCAGAAGCAGAAGGATCAGGACCACGAGCTGAAATCATGCAAGAAGCAAAACCGCGCATGCTCACCAATTTAGACTGGATCAGTACGCATGATGATCTATATCTTCTAAGATCGATAAAGTTTGGTGTGCCTGGAACAGCGATGACCCCTTGGGGAGATCTGACAAGTAGCACGCAACGCCTTCAACTCGTGATGTTCATTCGATCCCTCGCCGAAGATCAAACAAAGCGTGAACTGCTTTTGTCCAAAATTTATAAAGCCTTTGAAGTATCCCTCCAAATTATCGAAACGGCACGCCTGCAGGCTTACTCTAAGTTGCAAGACTTGCAAGCGCAATATGATGAAATGCTGACGAAGCGAAGCGAAATTCAAAAGAGTTTAGAAAAGGGAGTTGGTTCAATCGAAGAAGCGACGACGCTATATGAAAAGTCGTTAGAAATTCTGCAGACGTTGACTAAACAAAAGGCGCTAGATAGCAAATATGTGGCTCTGAAAGACGAGGTCAAGAAAGAAGAAGAGCTTTATAAGCAACTGGGACTCGATATGCTGAACTACAAAGTTCCCGATAAAATGATGCATCTGTATTTAGAATTTTTGAGTCTGTACGAAAGGCGCTACCAAATAAAAGATGACAAACTTATGATGGATCGTTCTGAAACGACTGCGAAGAACATTGATTCACTGCGCAAGGAACTGCTTCAGCTTGGAGGGACGGCGAATCCCAAGTTGGCAAAGACATTGATGACAACCTTGGCTGCTGCAGTGCTTTCAGACGAGAAACAACAAGCGATTTTAAATTCTCTTTAAGTAAACAGTTTGGTGTGAAATTTTACCACAGAGATCACAGAGAGGAGGGAGAAGGGAAGAAGAAAAGTACGGGATATTCAGGCATATCGAAGGGTCGGAATTTCATGGCCCAGATGAGAAGGCTACTTTTGTTTGTGATTGAATTTTATCATTTTTCTTTCTTTTTTCTCTCATTTTGTAGCCCACACCCAGGTTTCGCGAGCCTGCGAGCGAAACCGCAGGTGTGGGAACCTTGAATGTACAAGTTTAACCAGGGACTGGTTCTTCTTTTTTCCTCTTTTTAATCACATAATTGGTTGAAAAAAAGAAGAAAAGTGAAGAACCAGTCCCTGGTTAATTTCTGATTTTCATTGGTTCCCACACCTGCGGTTTCGCTCGCAGGCTCGCGAAACCTGGGTGTGGGCTACAAAATGAGAGAAGAAGGAAAGAAAAATGATAAAATTCAATCAGAAACAAAAGTAACCTTACTCATCTGGGCCATGAAATTCCGACTCTTCCATATGCCTCCATATCCCTGTTACTTTTCTTCTTCCTTTCTCCCTCCTCTCCTCCTCTCTCTGTGATCTCTGTGGTAAAAACACCACACAGAATTAGGAACGGAATGGACAAGATGGATAAATACAACGACACTCCTGTGAAGCTCATGCTTTACCCTGCCATCCTATTTATGATCGTCGGCATGACCATCGGCACTTTCATCGCCTTCAATGCATTCGTCTTCCCTGATTACTTCTCAGGGGAATATATCCATTTCGGCCGCGTTCGACCTGTACACGTCGGCACCGTCACCCTACTCTGGCTCCTCTCTGCAAATATTGGCCTCTTCTACTTCTTTGTCCCACGCCTCTGCGGTGTTTCCTTATGGAGTCCCCTACTTGCCTATATCTCAGCGGGAATTTGGTGGTTTACACTCGTTTTAGGGGTCTTTTCATACCCCACAGGAACAAATTTTGGCTGGGAATATGCCGAATTCCCCAACTGGGTCTCAGCAATTCCCACAAAGCCTTTGCTGGTCATTGCATGGCTCATGATTGTCTGCAACCTATTTATGACAGTTGCCACGCGCGTTTACGAAAAAATGTATGTCTCTCTCTGGTATGCAATGGGAACCCTCATCTGGACTACCTTCACTTTGCTTGTCGGCAGCTATTTGGTTATGATGGTTCCCATGGGCATCTCAAGGGTCAATACAAGCTGGTTTTATGTCCACAATCTGGTCGGACTCATTTACACTCCCATGGGACTCGCCACAGCATACTATTTCTTACCCAAAATTTCGAATCTACCAATCTATAGCCACCGACTCTCGATGGTTGGATTTTGGACCATTGCCTTCGTTTATGCATGGATTGGCAGCCATCATATGCTTCATGGACCCATCTCCCAATGGCTTCAAACTGTGGCAGGAATTTTTTCCATCTGGCTTTTCATTCCAGTCTGGACCGTCTGTCACAATCTCTTTATGACCATTGCACTTGACTGGAAGCAGTACATCCAGAGCGCTCCCATTCGCTTCATCATTATGGGAGTCGCATTTTATCTTCTCACATGCATTCAAGGACCACTTATGTCCTTGCGCAATGTAGCTGAAATCACTTCTAAAACAGATTGGATTATCGGACATTCCCACATCTCGCTCTATGGCACGTTCACCTTTTTCGCCATGGCTGGAATCTATGGAGCTCTTCCCGTGATTACCAAAAAGCCGCTGTGGTCGAATAAATTGGCCGACTGGCACTTTGCTCTGAACCTATGGGGGAGTGTTCCGTTTATTTTTGCGTTATGGGTGGGCGGCTTTCTGCAAGGGATGATGTGGGCCACTTGGGCCAATGGCTCAACCTATGCTCAGTTTCATAATAATCTCGTAAATTTGACCTTTGTTGATACCATTGCAGAAATGCATCCCTGGTGGACTCTGAGAGCAATCGGAGGGCTCATCATTTTATTCGGCAATTTCTTGTTTGTGGTTAATATTTATAATACGATTATGTTAGCTCCATCCAAAGAACCTCGTGAGGTAATCTCATGAGCAAAAAAAATGATGGATTTATCCATAAATTAGACCTTTCAGCTATTCTCACAGTCATTGCCATCATCGTCTTGTTTTCTTGCTCAATCGGAGTCATTTTGCTTGCTCCCTATTTCACAGAAACGGCTTGGAGACAACCCTCGACACCCTACCAAGTACAAATGTATGAGATTTCAGATCCCAATTTTTACATCAGCAGCACACCTCGCGGGCAAGTTCAAGAACGTCAGCTTGTTTACCATTTGAAAAACAATTTTACGCTACTCGCCTTTCAAGAGAATGAATATACCCGAATCATTGCTCCTGATGATTTAGAGAAATATGTCACTTATATTGAAGATACAAAAATTAAACTGACCTCGAGATTGTTATTACTCCGTCAGTATACTGAAAAGACTTCCAAAAAGGCTGAAGAGCTCAAAAACAAGCTCACAACTGAGTGGGAAAAGGCCCACCCTGATGCAGCAAAAGAAGGGATCTCAAAACCTGCCTACGTTGTACTGGAACTTTATGCTCCTGAAACAAAGGAAGCCTTCGCACGAGCCACAACCGACGGAATTATTGACAATTGGGTTAGCGAGGCAGACACCACTTTCATGGAATCTCCTCAACAACCCTATCACAATGATCTCGGAGTCATTTACGTCTCAAATCCAGAGGAATATCGGATAGCAAAATACAAATACAATCAAGTCGAATACTGGCGCTACGATCCAAAGGGGATTCCTATTGCGAGCTTAGAACAGCTCAAGAGCCATCCCCTCGGTTTTATGTCGCGAAAGGAATTGATTAGCTTTGGAGAACACCTCTACGCAATTGAAGGGTGTTGGTATTGCCACACAGATCAAACTCGAACTCTTGTTCAAGATGTAGTTTTAAATGGATCAGATTCATTTCCAGCTCCTCCATCGTCGCCAAATGAATACATTTACCAAGAAATAACCTTTCCCGGCACGCGTAGAATTGGTCCAGATCTTTCGAGAGTGGGGGTCAAACGTCCCAGTCGGGATTGGCATAAAGCACACTTTTGGGCGCCAAAGACAGAAAGTCCAGGTTCAATCATGCCGACTTTCAGACATTTCTTTGACAATAGCCCCAGTGGTACTCCAAGCACTGCTCTGGGAATCCCCAATTATCAATTTGAGGCGATCTTTCAATATTTGATGACCAAAGGAACACGCATCACACCGCCGACAGAAGCGTGGTGGCTTGGCAAGGACCCAATTAAAACAAAAGAGATCATCGAAGGTTTGAGGACATTGCCATGAGGAGTGCGAGTGCTATTGCGAGTGTGATTGGGATGGTGCTTGATCCAGAAGGGGTTTGTGGATGCCTCTTGCACTATGCATTAATATTCATGCTGGTGGGTGGAGCCATTATTACTTTTTTTTATTTATGGCATAAAGGGAAGCTCGATATGGATGAAGCCCCAAAATTTCAAATGCTTCAAGACAAGGAATTTGATAATGACCGAAATTAAAAGCCTTCCAGAGCAGATTCAGGAAGAGGAGAAAGAGATCCATGATTATGGCGACCCGAATATCAGGAGTGCAAATGCTCCGATAGGAAGGTGGTTGAAGGCGACTTATGTGTTGTTGCCTATTTGGGGGATCATTTGGTTTTGGTTTTTTTGGAATGGGAGTTATGGTTGGCTTGACCGAGGGTATTGGCATCAGTTGCAAGAAGCCGCCAACACGACGATTCCGCAAAAAAACATGAATGTAATGGACAGAGTGGACATGGACGGTAGTGGACCGTAATGGACGTGGACAATAATGGACACAATGGACATGGACGGTAATGGACCGTAATGGACTGTAATGGACCGTAATGGACTTTGCTGTAGCGTCCATTATTGTCCATTACCGTCCACTACAGTCCATTATCGTCCATGTCCATTCTGTCCATTAAAGTCCATCATCGTCCATGTCCATTATCTCTTCTGCACTTCTGCCTCAACAAAGGTAAGCAATTATTCGTTTTATTTGTTACATTTCTATTTACAAATTAATTTTTAGTCTTTACAATTTCCACTTTGATGAAACTTTAATTAAAGGATTTTTATGTCAGGTGAAGTTCAAGTTCATTGGGGTATGGTGTTACCTCGAATTCCATATGTTACTAATCCCATGGTGCTAACAAGGGACTTTGTAACAAACCGATGGGGTGCTAAATTACCCGAAGGTTGCCCCAAGAAGGTTTTAGAAGTCCTTTTTCGAATTGTCTTGGTCATCCCATATGTTTTTGCAAGTTTGGGCTTACTGATTCTCGCCTTAGGCAACTGCTGCCGACGTCCAGCTCCAATTCCAAAACATGTAGCAGCTACCGCCGCGGAGATTGAACGGCTCGTTGATAAGGTTTTAGAGCATTGCGGCAATGAAACACAAAACTATTCTGCTCTTGCAATTTTACAATTTGGAGAAGATAGCTCAGAAGCAGAGGGTAAAGAAGCTAGTGCAAAGAGTCCCCATGTGGCATTGAAAATTACTCGAAAACCATCAACGCCTGTGCTAGTGAGCACCTTTGATGCGAGAAGTAACACACCTGTAGAATCCGATCCAAAAGATGCATCAACAGAGAAAGCAGGGATTTTAGAGATTATATTGCTTCTCATGAATGACAATAACCAAGTCACTGCCAATCATAAAATGGTGAAGGTTTCTATTCTAAAACGTATGGTACATCCAACCTCAACGCATCCATGTGAAATCCTGTCTTTTTCAGGTGAAAGAGATACTAAGCCTCAGGATTATTTGTCTACAGTTGCTATAGTTCCCATTACAACACTTGACTCTCCAAGACTAAAACATTTTACTAAATATTTGTCATTTATTTAGTGACGACATTGATAAAAACTTGCATTCAAGGACTGTTATGGTAGAACCAGTAACTTATTGTGGACGTCATGTTCCGCTCGCCTGTATCGCAGAGCCATTGGTAAAAACCAACGCTTTTATTTTGAAAGCTTGGAAAGGCTGGTGGTGGCCGGCTGATACTAAGTGTGCTTTGGTAATTCTTATAAATATTGTTGGCCGCATTTTGTTAATCGTTCCTTTTATTCTCGCCAATTTAGGCCTGGCCCTCCTCGTCTTAGGTGGCTGTTGTCGGCGTCCAGCTCCAGAGGCAATTCCCGAGAAAAAAATAGGTGCCAATGTTAAAGAGATTGAAGAACTCGTTGATCGAGTATTTAGCATTTGTTGCACCAGTAGGTTTGGTAGCTATGTAGCGCTGGCTATTTTACGATTTCCACCTTCAAAAGAAGCCACAGCAGAAGAGGGGGAGCATGCGATATTGGAAATCACGGTACTCAAAGACAATGTTAAAAAAGTGAAAGTTCTTGTTCAACAAGGAACAGAAGTTATAGATTCTACTGTCGTAGATTTACCCGCTAATAAGAAGGTTCTTTTACAATTGATAGCCGATCAGTTTAAAGACAAGGTTACATATGATTCGATGCGTGTCGATATTTTAAAGCCAATTGTTGCTGAAGATAAGTTTGAGATTTTTTCTTATACAAAAGCTAGAAAATTAAAAAAAGGACACCACAATTTACTGACTTTTATAAAGGATAATCCTTTGATTGGCACAAATCTATCCAGAAGCGACATAACTACAAGTACTGCAAAAGTAGTTAGCCAGTTCAGCCCATATTTAGGCCGATTACAAACTTATGGCGTTTGAAGTCTTTTTCAGTCCACTATATGAGGAGTTAGTATTATGTCGTCTACGTATCAAGTTAACTTTGGCGGAGAGGTCCCACATGTACCATTCATTACCAATCCGATAAAAAAAACAGGCTCATTTATTTGTGTTTTTTGGCAAACCGACTTGCCCAAAAACTGTGGATGGAAAGTCCTATACATCATTGCTAAAATCTTATTGGTCATCCCTTTTATTCTCGCGTGTTTAGGAATCATTCTCCTTAAAATAGGCGGGGCATTGTGTGGATGTTGCTGTCGCAAAAAAAATAACACAAGATACAAACATACTACTGGTACAGGTGGACTTGCTGGAGGAGGTGGAGGCGGTGTGTCTTCTTCAGATGCCTCAGGAAAAACAAAGGCTGCAGCGACGGCAGCAACCTCAACCACTCTTGGTCCTAGAGCTGTTGGTGGAACTTCTTCTTCAAGTGTCGGAGGAAAACCCCCTGCTCCAGCAAAAACATCCGGGTCAACTGCACTTGTTTCTAGCCGTGCCACAGGTGGAGTGCCTTCTGCAAATGAGCCTTTTCTCGAAGAAAGCAGACAAATTGCAAATAAGGTGTTAGACTTATTGATACCCAGAACAAACACATATGTGGCTCTTGCAAGTATATATTATGCACGTTCAGATGGAGAAGGTAAAGAAGCTCATGAAAAAGCTGTGTATGCCATATTGAAAGTTGCAGTTCCGCCAAAAGGCCCCAAGAGAGTCCAATTAATTGAGGGTGGAACATCAATAAATCATCAGACAGATATAGGTGAGGCGACAGATGCGTCTGCAGTTGCAGTTATGCTTTCGAGTGTATTAACAAGATACAGCACAAAAGATCATAAGAAACTTAGCTATGCCGTTGTATTGCCCTCGCCGACAAAAAAAGATAACTTTGACATGATTCATGGCTCTGCTGAGATGAGTATGACATCTGTGAGGCCAGGTTATGTCAGTTCATTGAGTTGGAGTGCGTCTGATGGAATTAGTCAAGGTATTGAAAGACCTAACGTGGGAAAAGTATGCAAGATTATGGAACAAGAGGCGATCATCCCATTCTTGGAGCACCATTTGGATGGCTCTTCTTCAATTTCGTCTAGTGCACCGCCTGCAATCACTTCCGTAAGTCCTGGAGGCCCGCCGCTTCTCACATAGCGAATGGGGTATTTGGCATTTTGGCGAAAGAGTCGCCCTTACACCCACGATTCGCGCATTTTTTTTGTTGAAAAAATTGCCGCGAATGCGGCAAAAGCATATAGCCACAGGCGTCAGCCTGTGGTAAAATTCAATCATACATAAACC
>Ga0207056_1086_pt1 | contig 16631 bp, 15 predicted proteins | sample Alteio_BWMinCont_58_FD_153289 | JGI IMG/M metagenome (GOLD analysis project Ga0207056, IMG submission 153289) | Enriched cells from forest soil in Barre Woods Harvard Forest LTER site, Petersham, Massachusetts, United States -... | ecosystem: Environmental > Terrestrial > Soil > Temperate forest >... | reverse complement strand
TTTCCATTGGATTTTCATGCATCCATTCCCAATCTCGAACAGCAATCGTAAAAAGATGAGAAAGTGAAGTTAAATACCGACGAATAGTAGTAGAAGAACGTCTTTGCTTTCGTGCTGTGATTCCTTGTTCCAATAAAATTTTTTTCCCATTGATTATACTGGGTCGTATTGCAGATAAGGCATATTCTCCTAATTCGCTTCGAAACCATTCTAAATGTTGACGAACATTGCGGGCATTCTTAGGTTTTCTTGGTAATTCTTCCAAAAAATAGCGATCAATAGCTTCTGAAAGTGTGTGATTGGATGACTGAACATGGGGTAAATGAATACCCAAAATGGCATTGCGTTGTTGTTCGCTTAGCCATTGCTTGGCAAGTTTTTCATCTGGAAAGGTTTGGATTTGATCAGGATATCCCCTTCGACGAAAACGGACGCGAAAGGTAAGGATATTTTTTGAACTGATGCGCACATCGATTCCAGGTGGTAAGCGTTTTTTGAGAACTTCGAGTTGCTTCACGGTGATGACCCTATGTTTAAGATAATAAACTGGGTCAACTACTGAAACTGGGGATGAAGTTAATGCCGTTTGCTGTGGCTTGCTGTGATCATTTGGTCCACCAGTGGTCCACGGCAGTGGATTCGCCGTTTTAACCAAATCTGGTAGGTCACAACAATCAGGCTCCGACATATCTCCTGATGGGAATTTAAAAAGTGGGGCAAGTAGGACTTGAACCTACGACCAGCGGGTTATGAGTCCGCTGCTCTAACCGACTGAGCTATTGCCCCGAAAGGAGCAGAATAACGATTCAACCCTTCAAAATCAAGCCTTTTTCCCTTAAATAAAAACAATTCAAGTTCTATAAAAAATCTTCAAGACCTTCAAAAATCATATGTAATCTAGTCTCGCCCAATGCTTCTCAAAAAAAATGCTATATTTTTTATTTCAGCTTCCTTAATGTTCAACTAGATATTCTTAGAACTTTTTGTTGAATTGTATTTCAAATAAAAAAAGGTTGGCAAATATGTCTAAAGGGTTTTCTCTGATTGTTTTCTTAAGCGTTTTCTTGCTAAATATGGCATCCTCTTTCGCATCCGACTACATCCTTTGCTTACGCGCCAGAGGTCATCTTGGCGAAGAGCTCTGCACTTATTGGCATGCAGTCAAAAAAAACCACGATATTAACCACGACGCCATTAAACACTTTCCACCCCACTGCAGCCTCACCGGATTCTTTCCAAAAGTTGATTCTAAAGAAACCTACATCCAAGCTGTTGAACAGGCCCTCCAACAACATGAACGTGCCATAAAATCAATCACAATAAATGGTCTGGTTCAAGGAAGTGAAAAAGCAAAACTAGATTACATCAAACTAACCTCTGCCTATTTATTTGCAGTGACTCGTACATTTATAAACATCGCAGCTATTCCGCAAAGACATCTGAAAGACCCTCATGACTTTCCCTATCACATCACCTTACGAGACCACGTATTCCATCATGATGTGGAAAAGAAATTGAAAAAGATCCAGTCTCTTGAAAGAAAAATTAATCTTTCAGCTCAAGTCTCCTGGTCCCTATTTCTTTATGAAAGACATGATGACCATGATGAAAGACATGATGACCATGATGAAAGACATGATGACCATGATGAAAGACACGATGATCATCATGAAAGACATGATGACCATAAACTGCGTGTTATTCACGAGTTCCCATTACATTTCGTTGTAATATTATAAAGATCGCAACTAAAGAGTCATTCTACAGGGCTCATAATAATGTGTGGAGTATTTCCAGGCCTTCGGTCGCCCTTTCCAGGGCCTCCTCAGCCTGGACTTGGCTAACTGAATCGCACCTTCAATGCTCAGGACAGTTCTTACTGCGGCACTTCTCCAATCTTTAGTTCTTTTAAAAATTGCCACAGAAGTGGTGAACACTTATCTTCAGACAACTTTGTCCAATCATACATATTGTATTTCAATTCCCCACTCATTTCCGAAGATATTACCAGAGGGTCGATCACATGATAAATCATCCCAACTCGGTAAAATGTGTAAGGCTCGCTTTCACCTATTCCTGGAACGTTGTCAACCGTTGTCAAGTTGTCCAAAAGTTTGAGTGAATCAAACGTCATAGCAACCTCTTCCGCAAATTCACGTCTCAGCGCTTCCTCAGGTGATTCTCCAAACTCAATCCCGCCACCCGGAAAGTCTAATAAACCTGCACATGGACCACTCTCTTGCTCAATTAACAAGATTTTTCCATGAAAGATAACTACACCATAAACACCTATTCTAGTAATCCTTTTAGGAAAAACTATCCTCTTAGACTCACCTAAGGACTCTTTTAAAGTTTGTAACGTTTCTAGAGGCTTCAACTGGTTGCCATTCAATTCCATAGAAAATCTACCTTTTGATATTGTCGATATATATGATAGGCTTTCAAACATAACATGAGACAGATGAAATTGCAATAAGCGAACAAGTTATTGACAACAAATACTTAATTTGCGAATATTATGTTTGTGAATAGAAATGTTTCACAAATTAGTCGTTAGTCGTTGAAAGGAGACATATGGAAAAGTTTATGCTTAACTTATCATTTTTAATTCAATCTTCAGAATTATCACTCCTTGCTGCTCCTTTCCACCATCATCATCACAATCATTCTTAAATAACTTTTAGCAACACTTACGAGAACCTCTCGTCAAGAGTGCCTGCTAATGGTTATCTTTTTGCTTATTATTTAAAAAAACCACTTTTTTACAAACTTTGATCTTCGCAAACTTATTACATTGTGAACATCAAAAAATTTTATCTTTAACTTTTGGAGAAAAAAAAATGTCTAATTATTTTATCCGTGGACTTCTTGTATTATTAACAGTTTGTTCCACAATTTATCTTTCAGCTGACGATCTTATCGTTGGGACAACAAGTGCTTATGCACCTTATGTCAGCCTTAACGAACAAGGCGAATATGTTGGTTTTGACATCGATATTGCCAATGAACTTGGCAAAAAACTCAATCGTCGCATAGTCATCAAGGACTTAGGCAGCATGCCGGCCCTATTCCTTGCCCTTAAACAAAACAAGGTTGATGTACTCATTTGGGCCATTTCCATTACTGCAGAGCGGCAAAAACAAATGGAAATGATCTATTATCAAGGGGAAAAAGTGACATCACTGCCACTCCTCTTCTGGAAAGCCTTCCCAGAAAACGTCGCATCTTTAAACGACATGGCCAACAATCCTAAGGCTGTCATTGCTGTTGAAGCAGGATCCTTCCAAGAGAATTTTCTCCGGAGTGTTCCTGGGCTTACCCTAAAGCAAGTAGATAAGGTCATGGATGCCATTTTTGAAATCAAATACGGCAAATCTACAGCAACTATGATAGATCCCTCGTTACTTTCAAAGTATCGTCAACAATTTCCTGAATTAACAATTTTAGACGTCCCTTTGCCTGAAGCTGAACAATCTTTTGGCTCTGGAATCTGTCTAAATAAAAAAAATTCTGCCCTCATTGCTGATATCCGCCAAGCAGTTTCTGAACTCCGCTCTGAAGGCAAAATCGACGAACTGGAAAAAAAATGGGATATCGTGGGTATACCAGACTCTAGTTAAAATTTCCCATTCTGGCTGCGCCAAAGCTCCCGGGGTTGCACGATCGTAAGTCACCCCATATTTCTAATATTGGGTGACTTACGATCGTGCAACCGCGGGGCTTTCGCGCAGCCAGAATGGGAAATTTTAACTAGAGGCTGGTATAAATAACTTATGGATATTGATTATTTAAATCTAACTTATCGTTCTATGCCCCTGCTTATGCAGGGAGCATGGATGACATTGCAAGTGCTATTGGCAGCCAGCAGTATAAGCTTATGCGTTGGAATATTGTTAGGCATCTTAACCTGCAACAGATTGAGATCAAATGCTATAGCCCCTTTTGTAGAGGTTATCACATTCATTCTGCGTGCTGTGCCTTTCTATGTACAATTGCTTATTGTGTACTTCGTTCTGCCAGACTTGCTGAACATTAACATGGAGGCATTTACTGCCTCCATAATTGCACTAGGGCTATGCTCATCGGCATACACGGCTCAAGTGGTGCGCTGCGGCATTAATTCCATTCCTACAGAACAATGGGAATCGGCATCAACGCTAGGTTATTCCACACCAGCATGTCTACGCTATATCATTTTCCCACAAATGCTTCGGAACGTCCTCCCAGCAATAACCAATGAGCTAGATGCTTTGTTGAAAAGCACAGCCATTCTTTCTTCAATCGGCTTGCTGGAGTTAACCAGAATGGGCATGAATATCGTTTCACGAGAAATGGAACCTCTGGCCATTTACCTGACCATTGCCGTATTTTATGTCATCATTTCAGGAGGGATCAATTTGGTCTCTAGATCTATTGAAAAGAGGTTTCGCTATGTTAACAGCTAACTCAATATCTTTGAAAAAAGGACCAAACAAAATAGACATTCTGTCTGATGTCACTGTAGAAATACCTCGAGGCAGCATTACTCTATTTTTTGGTTCCAGCGGCGCAGGCAAAAGCACATTGCTACGCTGTCTAGCACAGCTAGAAACAACTTATGAAGGTGATATTTATTATGAACAAATTTTGCTTAAGAAAGTGCCTCCCACAAAACGGGCACATCTTGTAAGTTTTATATCGCAGTCCTATGCACTTTTCCCCCACTTAACTGTTTTAGATAACTGTGCACAGGTTTTGCAAGTAACCGCACAAGAAAAACCGGCCATAGCAAAGCAGAAAGCCTTAGACAATTTGGCTAGTCTTGGAATGGATGGATATGCACAATCATACCCTCATCAACTTTCAGGAGGACAAAAACAACGCGTGGCTATAGCTAGAGCTCTAACACTCAATCCTGCGATGTTGCTTTTAGATGAGCCCACATCGGCACTTGATCCAGAAAACACACGTATTTTAAGTAAGATTTTGTGCAAATTGAGAGATCAGGGCAAAGGTATCGTTATTGCTACACAGGATATGAGTTTTGTTCCACAAGTGATGGAGCGGGCCTATTTCATGAAATCAGGTTCGATTGCATCAACAGAATCTAGGTTGGCACAGGATATGCAGGCATACGCATCAGGCTAAGCAAGAAAACTTCATGGTAAGAAATTAAACGCAAAGGCGCAAAGACCCGAAGTCGCAAAGAAAGTAGAGGAGAGGAGATTTAATTTTCATTTTGGCTTGAAAAAATATCTTCTTCTTCTCTTTGCGGCTTCGGGTCTTTGCGCCTTTGCGTTTTATTTCTTACTATGAAGTTTTCTTGCTTAGCCTGATGCTCTTGTTAATGAGCCTCAGAGGTCAGCTGTGAAAGTTTTTTGATCTCGCGGCCTTCTGCGTCAAAATTTGAAGAAATTTTACCACAGAGATCACAGAGAGAAGGGGAGAGAATGGGAGAAATTTGGATTGCTTGTGAGAGACTCTTTTCCCCCTCCTTTTCCCCCCTTCTCTCCGTGATCTCTGTGGTAAAATTTCTGTTTATGCGTTAGGTTGATGCCTCATCTTATTTCATATATTTAGCAAAATCAGCCTCTGTTTGGAACAGGATCATATCTGATTAAGTTGTTGCTAGGATCTCGTATTTCTCGGTAGCACCAGGGGTCAGAATTTTCACGCATGAGGCGGTCGCATCCCAGCAGAAAACCTTCAATAAAGCCATGTTGCTGCATAGCTTCAAGAGTATATTGAGAGCTGCTTGGAAAGAAATGACTCCGCGGTCCATCTGCAGGGGAAATAACGTCTTGATGAAATTTAATTAAACGCTCTGCAATAGGTCCTACAATTGGAGTAGGATGTTGTTTTTGCTTTGCTGCTACGAGATAATTGGCAAGGTTAGCATCCTTTCCCCAAGGATCCCCGGAAAGGGTATTTGCTAAACAAAAGAAGAATATAACTAAACAAAATTTGTTCATGTTTCAAGCCGCTCTTTGAGTCGATCTCTAATTTTATAAAGGATCGATTCTTCAAGATCGAAGGGGTCATATGGTGCATAATTTTTACCCCAACGCACATCTTTAAAGACCACTCCACTAAATTCGCGCACTTCTTTGTATCGAGGGACTAAATGGACATGAATCTTTGGAGAAGTATTGCTGAGAGCTGCATAATTCATTTTGTCTGGCTTAAAGAGGTCTTTTAGGGCTGTTTTCACTTTTGAACCTATCAGGAAAAACTCCTCTCTGATTTCTCCATCGATAGCTAAAAAGTCTTCAATACCTTCGTCATTTTTGAGGAGAATAAAGACCCTACCGAGGTAGCATTGATTTTCATGCAAATATACATCCCAATGCTTATAGGATTTTATTTTAAGCTGATCGTAATCCATGATTTTAACCTCTGTGAGCCTGTGAGAAAAACGATATTTGGTTTGTCCCGGCCCTCCGGGACGGTATGTGTTGGTTGGCGCTATCCCAGGCTTCGCTCACCCCTCCGGGGAGCTTTAGCCTGGGCTATTATGTGAACAGACCCTCCGGGCTGTATGAGAAGCCTTTGTTTGAAAATCACTTTTTCACACTGCCCGGAGGGCTGTTTACGTAACAGCCCAGACTGAAGCTCCCCGGAGGGGTAAGCGAAGTCTGGGTAACCGTCAAACAACACATAACGTCCCGGAGGGCCGGCACAATAATTATCAATTTTTTCTGCCTCTAATATCAGATGATCCAATCCATTATGGCTCAATAACTTTCAAAATTTCAAGTTTAATTGAATTTTTTAAAAATTAAGGCATAAATAATCTTTTTCTTATTCCCATTACCTGATTTAATTCAAATTTCTACACTGACTGGAGGAATATATGGAAAATCAAAATATTTTCAAAAAAATGCAGCCTGCAATCATATGGGGAATAGCTGACCTCTATTTTATCTTCGCTGTCACAATAACAATACTGTTTGGAGTCCTATCTCCAGACATGCAAAAACAATTAAACCTCACTAGCGCACATTTAGGTTTTCTTGGCTTTGCATTCTTCCTCAGTTTTGGAGTCACACAGCTACTAACCGGAGGCCTTATTGATTCTTGGGGTCCACGGTTTTCTTTGACAATAGCTCCTTGTATTGCTGCTACAGGTCTCTTTCTACTGACAACTGCAGAAGGATTTAACCAGGCTTTTCTGGCTCAGCTTATTACAGGAGCAGGCTTATCCATTTCCTATGTCGGAGCAATCTATCTTGCAGCTATGTGGTTTACACAGAAATATTTTTCACTCTTAGCCGGCATGACCCTTATGTCTGCAAACATTGTATCAGCTTCGCTAATATCTATTATGGCGCTAGCGGGTGCTGTGGAGGTAAATTTTCGGATTATTACAGGTATTTTAGCTGTTGTAGCACTCACGATGGCATTTCTTTTGTTTCTCATTGTTCGAAAATCGCCTAATGCAAATCAAAACGACAAAACGCAAAAATCACCGTTTTGGAAGGATTTACGTAATCTCCTGCACATTCCTCAATTTTGGCTTGGAGCTATCTATTTCAGCACAACCATCTGCGTCTATTTGGCTTTTTCATCACTATGGAATGTGCCCGAATCTCTCGCCTATGGACACAGTCTTAAAACAGCCACTATGATGAGCGCTACACTGCGTTTTGGAAGTGCATTGGGTGCAATAATATCAGGATTGATTGCAGGCTATATGTCGGGATCTTCTACGATCATTAGATGCTACAGTGCCGGTGCAATACTCTGCGGCGTGGTCTTAATTTATGGCCCCATACTTTCCGTTCCAGTAGTATTCCTTCTGTTTGCTCTTTTAGGATTTTTTTTCGGCGGTGCTGCAATGGGCTTCCCATTTGTAGGACAATACATCCCAGCGACATTAAAAGGGACAGGATTCGGACTGATGGCAGCAATGGGATATCTCTTGAGTGCCTTTATGCAATATTTAATTGGTTTAATTCTAAGCAAGCAGGTTTTAATTGGCTCTGATCCTACTGTAGAGGCATTCAAGATAGCCTTGACACCATTAGTGATTGTGCTTGCAATAGGCTGGTTCTGCTCTCTATGGCTGCGAGATACACAAAACACAGCTTTAAAAAAACAGGTCTGATAATGACAGAAGAATCAACGCCTGATCAGGTACTTTTTATTTTCGGCCCATACCAGATACTTAAGCTCATTGGACAAGGAGGCATTGGAGAAGTTTTTTTAGCCTACGATACCAAATGTAAAAGAACAGTCGCCCTAAAAAGACTCCGCACCGATATTCAAGTTAAAGCAAGTGCGCGTGAGCAGTTTATTAACGAAGCGCGCTACACAAGCCTCCTAACGCACCCTGCAATCATCCCTATTCTTTCAATAGAGTCAGAAGGAGATGTTGTTTACTATACCATGCCCTTTATTGAAGGAACGACTCTTAAGGATGTTCTTGAAGCCACTCAACAACATGCGGATACGAGAGGCTCCATTCTAAGCCTATGCGATATTTTTTTGCATATCTGTCAAGCTGTAGCCTATGCACATTCCAAAGAACTCATCCATTGCGACCTTAAGCCATCAAACATCATGATAGGTTCGCATGGAGAAGTGACCATTCTAGATTGGGGCTTGGTAACCCCTACACAAAAAGAAGAAAACACAGAAAAGCCCGAAAAAGTATCGGGAACAATGGCGTATATTGCCCCTGAGCTTATCTACGGCGCATCTCCTAGTTATCAAGCCGAAATTTATTCTCTGGGGATGATCCTATACCAAATGCTGACGTTGCGCCACCCTTTCCATCGAAATACCATTCAGGAATATCATCAAAAAATCGAAAAGGAAGTGCTCCTCGACCCCGCAGAAGTCGCTCCCTTCCGAAACATACCACCAGCATTATCAAATATTGCACTCAAGTGTCTTGCAGGTACTCCAAAAGAACGCTATCAAACCATTGAAGAGTTACTGCACGATCTTTCTGCTTTTATTGAAGGCGATAACTTTAATGCTAATCCTCTTATTACTGCAAATACACTGTTATCAAACAAACAGTATCCTGAAGCACTTAAGGAATATCGGAAAGTAAGCCGTGACTATCCCCATACAGATGTGGGACGCAAAGCGCTCTATTTGGCAGGAATAGCACTTCTGGAAAAGGCTAAAACAAAGCCATCTACGCAGGCATTTAGACGAGCTTTTATGGAGTTTGAGAAACTCCAAAGCACGGATGCAGGCCCCCTTTCATATTTGGGAAAAGCACTCATCTATCAGGCACAGAAAAAAATTGACGAAGAGATAGCTATCTTTGAACACGCCTTTCACCACTATTCTCAACACCCACTCATGGAAGATTTGCAAATAGCTCTCATGCGCCGTCTTCCTGAATGCACTGCGTGGCCTCGACAGTATGCGTTGCGGTTATTTTTACTGGCTGCGCAATATCTCCCAGCACAAGAGTCAAACGCTGAGACAGAAAAGACCTTGATCGATTTTACAAACCAACTAGAACCCTTTTTTTTTCTTGCAGAGCATGATATATCAGAATGGACTCCAGAATCACGTCGGAAAGCTATTGCCATCCAGCTAGCTTTTTGGTTAGGTAAATCCGATGCAATCGTAGAGATCATGGACGAGGTGCTGCAAACCTCACCAGTTCTTCTAGCGCTCATACAAAATGCTCTTTTTGCTCTTCTTGAATTAGGGGAACTGGAGGTCGTGGATAAAAAGCTGAATACCTTATTTCAAAGATTTCTCGACGTACAAGCGATAGCAAAGTTAGAATTGATTTATAATGCAGTCCTTATACATCAGCAGGGTTTCACTCATTTTGACGAGCATTTCTTTTTAAAAATGCCCAGGTCACTCGACACAGAAAACTTACAACCCCTTTGGCATATTCTCGAAACTGCGCTGAACAATCAAAAAACTCAGATTGTCCATAAAAGCGCCCAACTTTTACAAAATCATTCTCTCTCAGCTGAACAGCAACTGCAGCTTGACTGCTACCGAATCTGGGCTTTTTTATTGGAAGATGAACAATCTGCAAGCGCTCAGGTTTTTGAACAATATCCAAGAGAAGAATATGCCCACAAAGCTCTTTCCCTTAATTTTCTTTATGGTTGTTGGCTTGCTTTAAAAAGTGGAAAAAAGACAGCTCTTCAACACCTTTCTTCTGTACCTTTAGAAGAACAACCCAATTCATGGAAGTCATTGCTTGAAGTCATAACACAAAAAAAAGGGACCCATAAGCATGACAAGCATACTTATGAATCCCCATGGGAAAAGCGGCGGCTATGCCGCCGATTGACCCTATTCTATCATTGTGCAAACAATGAAAAAAATGCTGATAAATACCGATTATTTGAACAAATGCAATATAAGCCCAAAAAATGACTTATATTCTATTATTCACGTTGCCCAAAGCTCTAGCTTTCGATGCGGCCGATTGACCAGATGAAGATGATGCATTCGACTGATCTTGGTTAGCCACCTGTTGCATTGCCTGATTCTGTATTTGTACTTGCTGTTGTGTTGTATTAGTAGTTGAAACTGGCATTGAATTTAACGCATCTAAGCTCGCATCATTAACACTATTCGAACTTGGTACTGGCGTCGTCATAAAAACCTCCTAGTCATAACACCTTTGTTATGCCTAAATCAAATTAACGCTCTAAAGGGATCCTTTCGAGTTAACTACCCGAACTACCTTCCCTTTATATATTCATTATATAATAAAAATAATTTATTGTCAATTTGAGGGGAGAAACTTGACTAGAGAAACGCCTTAATTGTGGAAAACATTACGCACGGTTGCTCAACGTAAGGAAAATGTCCACAATTGTCTATTTTCATAAATTTAGAATTAGGAATTGTCTGGTTGATATGTTCCGCCATTCGATAGGAAATCGGATCAGAATCACCATGCAGAATTAATGTTGGGCATTTGATAGCCGATAATTCGTTAAAAATATTGAATGGTTTAAAGAAAACCTCGCTGCATACTAGGTCGAAAGTTTTTAAACCAGTCAGAATTCCCTGCTGAGGAAGTCTGAAATTCAATTTATTGATATCTTCAGGATTGTATAGATAGGTTTGAAATACAATTTTTAGCTCTTTCTCAACAGTTTCAGGATCACCAGACTTGTAGAGATCTGTTGCTTTAATTAATTCTATTTCATCATGAACAGGCGCAAGGCGTTTTGTGATGTCAGATATGAATTGAAATAATTCGTCCTGCGATGCAGGCATTGTGCCTATTAAAATCAACTTATCAACTGCGTCGGGATGTCGAATAACATACTGCATTGCTAAAAAAGAGCCCCAGGAATGTCCTAAAACTGTTATCTTATCAAAATGAAACGCGTGCCTAATGCTCTCGATATCTTCTACAAATGTGGGTACATTGACTTGTTTTTCTGTTAATTCACTCGTAGAATGTCCACATCCCCGCTGATCATAAAAAACGACCATGTTGTTTTCTGAAAGTTCTGATAGGAAAGGTAATAAATAATCCTGAGATAATGGAGGAGCGCCATGAACAACAATGATCGGATTTCCATTCCCAACATATTGGCAGTAGAGTTGAGCACCGTTGGCAGAAATAACTTTTTCCTGCATTTGGGGCAAAGGTGCGGCTTGACATATATCGAATAAAGAGAAAATGGTCAGCAAGGAGAAGATAAGCTTGTAGAACATAATTTAAACCTTTTTTATGGAAAATTATAACGTATTTTTGTTCTAAATGCAATTAGATTCCAGCAGATTTAAGCAGGCTTTTTTCACAGAGATTATCCCTGAGATCCAATCCCATAATGATATCATCGATATAGCGATCTTTAACTTTCAGTCGATTCTTCAACCTACCCTCTTCTTCGAATCCCATTTTTTTGTAGAAAGAAATAGCCGCGATGTTCGAGGCTCTGACATTTAACTGGATTTTTTCTATTGCATTCGAATTTTTGGCCCAATCAATTAAATGTTCTAACAGAATTGTCCCAATGCCCTTCTTTTGCCACCCAGAATGAACAACAATATTTAAGTCTGCAACATGTCGTAATGATTGTAAGTGGAGCGGCTCTAAAAAGGCGTGACCGACAATTTGAGTTTTATTTTCTGCAACAAAGTACACTCCATTTTTATTTTTAAGAAATGCAGAAATGGTATTGATCACATTTTCATCGGTCAATTCAAAAGGTTGCGAACAAAGGAAACCAGGTTCTTTTGCAATTTCACGTTCTGCATCAGCGATTGCATGGGCGTCAGAGATTGCAGCATGCCTGATTGTTATGTTCATTTGTTCCTCGTGATTTGAAATTAAACCTAACCTAGTACACTGTAAAGTTTATCTTATATTATCTTTACTTTCATGTAAAACCACTCTCTATGATAAGCTAAAGGTTTCTTGTTTTGTACCGGCCCTCCGGGACGGTATTTAGAGGCGGAGTATTCCCAGGCTTCGCTGACCCCTCCGGGGAGCTTCAGCCTGGGCTATTACGTAAACAGCCCTCCGGGCAGTGTGAATGGCTGATTTTCAAACAAAAGCATCCACATACAGCCCGGAGGGCCTGTTCACGTAATAGCCCAGGCTGAAGCTCCCCGGAGGGGTCAGCGAAGCCTGGGTAACCGCCAACCAACAACACCCCGTCCCGGAGGGCCGGCACAAAATGCGATAACAATTGTAGCAAGGTTTTCTACAAAGCGAGATCAAAACTATGATCAAAAATATTCGGATAAAAATAATACTGCTGTTCTGTCTATGCTATGGAAATTGCCTTGCAAATACTCCTGTAAGCCAAAAAGATTCCAAAACATTTGTTATTACCTGCTGTACAGGAGAATTGGGCTCAGCCGCTGCTAGACTGCTCGCACGTGATCATCATCTAATCCTACCGGGTCGGAATATCTCTAAACTTCAGCAGCTTAGTAGTCTTATTAAGAATCAAAATTTTCAAAGGAGAATAGCATGTATCTAGGCTACGTTATCATCTATGTTGCAGACGTTCCAGCGACCATTTCGTTTTACGAAAAAGCATTTGGACTCAAAACCCGATTCATTCATGAAAGCAACCAATATGCTGAAATGGAAACGGGCCAAATCCCCCTTGCATTCGCTGATGAGAAGTACGTGATCAATTCTCATCAGTTTCGGCCGAATAGAAAAAACGAACAACCCGCAGGAGCTGAAATCGCCCTCGTTGTCGATGATGTTGAAAAAAAATTCAAACATGCAGTTGATTCTGGAGCCACTGCAGTTGTAAAACCCATTAAAAAACCATGGGGCCAAACTGTTTCCTATGTACGCGACAATAATGGCTTTCTCGTCGAAATCTGCAATGCCGTAACTGGGTAGAGCTTACCAGTTATCATTCAAAAATAGTAATAATCGATTTCTTCATTTTTCTTTGGACCTATGACTCGCCAGTTGAGACGCAAGCTAAAGCGATCAAAATGAATTTGACCGAAATAGGTATCCCCATCACATAAATGAGAATCGACAGACGTAAGGGAATGCTTGCTTGTTGGCGCAAGGTGAAACAGAAAAACAGGATGGTCTGGACCTCGACGCAAGTGCTCAAGAGAGATGACACCAATGTGACGGTCAAAAGTCCAGCGAAACACATTAGTAAAATTTACCTCATCACCGAGCTTTCCATGCCAACTACCCTTCTCATTAAAAATTAGGGTGTTGTTATTTTCTTTTACAACAACAACGTCCCCTTTTCCTTTTCCATTCCAACCTGATTCCTCCCTGGATTTCGCATTGAAAGTCAACTGCGCTACCTTCAAAAGCTTTTCCCAAAAAGCTAACAAGATTTGGATCTTGTTTTCTTGATTTGCAAGCCTTATCGAAGAATCTTCCTTTACAACGTAGTAATCCTTTTTCTCATGTGCTGGCAAAAGGGTATATGCTTTTTTAAGCAATAACTCAACCTCGGCTATGAGCGGATATGCAGGGTTAAACTGATAGTATCGAGTTTTTCCCTCGTAATAACTCACGATGAGTCCCCCCTTTTCCAAGCGAAGCAAGGCTTTTTGGATAGGTGTAAGGGGTATTCTGAGTAATCGATGCAGTTGCGTGCCATAACATCGTCCATTTACAAATAAAAAAATGAGAATTCTTTGCACACTTTTGTTGCCACAGAGCACTTCAAGCATAAAAATATTAAACCTCGCTTCAATCAGTGTAACCTAGATATTAAGTTATAGCGCTAACGTTGGGCAACCATCGATAATGTACCGCCCCTCCTGCCGAAACAATTGCAAAAGTGCCTTATCATCAGGCCAACGGCCTGACGTATAAAAGCCTAGGGCACCGCCCTAGGTATTATGGAGAGGTTTATTCAGGCTGAAAGTCTGACGTATGGCTATACGTCAGGCTTTCAGCCTGCAGCACATGTTTGTATCACACCTAGGGCGGTGTCCTAGGCTTTTATACGTCAGGCCGTTGGCCTGATGATGCGGCACTTCTGAACATATCATCAACCCCCTAAAGATGCTCTTATTCCAACTACTATCTAATCTTCATAACCTACTTTATAGTTTGTTACATACACTCATTTCCCTATTTTTGATTGAAAACAGAAAAAAATCAAGCTAAAATAATCGATTTCAATCAAAATTTCATAAATTTAAGGAAAAATATGACAGTTCGATGCGACTGGACATTGGAAGAATTGCAGGACTTTTATGAAATGCCACTTCTTCAATTGATCTCGAAATCCAATCTCCTTCATTCCCAATTTCACGAACCTTCAAAAGTTCAAGTCTGCAGCCTCATTTCCATTAAAACAGGAGGATGTCCAGAAGATTGCAAATACTGCGCTCAATCATCTCGCTACCAAACTTCAGTTTCTGCTCAACCTATGATGCAATATGAACAGGTATTAAACGATGCCAAAAAAGCTGTGGAACAAGGAGCCACTCGAATCTGTTTAGGAGCAGCTTGGAGGGAAGTGCGCGATAATAAGCAATTTGAAGATGTCCTCTGCATGATCAAAGGGATCGCAGATTTGGGAGTGGAGGTTTGCTGCACATTGGGAATGCTTAAAGAACATCAAGCAAAGCGACTCAAGGAAGCCGGTCTTTATGCTTATAATCACAATCTCGATACGTCGGAAAAATATTATAAATCCATCATTACCACAAGGACATACCAAGATAGGCTAAATACATTAGATATCGCTGAAAAAGCCAATTTAAGCACATGCTGCGGAGGTATTCTTGGATTAGGAGAAACCCCTCAGGACAGATTGGAACTATTGCTCACTTTAGCTAGACGAAATCCCCATCCCGAATCAGTCCCCATTAATCGATTGAGTCCAATTCCTGGAACTCCGCTTGAAGATCAACCTAAAATTACCGTTTGGGAAATGGTACGCATCATCGCAATCGCCAGGATTGCCATGCCAAAAGCGATGATTCGATTATCAAGCGGACGAAATGAAATGTCGTTTGAAGAACAAGCCCTCTGCTTTGTAGTTGGAGCCAATTCTATTCATGCTGGGGAAAAGCTATTGACGGTAGCTAACACCTCAATTGACAAGGACGAGCAGATGTTTCAACTTCTTGGCCTTAAAAAACAACCCGCATACGCAAAAGGTTGCTCTGCATGACAATGCATCTGGAGAATAAACTAGAGACCCGTAAAAGACTTGGAAATCTACGGCAATTGCAGGTTACACAAGATCTCATCGACTTTTCTTCTAATGATTATCTCGGCCTTGCAAGGTCTCCAAAGTTAGCTGCAGCAGTATTTCAAGAATGGAATGCTCATGCAAGCCACCTCAATGGATTAGGGTCGACAGGCTCTCGTCTTCTCACAGGCAATTCAGAATATGCTCAAGATTTAGAAAATAGGATCGCAACGTTTCATGGCTACGAAGCAGGACTTCTTTTCAACTGTGGATATATGGCGAATGTTGGATTGTTTTCAGCTATTGCTGGGAGTGCAGACATCATCATTTTTGATACCCAGGTACATGCTTCAACCCATGATGGCATTCGTTTAAGCAAAGCTAAGGCATTTCCGTTCAGACATAACGATGTCGAACAGCTTGAAAGTCGACTTAGAAATTGCTTCGTCAATCGAGTTGGAATCCGTTTTATTTGCGTAGAGTCTATTTACTCCACAGATGGCTCAAAGGCACCACTGCCTGAAATCTGTCGACTTGCAACACAATATAAAGCGCACCTGATTGTCGATGAGGCTCATGCTATAGGGGCATGTGGTCCTTGTGGACGAGGTCTTGGAGCGGAACACAATCTTACTTCGCAAGTTTTTGCTCAAATAAACACCTTTGGCAAGGCACTTGGAACACACGGAGCCATTGTTTTGGGAAGCAATCTCTTGAAACAAACGCTCATCAATTTTGCGAGGTCTTACATTTACACTACCGCGCTTCCTTTTCATTCACTTGCTGCAATCAAATGCAGTTACGATCTATTTCCCTCTCTTGAGTATCAGCGAAAGCATCTTCAGAAGCTATCACAGATTTTTCGTGAAGCTTATCCACAGGGATCTTCTACGCATATTCAATCTGTACCAATTGAAGGAAATGATGCTGTGAAGCATCTGGCAAATAAGTTCGCACAACAGGGATTTGATGTGAGACCTTTATTAAGCCCCACAGTTCAACGAGGACATGAGATGTTGCGTATTTGTTTGCATGCGTTTAATA
>Ga0207056_1085_pt1 | contig 16828 bp, 15 predicted proteins | sample Alteio_BWMinCont_58_FD_153289 | JGI IMG/M metagenome (GOLD analysis project Ga0207056, IMG submission 153289) | Enriched cells from forest soil in Barre Woods Harvard Forest LTER site, Petersham, Massachusetts, United States -... | ecosystem: Environmental > Terrestrial > Soil > Temperate forest >... | reverse complement strand
CAGGGAAATAACGCAGGAAGAACACAAGGCACGACGCGATGAATTATCTAATATTTCGTCAGTCTTTTTTTCTAGACTTCGAAAAAGAAAGATTGAGTCCAAGGAAGGAAAAGTTGAATAGTCCGATTTTAGCTCGCAGTATTTATAATTCAAGAGGAGGATGCATGTAGGAGGTTCCAAATGACATACCTCCTCCGAAAGATGCTGTGATGTTTATCATTAGAACTAATAAAACAAGGCAGACATAGTAAAGTTTGCTGATTCCCATTTGCTCCCTTATTAGTGCCAAAGCAATAGTAAGGATGGCTGTCGATATTCCAAACCACATGTGCCATGTCAGGAAGGTTTTCATAAGGCCTTCATAAGAAACTGCATAGCTATAAATTAGCCCTAACAATGCTGTGAATGGGGATATAATCGCGGCTGAAATGAGCATAAATCGAGAAGAAAATTCGAATATTGGTTTTCTATACCATGCAAACAGGCATTCTGAAATCGCCAGCATGTTAATCAATGCAATTGGGAAGTGTAAAAAAACCAAATGGTAGCTTCCGATCCATTCTGTCCATGAGAGATCTAATTCTTCTGAATCTTGTACGTTTTCGAAAGCAGATTCTGTCTTATGGTGGCCTTCATGAGCCAATACAAGGCAATTAAGCGTGAGAAAGTACAAAAGAAAAAGTAATCTCATTTATGTCCCTTGGAATGAAGGTATTACACGTGGACAGTATGGACGATACAGAAGGGACATAAGGAGGTAATTGCAGAAGTGCGGAATCATCAGGCCAACGGCCTGACGTATAAAAGCCTAGGGCACCGCCCTAGGTATTATGTAAACGTTATTTCAGGCTGAAAGCCTGACGTATGGCTATACGTCAGGCTTTCAGCCTGAAATAACGTTTACATAATACCTAGGGCGGTGCCCTAGGCTTTTATACGTCAGGCCGTTGGCCTGATGATTCGGCACTTCTGCAATTGCCTCCTTAGGTCCTTTATGTCCCTTGTCCCTTCTGTATCGTCCATTACTGGCACATAACTGTGAACTTATTTTAAACCCAACAAATTGTTCAATGGTCTGACGATGAAAAGCCACAAAACTGAATACAGTATTGGTCCAAAAAGAAGCGGGAGATAAGCGTATTGTTGAGGTATACCCACTATTGCTGGGATGTTTACCCAAAAAATTCCGACAGCGGCCACAATGAATCCCAGAATAGCTCCTGTTGCCAGCATGCTAGCAATTTCGTCTTTCGGAAAAGTGTCTTTTGCAAAGGCAATGTATAGAACGTTCCAAATTCCCCAAATGATAGGGATGAAATGTAAAAAGGGGATGCTCAAAACTTGAGGTTTGTCAGCAAGAACTGCTAAACACAATAAAAATGGCAGTAGGGTGCTTGGACAGGCTATTCCAGCAATAAATGCTTTTAAATACTTCATGACATTTCCTTCTTTTTAAATTAAGTGTGCATGATGTTTTTTTTGACCCAATTTATTTCATCTTGAGTAATCGTGTGGGCTCTTCCTTCATATACCTTTAAAGTGACATTGGCGCCAAGTTTTTCCAGTAATACCTTGGATTGTTCCGATCGTTCTAATGGCACATGAGGATCTTGATCACCATTACTCATGAATATGGTTGTCCCTTCGAAATTTCCCTGATATTTCGTTTCATCAATTGTGCTGCCTATTAGCCCACCTGTGAAGGCAACGATGCCTCCATATTTCGCAGCAAATCTTGCTGAAACCTCCAGAGCTAAGCATGCTCCTTGCGAAAAACCCGCGATATAAATTTGGTGCTTGGGGATAAATTTTTCTGTTTCATCAAGTAATTTCTTTATTTCTGCAATCGAAGTAGAAAGATAGGGTTCATTGAGCTTTTTCTCTGCCATAAAGCTGTGGGGATACCAAGTGCCATTTGGGGCTTGAGGGGCAGCGACGTAAAAACGATCATCGCATAACATATCTGCAAGACTCAAGACACCCCTGGTATTACCGCCTCGACCATGAAGTATAATTAATGCTTTAGATGCTTTAGTGATTAAAGGTCCTTGATATAGCACCTCAAAGCTAGTCATCAATCTTCATACCCTTTGATATTCAATTGGATTGGTGGAAGCCTGTTTTCTATTTTGGTTCTATTTTGCTCTTCCCATGGAGGTAGTTTGAGAGACTCCCCAAGATGCTCAAGAGGCTCGTCGATGGCAAATCCTGGTGGAATTGTTGCAATTTCAAATAGGACCCCTCCAGGCTCCCTGAAGTAGATAGAATGGAAATATTCTCTATCTATAACAGGGGTCACATTAAGGCCGAATTTCAACAGTTTTGCACGAGCTTCGAGTTGTGAGGCGTCGTCAGCTGTAGCAAAAGCCACGTGATGAATAGTGCCATACCCTCCAATGCCCCTTAATGTATCCGGATTACAAAGTACGTCTACAAAGTCTCCGTTTTTACCATTAGCGGAAAAGCGAAAACGGTTTCCTTTTTCAGCAACTAATTTGTGATCCATTTGTCCGACGAGTAAACCTGCTGTTTTCTCATAACACTCCTCAGACAGGGTCATGCCGTAAAATCCTTTGATTGCAAATTCGGCAGGAATATTCCCATACGTAAATCCAGGTCTTTCATCTTTCTTATTAGCCACAAGCTCCAACCCTAAACCGTCATGGTCTTCAAAATAAATGACTAACTCATCGAATCGCTGTTGTGGTCCTTCATAATCGATGTTGAATTTATCCAATCGTTTAATCCAGTAATCCATTGACTTTTCTGGAATAGAAAAAGAAGTGACTACGAGTTGCCCTGTGCCTTTTCTGCCTTGGGGAATGTCACGATAAGGAAAAAAAGTGAGGATTGTTCCAGGGGAACCGCTTTGATTGCCGTAGTATAAGTGGTAGACTTCAGGCGCATCAAAATTGATTGTTTTTTTCACTAGCCGTAGTCCTAAAATGCCAGCGTAAAAATCCACGTTTTTCTGTGGATCCGATGCCAAGGCGGTAATGTGATGCAGTCCTGTAACGAGTTGAGTCATACTTCAATGTGTTAGCACAAATGGATCGAACCCGCAATAATTTTTTCAGCAATTCCCTAAGAAGCAAATGGACATGAATGGACATGGACGGTAATGGACTGTAATGGACGATGCAGCACCGTCCATTACAGTCCATTACGGTCCACTACAGTCCATTACCGTCCATGTCCATTTACTAACTGCTTTTTAAAATATATTTTGACATTCCTTTGCATGCGAACTATGTTGAAATTCAGATATGAAAACTATAAAAGGGGCGTGTTATGAATAACAAATATGCTGAGTTTTTGACTCCTCAAAATTGTGCAATCACTTTAATTGATTATCAGCCAGCTATGTATTTCGGAGTACAAAGCCATGATCGTTTGACCATCATGCACAATGCAGCCACCTTGGCAAAAACTGGCAAACTCTTCAAAATTCCAACTGTGCTTTCCACAGTAGCCAAAGATAGCTTTAGCGGGCCTATGGACAGTGTTATTGCGAATGTTTTCAAAGAGCAAAAAGTGATCGACCGCACTTCAATCAATGCCTGGGTGGATGCCAACTTTCGCAAGGCTGTTGAAGCGACAGGTCGTAAGAAAATCGTTGTAGCAGGTCTCTGGACAGAAGCGTGTGTGTTATTCCCCACTTTGGATATGCTTAAAGCTGGATATGAAGTGTATGTTCCTACAGATGCTTGTGGCGATATCTCAAAAGAAGCCCATGAACGCAGTGTTCAACGCTTGATTCAAGCGGGTGCGGTGCCTGTTACTTCTCTTCAATTTCTTTTTGAATTGCAACAAGATTGGGCACGAAGCGAAACCTATAATGGGGTTATGGAAATCTTAAAAGCTGAATCTCCTTATGGCATTCAAGTTGGTTTTTCAAAATGGGCTTTAGGAAGTGAGCATGGTGGATAAATCTATAGACTTGCTTTTATTTAATGGCAAAATTACGACACTGGATAACCAGAAACCAGAAGTTTCTGCCATTGGGCTTAAAAATGGGGCTGTCGCAGCTATTGGCACGGATGAAGAAGTTAAAAAACTTACTGACAATACCACTCAACAGATTGATTTGAAAAAAAGACGCGTTATACCTGGTCTTAACGATTCTCATTTGCATCTGATCCGAGGTGGGCTTAATTACAACATGGAATTGCGGTGGGATGGCGTTCCGTCTCTTGCTTATGCCATGGAGATGTTGAAAGAACAAGTTCGCCGTACACCGCCGCCACAATGGGTCAGAGTGATAGGAGGTTGGTCAGAATTTCAATTTATTGAAAAGAGATTGCCAACTTTGGAGGAGATCAACGCCATAGCGCCAGATACTCCAGTGTTTATTCTTCATTTATATGATCGAGCTCTTTTAAATGCTGCAGCTTTGAGGGCTATTGGTTATACAAAAGAGACTCCTGATCCCATTGGAGGACGCATCGAACGTGATAAAAACGGAAATCCTACTGGGATATTGATTGCCGAACCTAATGCGATGATTCTTTATTCTACTTTGGCAAAAGGCCCCAAACTTAATTTAGGTGATCAAACCAATTCGACGCGTCACTTTATGCGTGAGCTCAACCGTTTGGGTCTTACCAGCTGCATTGATGCTGGAGGGGGATTTCAGAATTATCCTGATGACTACCAAGTAATCGAGAATTTGCATAAAAACAATCAACTCACCATTCGCATCGCTTATAATTTATTTACCCAAAAACCTGGCGGAGAACTCTCCGATTTTCAGAAATGGTCGAAAATGGTTACGCCCTATTCTGGGGATGGAATGTACCGTCAAAATGGTGCCGGAGAAATGCTTGTATTTTCCGCGGCTGATTTTGAAGACTTTTTATATGAAAGACCCGATATGCCTTCCAATATGGATGGAGACCTTAAAAAAGTGGTGCGTTTTCTTGTCGAAAATCGGTGGCCCTTCCGTTTGCATGCGACCTATAATGAAACGATTAGTAGAGCCTTGGATGTATTTGAGGAAATCAATCGAGACGTTCCCTTCAAAGATTTATGTTGGTTTTTTGATCATGCAGAAACGATTACTGATCTCAATTTGGAAAGAATTAAAGTCCTCAACGGTGGAATAGCCATCCAACACCGCATGGCATATCAAGGGGAGTATTTCATTAATCGCTATGGAAAACAAGCTGCAAAAAGAAGTCCGCCGATCCGTAAAATGCTAGAAATGGGCATTCCAGTAGGTGCAGGAACCGATGCTACGCGCGTTGCAAGTTATAATCCTTGGGTGTCTTTATACTGGATGGTGACAGGTAAAACAGTCGGCGGAACTGCCCTGTATGGCGATGAAAACAAGATCGATCGCTTGGAAGCATTGCGACTCTATACTCTTGGTAGTGCGAAACTTTCCCGGGAAGAAAATAATAAGGGGACTCTTTCTGTTGGAATGTATGCTGATATGGCTGTTTTATCTGAGGATTATTTTTCGGTTCCAGAGGATTCTATCAAAGACATTACATCGCAGTTAACAATTTTAGGTGGGAAAGTTGTCTATGCTGCTGGGGATTTTTCAGAGTTGGATCAAGGTAATGCTTTACCTGTTAGTCCTGATTGGTCGCCTGTTGCTTATTATGGCGGGTATTATCAACCTGCTGCGCACAGTCACTGTTCTTGTCATGGTAAGCATGCCAAAAAGGCTTCGCTTGATAACTTGTTGGGTGTGACTTGTAGAGAAGCAACACCATTGAATCCGTGGTCATTTGGCTGTGACTGTTTTGCATATTAATAACGCAAGTTGCTAGTCATCGATGGTTTAAAATGGGGCCAAGAAAGGACGTAAGAGGTAATTGCAGAAGTGCCGGCCCTCCGGGACGGGATGCGTTGGTTGGCGCTTACCCAGGCTTCGCTTACCCCTCCGGGGAGCTTCAGCCTGGGCTATTATGTGAACAGCCCTCCGGGCAGTGTGAAAAGTGATTTTCATACAAAAGCTCCCGCATACAGCCCGGAGGGCCTGTTCACGTAATAGCCCTCCGAGCTGTATGTAGATTGCTCTTGTTTGAAAATCAGTCATTCACACTACCCGGAGGGCTGTTTACGTAATAGCCCTCCGGGCTGTATGTGGATTGCTCTTGTTTGAAAATCAGTCATTCACACTGCCCGGAGGGCTGTTTACGTAATAGCCCAGGCTGAAGCTCCCCGGAGGGGTAAGCGAAGCCTGGGTAAGCGCCAACCAACACATCCCGTCCCGGAGGGCCGGCACATCTGCAATTACCTCCTTATGTCCATTCTTGGCCCCATTTAAAAGCATTGCATGACTAGCAACTTGCGTTAATATATGCTGGTCAGATCAATAATGACTTGTTGTCCTTCATCAAAAGTTAATCAGCCTTTGCTAGAAGTTTAATTAGTTTTCTTTTTCTTTGTTCATCAGAAGGATGGGTCTCAAGCAAGGGGAAGCGCACATCTTCAGAATTTTTAAAATAGATCATATTATTAAATACTATTAAAAAGTTACGGACAGATGTGTCATTTATGAAATCTAACTCACTTTTTTCAATATCATCTGATAGTTGTTTCTTAGTGATGTCAAAAGTTTTTATCCCAGCTTCTAAAATGTCATTACCAAATTTGGCAGCTTCTCTATCTGCTCTATACTCCATTTCATGCCTAAGATGGTTTTCATATATGAGGCTGACTTTTGCCATAGTGCAGCCAAGAATATGTGCAGTAGCATAGGCGAGGCCTTGTCCAATGCCTATGGAGCTAAAATAGGACAAACCAATTGCAGCTACAGAAACATACGTTACAAGGCGAACCATTCCGGTTTTCAATGGAAAGTAAACACTGAGATTAGAATAATCATCGAGAATATCATGACCACACTCATGAAGTATAAAAAATTGATCTACAGAGTTCAATTTATTCTCTTGTTCGATTCGATCAATTGCTTTAGTGGGGAGACGTATAACACAGAAGTTATGAAGAAGAGTTGAACTATCACTCATTGCATAGGCAAAAGGATCCTTCCTTTCTAGGTTCTTAGCCAATGCTATTTTACTACTGTCAATCCCTTTTTCATTTAGAAATTTTTTAACGAGGTCACTTGTTTTATGAGGGACGATCTGATCTGCAAAGAGATTTCTTTCATAGTATGAAGCATTAATCTTTTTTATCCGATGTCTACAGCATCTATTATAAGAGCCTCGAAGGGCTCCAAGTGTTACTGTGCCTGCTGCAAATAATGGCTCAGCAGCATAATTCCAAATGAATTCAGTAAAACTCTTTGCGTAAGAAACAAAACCCATAGCAGCCCCTTATAGTGTGTTCAGGATTGATTGAATTTACTTTTTTAATTTTAACAGTTCAGATACCCCTTCGCTATACGTCAGGCCTTCAGCCTGAGATGTTTATGTGCCAAACCTAGGGCGTTGCCCTAGGCTTTTATAAATCAGGCTTTCAGCCTGAGCATAGTTCTCAGGGCAACGCCCTAGGTTTGGCACATAAACATCTCAGGCTGAAGGCCTGACATATAGTGTAGGAGGGTAATCTGAACTGTTACCTTTGCTGTTAAATGAGTAGCGATTTGAGAAAATTTCTTGCTTCCAAAATCTCAATGAAGCCTTCCCGTTTTTCTCTTTTCAGGTTTTTGACGATCTGAAGGGCAGGCAAGTTGTATTTTTCATGAAAATATCGAAGTCCCTGTTCTGGATTTGAATCAGATTGTTTTACTTCTATTAGTTTTTCAATCTTATCATCTTTTGCTAGAGCAAAATCGACTTCATGTTTCTCTTTGGTTTGGAGATAATGAAGAGAATAGACCTCAGCTTGATAGTCAATCTTTCCAAAGACATGCTTGAGAAGGCAGCCTGCAACAAAGTTCTCAAAGCGAGCCCCACCATTACCATTCACAAGGCCTGTATCAAAAAAATAAATTTTAGGCTCCTTAAGTAGACTTCTTGCAATGTTATTTGAAAAAGGGGTCACTCGAAATATGATATAGAGGGCCTCTAAGATCTGAATGTATTTTTTGACGGTGTTTGGAGAGATATGAACATCTTCTGCAATCGAGGAATACGAAATGGGAGACCCCACACGTACTCGTAAAAGCTCAAAAACCAATTGAATCGCTTTTATATTGTGAATATCGTCAAAATCTAGAACGTCATGTCTTGTCAGACTATCGACATATTGTAAGCGCCACCGATTGGCGTCTACGAGTGTTTCTGCGAAAAATGGTTCTGGAAACCCACTCCTTTCAAGAAAATGATCGATCGAGTAAGGAACATCCATTTTTTCGCACTCAGCGGGAGAGAGGGGCATGAGGCGATGAAGGAAAAATCTGCCAGCAAGAGAATCTCCTACTTGGTTAAATATTTCGAGTCTTGCACTACCTGTGACCAAGATTTTTTGATGAGGAAGTTTGGTGTCATACACACCTTTTAAATAATTTTTCCAGTTTTCCATCTTGTGGATTTCATCAAATATGAGAAGCTCAACGGAAGGAAGCCAGGATTCCTCTTGAATGATTTTGCGATCCGCCAGACGATCAAAAGATAAATAAAGCGAAGAATTAAATTCTTTAGCAATAGCCTTTGCAAGAGTCGTTTTGCCAGCTTGTCGAGGACCGGCAAGCAGAACCATTTTTTTATTTAAGTCGTGAATAATGGGTTGTTTTTGTGCTCTTTCCATGTTGACTATTTTGCAGTCAAATGCGAAAAAGTCAAGACTTTTCCGCATTTGACTGCAAAATAGTCATTTTTTAACGACCAGCATTTGGGGAACTATCCGTCTATAACTTTTAATTTGATAGGAAGTTCCAAATCAGCCGGTATAACAGGATTGTCTTTATCGATAGTAGCCCCCATTTTAATAGCGGCTTCAATCAGTTCTTCTTTACTAACAGCAGAAACTTCATCATCAAGATCATAGCAATGGTCCGTAAAGAAGGAAAAATCACCACTGAGTGGGTCTAAGAGTGCACCTGGAAAATAATATGGAATTGGGTCGGCAGTCAGACATCCAAAAGGAAGGGGTATTTTTACTTGGTAATTTGACATGTCGATGTGTTCACGTGTAATGCCCTGTGTTTCGAGCACTTTTTTTTATCAGCCTAAAGGACCCAACATTTGCCCGAAATTGATTATTTCAGCAAAATACCCTTCTGCACTAACTCCCTCTTCCACGCCATTTACATGAATTAAGACGGGACGAATAGACATTATTCCTTGAGTGTCGAGATTCGCTACTTTTTGCTGAACTTCCTTGATGACATCCGCTTGGATTGGATGTTTTGAAAATTTGATTTCGCACACATAAAGTGTGTTGTATTTTGTCTGAATCATGTAATCAATTTGACAACCAGCTCTGTGCTTTGTTGGTTTTTGAAAATAAGGACCATCACAAAGAATTTCGCTTGGGTGGATATTAAGAACGTCATATAAAGTTGAGCGATTCTGCAAGACAAGATTTTCAAATTGCAGTCCCATCACAGCTTCCCATCCAGAAGTCACTCCGAGTGGCCTGTCTTGAAATGAACCTCGCAAAATGCTCTCTTTGTTAGGTGCAATGTATTTTAGGTAAAAGCGAATATAATTATCAGAAATTCTGTACTCACTCACCCTAGTACTTTTTGCCTTTCTGAGATCCCATGAATGAGAACGTCTTAAAAAACCTGCGGCAATAAGGTCATTCAGGTATTTACTGAGTACGCCGCCTTTTACTACACCTAATTCATTGCATATTTCAGCAAGAGTTGCGTTTGGACTCTGACTCAGGCATTCAAGTATTTTGCGATACATCTCATTTCTACTGGAAAATAGATCGTGAAAAATCTGATCAAATTCTCGGAACAAAAATCCTTCGGGAGTAAAGCAAAGTTGACGAATCAATTCTTCTGCATTAATGCTTGGGACGATATTTTCCAGATAACGGGGCACGCCTCCTGTGACAGATAGCACTTTGAATTTTTCATACGGGGAAATATTCTTGGTATGCTTACCCCAAAATTGATTGCATTCGGACAGACTTAATTCCTCTAAGGCAATCACAAGATCAATTCTTCCGACAAAGCCAGTGCTGCTTAAGATGTTTTGTTCAATCCAAGAAGATACAGATCCGCAAACAATTAAAATAAGTTGCGGATTCTTTTTAAAGTATTGATCCCAGGCGATTTTTAATTTTCCCAAGAACGTAGCATCTTTCATGCCTATCCAAGAAATTTCGTCTAACGAAATCACGACTCGTCCTTTTTGAGTGTGATGAGCTAGGTGCCAGAAAAGGTCGCCCCAATCTTTGCTATAGGGAGTAGGAATGTGAAAAATGCGTCCGAGTTGACGGGCGAATTCATCACGCTGATCCTGCGCTTTGATGTGAGGGGCGGGAGGTAAACCTGACAGAGAGACAGTATTTGTATTTTCACAGAATTTTTCAATGAGGCGACTTTTACCAATGCGACGGCGGCCCTTAATCACCACAAAGCTTGCTATGTTCTTTTTCCACAACCCATTAAGGCGTTCTAATTCCCTTTTGCGTCCTACGAACATAAATAGCCTATGGTGTTTTATTGTAGAATAGCATGAAATATGATTTTGGTGCAAGATTTTAGACTCAACAATCTATCACCAAATCGTCAAATTTGCGTTTTGGTGATAGATATTTCATGTTAAAATCTATCACCAAAACGGTGATTAACTTTGGTGCCGGCCCTCCGGGACGGGATTATCGGCTGGCATAACCCAGGCTTCGCTTACCCCTCCGGGGAGCTTCAGCCTGGGCTATTACATGAACAGGCCCTCCGGGCTGTTTTCAAAGTCTTTTGTTTGCTGAACCGGCTAGGCATGTGCAACACAGCAAATAACAAACCGTGCAAACAGTCCGGAGGGGGCCTAATTGCAAACCGTCCCGCCATATGCAGCACAGCAAATAACAGAGGTTGTAAACAGCCCGGAGGGCCTGTTCATGTAATAGCCCAGGCTGAAGCTCCCCGGAGGGGTAAGCGAAGCCTGGGTTAGTGCCAGCCAATAATCCCGTCCCGGAGGGCCGGTACCAAAGTCGATCGCCGTATAGAATAGTGATTTGTCAGGAAATATCAGTTGGCTTATCGGGCAAGAAACCGCCGGCTTGCATCCTCCACATATGGGCGTAGTGCCCTCCTTTGGCTATTAGCTGATCATGCGATCCCTCTTCCATCACTTTGCCTTGATCAAAAACAAGAATTCGATCCATTTTTGCAAGCGTTGAAAGACGGTGGGCGACAACAATAGTTGTCCTGTTTTGCATGAGCTGTTCCAAACTCTCTTGAATGAATTTTTCCGTCACTGAGTCGAGCGATGATGTCGCCTCATCGAGAATAAGAATAGGAGAGGCAGCCAGCATCGCGCGTGCAATGGCAATTCTTTGACGCTCTCCTCCCGAAAGCTTAGTTCCCCGTTCTCCCACAAGCGAGGCATAACCGTGAGGGCTCTTTTTGATAAATTCATCGCAATGAGCCATTTTAGCTGCTTGGATGATTTCTTCTTTTGATGCCTCGATATTTCCATACTGGATGTTCTCTTCCAAAGTGCGGTGAAAGAGAAGGGGATCTTGTGGGATGAGAGCGACCTGTTTATGTAGGGAATCAAGGGTGATATGAGCAATATCCTGCCCATCGATCAATATTCTCCCTTTACCGATTGGGTAGAATCTCAAAATTAAGTTAACAAAAGTCGATTTTCCAGCTCCAGAATAGCCTACAAGCCCTATTTTTTCTCCACCTTTGATATGGACATCCTTATTGTTGAATAGCTTTTTATCTCCATATTGGAAAGAGACATTTTCAAAAATAATTTCTCCACGTGTAACAACAAGAGGCGGTGTTTGAGGAGGGTCGACGACATCTTGTGGATCATTCATAACCGACAGCGCCTGGCTTGCAATCCCAACAGATTTGAAAAACTGCGGCATTATATCCCCAGCAATCCACAAGATCATAATGACATTAAAGGTCGTATTGAAAACTTGGATGACCTCTCCGGTGGTAATCTTGTTTTGGGTCCAATATAGAATCAGGAAACCATTCACCGTAATAATGCCTACTATAAATAAGAGGGAAAGGGATAGAAGCATCAACGCAACATAGTATTGTGCCTCATAGTGTTTCTGTTGTTCTATCTTTTGGAAATTCGCGATGCGCAGGTGCTCAAATTTAAAGCGGGAGAAGAGATTTACGGTAAAATTATTTGTAAAGCTATCAACAATTTTCCCTGCTAGCGTGCTACGCACTTCACCATGAATGTTAGAATATTTCACACATTTTGCAGTGAAAAAGAAGCAGATCGCAAAATGGAGTGCAATCCAGATTGCCAAAATCAGGGCAAAGAGCGGATTGACTTCCGAAAAAAACAGAAGTACTAATACACACGAGGTCACAGTAGGAAGAAAAATCATCAGATTTTGAAGGATGGATGAGATCTGAGTCGTCATGTCGCTAATTTTATTAGCAAGGCTCCCTGCAAAGTGTTCGTTAAAGTAGTTGGGGGAGTGGTGTTGGATATGATCGAACATCTCCATGCGAATATCGGCTTCTAATTTAGGAAATGCGCGGGCACGAATAAAGTCGCGAGTACGGAAGCAGACCTCAACACCAACCCACAAACAGATTCCGGCCACCAAAAGCCATTTCAGAGCCCCCCAGGCATCTGGTCGATTCGTATCATAGTTTGTTAGCGTGTCTATAATTAATCGCAATAGATAAGGCCATACTGTTGAATCGATTGACCATGTGATGGAGAGAAAAAAAATGAAGAAGAAACTCCAGCACTGCTTGCGGACTAATTTCCAAATAAAGGAGATGAGACCTTTAACGGGGATTGGTGTAGGATTGATTTTCATTTAATTGCCTTCTTGAAATGAGGTAAAAGTAATCTCTTGCGATAGCTCCAAAGTTCCTTCTAGGCTTACAACAGTTCCTCCTGCTGCGCAGAAGCCTTTTAACCTGCGCAGACCCTCTGAGGTTATGTGTGGAGTTAAAACTATGAGGTAGTCCAAACCATCCCATTCCGTGGTTAGTAATGTCTCATGTATAATTCTAAAGGAAACTTTTTTTTCCTGTAATGCTCTTAAAGCATTTTGCAAGTGTTGTCCTTCGCTCAATTTCATATGGTAAATTGCTTGAGGCAAGCAAACTCCCACTTTTATATTATTCGATCCTTGATTTGAGTTGACAATGGCATGTGAAGGCAATATCCCTTCAGTTACAAACCTTCCAATCCCATCGATCTTTTCTCTAGTGATGAGCTGAGTCAACAGCAATTCTTCATTTATTGTATTTGTATTTAAAAAAACCACTGGCCATATCCCAGCGGGCAGTCGTCGTGCTAGTAGGGACAAATAATCTGTTGCAACATCGCGACAAAAAAGCTTTAAAAGATGGGTTCCTAAAGGGCTTTTTTTCAGAAGTGGCATCGTAATCATTCCAAATGCCTTTGCGTCTATCTCTAATTCAGAAGGCAATCTGGAGATCTCTTTGTATTGATTTTGCATCCATAATTGTAATCGATGGTCTTGCTGGTCATCCCACAAGAATTCTTCTTCGAAATTGGCGCTACCTCGAAATATACACAAGCCTACGGTATGCTGCTTAAACTCAGTCCAGAGGCTATCTCGAAAATGATCTAACGAGAGACCCAACGTTAAAAACTGTGGTTGATCGCAAAGTGGAGCATATAATCTAGAAAAGAGGCCTAGATCTATTTCCCACAGGATTTTCATCCTTTGCGATATTGCTTGGATCGCACAATGCCTGGCTTCTTTCCAATTCAAAAGAGCATCTGCACGACCATCGAGCAAAATTCTTACGGTATTGTATGACGAGGGGATCTCCAAAAATTTCTTGGAATTTCCGTAAGGTTTCTCAAAAATTACTGGAAAAAATGGCTCTCCATTAATTTCTGGGGGATCATCGATTAAGTTATAATTTGTCATAATATTTTTTGAAATTTGTGATGTCTTATAGTTTTCCCTTTTTGTCTCCAAAGTTGACCAAAATAAGAATAACCATAATCCGATTCATCTGTCGTATAAAAAGGGTCTGGGTAAGATGCTACAAAATCGGGTTCGCGCAACACGATTTTTGTTGTCCATTCTGAATAAGAAGCATCATCTGTAACGAAGACAAAGTGACCTTTTGTTTCCATGATGCGAGAAATTTCACTCATAAAATCGGACTGAATAATACGGTTTTTGGCATGTCGAGTTTTTGGCCATGGGTCTGGAAAATTAATATACACCACTTTCACGCTATTGCAAGGGAAATAGAGCTTTGTGGTGATATGTCCTTCGCCACATACAATAAAGAGATTGCTTAAATTGTGCTTTTTTACTTTTGCCCAGATTTTTCGAGTCCGAGGGAATTTTTGCTCCACAGCGACCCAGTTAATGTCTGGGTTTGCTAAAGCTTTGCCAGCAATCCAATCCCCATTGCCGCTGCAGTATTCGATGTGCACAGGGTTGGTATTGCCAAAAATACGCGTGTCATCCCATCCTGGAAAGACAAATCCAGATGTATCACATAAGGCAGGAACGTATAAGACCCTATCCTCAATAAGGATTCGTCTTTCATTCCAAACAAAAGGTCTTTGTAAAGTTATTGAATTCATTTGAGCAAGTATAGCATATTAACGGGCTCATTTTCAATCAAATAAGGAAGGGACAAAGGACCTAAAGGACATAAGGGACGTAAAGGACAAAGGACCTAAAGGACAATAAATCATCTCTCATCGTCCTTTTTGTCCCTGGTCCTTTACGTCCCTTATGTCCTTTAGGTCCTTTGTCCTTTCTTTGCGTCTTTGGTTTATGCTTTTGCGATCGCTAGGCTGCCCCAATCTGATGTGTATTTGTCCGAGCGGTTTGCACTGCGCGCTGCCCATGCAGAGTTGATTCCCATTGCTCCATAAAATACCGTGTTTTTTCCAAAGTGTGCATTTAAGGCATCTAATGTATCGGCTAAGTGGCGTCTTTTGGGATCAATGCTGCCTAAAAGAAGGTCTGGGATAACTAGTTGCTCAGGAGTGAAGTCTAAAAGAATGACCCCACATTTCTTATAGCGCATTCCTTGATGGAATAGGGCGTTCACACCACGTTTAGCAAGGCTTATGATGTACGGAGTATCGTTTGTAGGAATGGGAAAGGGCAGTGTTGTATTAAAAGTTTGCCTTACATTTGTTTTTGAATCGATTAAAGCCTCTAAATAGACACTGATGGCCTGTGCGGCGCATTGTTGGTCTCTTAGTTTGCGGCATGCGGAATCCACGTGGGTTGCAACAGCCTCTGCGATTTCAGATTTGCTTGTAATCACAGCTCCAAATGATCGTGAACAGGTAATGCTCTTTTTAGGCTGCGCTTCTTCTAGTTGTAAGCAGCTGATTCCTCTCAGTTCCCAGAGGATCCGTTCTCCATACACTCCCATTTTTTTGCGTATCATCACAGGATCTTGTTGGCGCAGTTCTTCCGCTGTATAAATTCCCATCGCATGCAATTTTTTCATTAATTGGGTGCCAATTCCCCAGATTTTTTCTACAGCAAAGTCCTTCAATATCTGATCTTGAACCTCTTTTTCGCAGATGTCAAATATGCCATAAGAGCGATCCTTTTTAGCAAGATCATTGGCGATTTTTGCCAAAGTCTTTGTAGGTGCGATGCCAATGGATGTAGGGATGCCGACGCATTGTTTAATATTGCGACGCATTTCTATTGAAAAGCGTACCAGTTGCTCTGGAGGCATATTTGCAAATGTTAGGAATGCCTCGTCAATGGAATAGATTTGTATATCTTCTGCCGCCTCGCTTAACAAATGCATGACTCGCTGAGACAGATTTCCATATAATTGATAGTTTGATGAGAACACAAGGATGTCATGGGCTCTGCAAAGGTCCTTAATTTTGAAAAAAGGCTCCCCCATTTTAATGCCAAGCTGTTTGACTTCTTGAGAGCGAGCAACGACACATCCATCGTTGCTAGAAAGCACAAGAACGGGACGGTTTTCCAATGCAGGGTTAAAAAGCCTTTCACAAGACACGTAGAAGTTATTGCAGTCAACAAGAACAAAGGTGTTCATAATGATGCCTATACATATGCTTGGACGTTTATACTGTATGAATGACACTCGTAACGACGCCCCAAATGTGGAGCTCAACCCCTTCAGAAATTTCTATGGGTGCGTATGCATCATTTTCAGCGACTAAACTTACTTTGCTGTTTTGAATATGCAGCCTTTTTACAGTTAACTCACCATTGACAACTGCAATGACAATTTTTCCGTGGGTGGGTTCAATGCTTCGGTCCACAATCAGAATATCGTTGTGGTGAATTCCTGCCTTGATCATAGAGAAACCGGAAACTCTCAAAAAAAAGGAAGAGGCGGGATGTTTAATGAGAAGCTCATTTAAGTCCAACATCTGCTCAATTTCATCCTCTGCAGGCGATGGGAAGCCTGCTGTCACTGAGGATTGATAGAGCGGAATTCGATAAAAGCTGTTTTCAGATAGCCTTAAAACTGTTTCTATTTCGCTGATGGGTATTCGGATTGGTTTTGTTGCCTCACCAAATTTGCCAGACCCGCGAGGTCTGCCAGCCCCAGCTCTTCTTCCTCCACTAGGCATATCTTCCTCCTGATTGGCTCCTTTTTTGAATACTGAACGAAAATCAAAATAAAATCAAACTGAATAAAAACTTATAAGTTGTAAATTAAAATTCTGAAATTTTATTTTTATTCGGTAACTAATTTGTTTTTTGTGATGAAGTGCTGCTTCCCGAGTTTTACGTAGACGTAATTTTCATTTTTTTTCTTTTTTTTCTCGTTTTGTAGCCCACACCTAGG
>Ga0207056_1084_pt1 | contig 17028 bp, 10 predicted proteins | sample Alteio_BWMinCont_58_FD_153289 | JGI IMG/M metagenome (GOLD analysis project Ga0207056, IMG submission 153289) | Enriched cells from forest soil in Barre Woods Harvard Forest LTER site, Petersham, Massachusetts, United States -... | ecosystem: Environmental > Terrestrial > Soil > Temperate forest >... | reverse complement strand
GAGGGGTAAGCGAAGCCTGGGTAACTGCCAACCAACACATCCCGTCCCGGAGGGCCGGCACAATGTTGCCGGCTTCAAGTCAACGCAAAGGCCCAAAGACGCAAAGAAAAATTAGGAAGGAAGGAATAAAGATAATTAAGGATGTGTGATATGGAATGGAATTCTTTGCGTCTTTGGGCCTTTGCGTCTTTGCGTTGAATTATTTGAAAGAGATGGTGGTTATTGTAAGAGTTTGGGTTACTCTTTTTTGGCGCGGGCATGGTTGTCCACGCGAGAATCTATATATGCTACTGCCTCATCTTGCGTATCAAACTGCAAGGTTTCTACTTCATATGTCGATCCTTCAAAGTCACTCAGCTGCATATCTCTGTAATCCTTTTCTAATGCTTCCCTTGGCATAGATCTTTTCAGAACTGTAGCTACGTATACTGGTTTGTCTGTATCATTCCCTTCTGCATCTTTTGCATAAAATCTGTACACTGTACTGTTTTCGGTAAATATTCGATCGTCGGTAACTTGAACATATGTCCTAAGGCCTACTGGCCCCTGGCTCGGTTCTATCAATAGACTATTAAAACCATGTAAATACAGAGAGGGATATAACAAAGAGGATTGTTCACAGAGAGTAGTTATATTTTCGGCAAATATGTCTCCGCCTCCTAAGCCCCTTAGTGTGTCTACTATCTCTTTTGTTTTCTCATACTTTGTCTTGTCATCGGGCATTTCTGAACTTCTTGTACGAACGACACTAGAAGCACCAATATCTAAAACAAAATCACTTGTTCTAGTCACATCAACGTAAAATGCCGAAGTATATCCCAAAGGTTGACCACTAGTTGCATCTAAAGCAGGTTTATGCAATGCGCCATATGTAACTGTCTTCATAACCTGTGCTGCAGCTTCCGCTGGAGGAAGAATGCGCTGTTTTTCAAAAACATTCGGTGGTGAATCCCATGTGCTTTCTAAAAACCTTGCCGCTTCTGCTTGTGTTGCAAAAACTGTATAATGCGTCACCATTTGGGCATCTTGAAGATCTGCTTCACTAATTCCCACATCATCTGCTCTATCCATAATTGTTCGAGGTATTGTTATTTCAGTGGATGCTACTGCAAATGACGAATCGGCATCCGATTCCATGGGCTTCATTTTAAATACTGTTGCAGTTCTAGAAAACACAGAATCTGAACTGACGCTAGAATAACTCGTCCCCATGCCCCCGTGCGGTAAAGTTCCTGTTTCCTTTCCAACCAGCATTGTAACTTCGGCTAAAGTACCTTGAGAACTAATATAAGTAAGATTATGCAAAAGTGCAGGAAGACGACCGCCATCTACATGAACCTCTTCACCTGAACTGCCCTCTTGAGCTATTTGTCCAGCAACATCGTGAATAAATTTAAGGGCGTCATTAGCCCTAACTGGATGTTCTTTCGAAGACTCTCTCCGAGAAAAAGACACATTTTGTTCTGGGAAATCTACTTTGAGTTTTGGTGATCGAAGTAGATTATCCTTGGAATATTGTTGAGAAATAATTACAGGAGCATGTACCTCAGGGCTATCGCTTTTTAATTCTTTTTCCTTCTCAGATTGTACTGCCAACTGTTTTTGCATTTCTGCTAATTGTTCTGGTGTCCTAGCAATGGTACCAGAGTAACCATCAGATGATAATATTGCCTGCTCCCGATGCTCGCCTCCCCTACTTCGAGAGGAGGTCGGAGAAGCCACTTCCGCTCTTAATAACGCTTGCAATAGCTTAGGGGCTTGAGGATGTGCCTTCGCACTATCTGAAAAGCGCAGTTCTTCAATTTTTGGAGCCCCATTTTCCAAGGCAATGCGACATGTCACAGAAGCAACTTGACTACTTCCTTCTTTGGTAGTCACTGTTATCGGGAAAGCAATTTCTAAATATTTAATTGTTGTGACTCCCGGCGAAATTTGATCATATGCAACATCCACTAATTTGGGGGTAACCTTGCAAGGAACACTAGCCATCATTCTTGCTAATTCCGGTGATAATTTGGCAATAAAACCCGGTTCTCTGCATGCCTGCAAGACAGGAGCCCAAGATGCCTTATCATCTCTAGTTATAAACCCTAAAGCCGAATCTAACCCAGACCCCTCAATTTTGCGAGGAAGTCCCTGACTGAGCTCTGCTGTACGTTGCTTTAAATGTTCCTCTAAAGAACTTTTAGCTCCCGTAGAAACAATTTCAGGCTTAGCCATTTTAAAACTTTCAAGCGCTCCTGCAGTAAGAATACTTTTTCCAATCCTATCGATAGCTGCAAATTCTTGCAAAAGGTGCTCGTCATGTTTTTTTACTGCCTGAGCAAATCGTGAAAAGAAACCTCCAAAAACCGAAAGAGCAGTTGCCATTGCGCGCAAAGCAACCCTTGGCCATTCATTTCTCTTAGCAATTCTCGCTTCAGTCTCAATAAATACTTTAGCAGATATTTTTTCGGCAATTTTTTGATATTCTCCAGGCTTACTCTCTTTACTCCTTGCCTCCTTTAGATATCCATGTGCATGTTCGGCAATAGCAATTACCGATGCATTTTTAAACTTCTGTTCTAGCTGATGTGATAAATGTTGAATGGATTTATAACCATATGGAGGAGGAGGTCGAGGTTGTCTTGAAGGAATTGAAGAAGCTGCTTTTGTTTCGCCATCAATAGGTGGTCTGACACCATCTACACCCCTAGTCATAAAAACGACCTCTTTATTAACAAATACGTCATAATTATATTATATCATATTGCAATTAATTATTCATGTTTATTAACAGTTTAATTATTATGTAAATTAACTAATTTTGAAGAAGGGACAAGGGACGTAAAGGACATAAGGGACATAAAGGACAAAGGACGTAAAGGACTGGGGAATAATGCGTTAAATCATTTTCGTCCATTGTCCTTTAGGTCCCTTATGTCCTTTACGTCCCTTGTCCCTTTATGGTCTAAGACCGAAGAGTCCACCGCTTGAATGGCTGCCGGCTGCACTTTCGCTGGCGACCAAGATAGGAAGCCTTCCATTTGCAAGGGCTTCTTTCCAGATTTTAGTTTTGGCAATGAATAGGGGTAGGTACTCAATAAACTTTTCAGGAGAAAATTGGCCAAGGGGAAACTTTTCAAATAAAACCAGATGACCGGTAGGTTTGCTATAGGCAAAGATCCCATATCGTGGAAGGGGCATTCCATTCCATTTGAGGGCTTCTAAAAAGAGGTCTTCGCGGTATTTACCCACGGGAATTTCGCCAAAATCGGTCCCGAGGATCAAATCTTCGCCCAATTTTCGTTCTAATTCGATCTGAATCTGAATATCATCAGGGTATTTTATAAGGCAGCTGTTATTCGCATCGGGTTTGAGGGGGATATTTAAAGCCTTACCGACTTCCTCAAGTAAGACACCAAATCGATCTGACACCATAGTATGTTCCTCCTCTTAAGTCACTTTGCCTTCTTCCTCGTCCTCTTTTCCTTCACCTTCCTGTTCTTCGCCCTCTTCTTTACCTTCTTCGCCTTCCTGCTCTTCTCTCTCGAGTAGCTCTTCTAACTCATCTTCGAGCTCTTCCAAAGCTTCCAATATGGCCAAATAGAGCTCATCCCTATGCTGCAACGACCTATAGATTTGATTTGCAGCAACCTCACGTATGGCATCCCTAAATTGGCTCAAAGCAATGATTTTTGCTTGGATCCATTTCTCTATTCCTAAACGCACTCCCGTCTGCAATACTTTGTCCGGTGTTGGATATCGTTCCCCCGTCAAAGCCATAAACTCTTTCGACATGGTCTCAAAATTCAACTCAGAGGGCACTTCTAACCCTTCTCTATTAAACGATTTTGTCAGCAGTCCCATGCGGAGCTTAAAGAATCGATAGACGCCCAGAATAGCTTGCAAGGAACGCGTTTCAGATAACAAGCGGTGCAACTGCCCCCTTGGGATTGAGGGTCCTTTCGACTTCAAATCTGCCCCTAAGGAATGCAATAAGAAATCGACGACTTTTTTCAATTCCTTAAAGGCATATTGTTGTGATAACTCTTGAAAAAGTGTCGAAGAATCGCGTGGATTCCCGGTGATATTGCGATACATATCGCGAAGATTGGTGGGGCTACCTAATCCCTTTTCTGCTGCTTCTCGAGCGTGAGTGCCAATATTGCGTCCTGCGGTAATTTCGCGTCCCGAACGTTCTTGCAGGGCTTCTTTAGCCTCCTGGACAATCTTTGCCATATCTCCCTCAGTTGTCTGAGCAAGAAAGTCTAGCACTTCATCGGCTAAAGTGACATCGGGATAATAGTCGTTCAGCAATTTAAGGAGGTCGTCCTTAGTCATGTCAGGTTTTAGGAGTTCTCTAAATCGGACAAGAACAGAGGCTTTAAGTTCAGGATTGCGTTGTTGAAATTGTTGTGCGAATTCACTGATGTTTTTAATTTTAGAGAGTTGTTCTGGCCTGTCGCCGGCTTTTTGGGCTTTAGTAAAGCGAGCGCGGCTATTTTTTATGCTTTTTTGAGTTCTTTGTAGACGCGCAAAAGGGTTGACGGATTCCTCAAGGCCCTCTTGCAAAGCCTTACTTGATGTGATTTGTTCGGCGCCAAGCTCTTGCTGCTCCTCTTTGGCAACTTGTTTCATTGCCTCCAAGGTTATATTCACAGATGAGTCTGCGCGCACATGTTCGAATTCTGGCATAACTATCTCCTGAAGAATCAGGCGTTACTTATGAGATCTGAATTCTTCCCAACGGCTGTATGCGAATTTCGGGTACAATTTCCTGATATGAAACGACAGATATATCTGGAAATTCCATTTCTATAAGCTTGCGAACGAATCTGCGTACGTCGATTGCGGTCAGCAATACCGGGGGCTGTCCTCCGGGTGGTGGTGGTGCTACGGTATTCCTTACTCCTTGTAAAATTAACTGTACTGAGTCGGGATCAAGCGCTAAATAGGACCCCGCAGAGGTTTGTTTGATGGCACCCCGCACCATGTCTTCAATTTCAGGATCCAATATATATACTGCCAGTACAGATTGCCCTTGGGAGTACTTGTAGCTAATATATCGTCGCAGTGAGGAGCGGACATACTCGGTCAATAGCACTGTGTCTTTTTCACTTTGCGCCCATTCGCTTAATGATTCAAGGACTGTTCGCAAGTCTTTAATGGAAACCTGCTCTTGTATGAGTCGTTTAAAGATATCGGTCATCTTTTGCAGAGGGATCAAACGGGTCACTTCTTTAACAAGATCGGGGAAGGACTTCTCCACAAATTCCAACATCGATTTCACTTCTTGGATTCCGACAAACTCATTCGCATAGTACCTAAAAAAATAGGAGAGATGTAAAATCATCACTTCCAACGAGTTCCAATACTTAATTCCTGCCTTATCCAATAGCTCCTTATTTTTGATTTCCACCCATAGTGAGGGTAATCCAAGGGAGTTTTTATACGATACGAAAGGTAAGTTATAACGAGTTAAATTTGCCTCCGATTCATTTGTCAAGAAGTAGTTCTCGACGACTTTTCCTCTAACCACTGGCACTTCGTTCAAATGGATCGAATACTCATCTTTATCCAACAACGGGGAATCTGTCCGTACGTGAACGCCTGGAAAACGCACTCCCAAGTCGGCATACAATGCTTGTCTCATTTTCGGAATCATCTGATCAATAAAGCTCTGTCCCTTCTCCTTTTGAATTTTCTGAATCTGAATACTTAGCGAATTTCCACATTCTAAAACGACGGGCAGAGTAAGTGCATAATTATCAATGCCGCCGCCAGTTACAACTTTATGTCCTTTAACCGAGGTCTCAACGCTAGAAGGGGCTCCTCCACTATCAGTAGTAGTCTGTGCTGCGGCTGCCTTGCTTTCTCTCGACCAGAGTGCATATCCAATGAGTCCAAACGCTGCTGCTAAGATCAAAAACGGAGGTTTCGGAAACCCTGGTATCACCGCTAATCCCATCAAAAATGCTGCGGCAAGCATTAAAGCTTTAGGTTGCTTTAACAACTGACCCGAAATTTCGACTCCCAATGGGACATCTGATCGTTCACTTGTGACCCGAGTGGTAACAATACCTGCTGTCGTTGAAATCAATAGAGCTGGAATCTGCGATACAAGACCGTCACCAATGGAAAGGAGCGAATAGGTCGTGGCTGCATCATATGCGGGCATCTGATGCATTGCCATCCCAATAATCATACCGCCAATGATGTTAATGAGGGTAATAACGATACCTGCAATGGCATCTCCTTTAACGAACTTCATGGCACCATCCATCGCACCGAATAGTTGGCTCTCTTTTTGGATGGCGGCGCGTCTTTCGCGCGCCTGATTGGAGTCAATGATACCGGCGCGCATGTCGGCGTCGATGCTCATCTGCTTACCTGGCATCGCATCCAATGTGAATCGGGCAGCGACTTCAGCAACTCGCTCAGCTCCCTTCGTAATCACTATAAACTGTACAAGGGTGATGATTAAGAAGATAACACCCCCTACGACAAAGTTACCTCCTACGACGAAATTACCGAACTGAAAGATGATTTCTCCGGCGTTGGCCTGAAGCAAAATCTGGCGGGTAGATGCAATATTAAGTCCCAGTCGATATAGCGTAGTTATGAGGAGTAATGATGGAAAGATCGATAGGTGTAAGGCACTCGGGATATATAGTGCCACCATGAGAAGCGCTACAGAAACAGAAAGGTTGATGGCAATCAAATAGTCGATGAGATGTGGTGGAATGGGGATGATGATCATGACCAAAATCCCAATGACCAAAACGGCAAGAACAATGTCGCTCGAGCGGGCAATAGCATCTAGAGAGCGATCGCCGCCTAATCGTGCGGTAATTCCCTCTAGTATTTTTTTTAAAAATCCCATTTATTACTCCAAATCCTCATCATACTGATAGCTTTCATCTGTATTAAGTGTTTTAAGCCATTTCAAAATTCCTGCAATTGCACCATAGGCGCCTTCGGGAACATATTCATAAATATCCCCTTCTTCCCACAATAGGTGGGCCAGGGAGATATTTCGAACGACGGGAACGTTATATTGTTCGGCGATTTTGACCATTCTTTCGGCAAGAGCATCTTGACCCATTGCCAAAATATAGGGTGCGGAATCAATTTCCTGGTTATATCCCACTGCGACAGCCAAGTGAGTCGGATTTGTGATCACGGCTTGTGCTCTTTTAACGCCTCCTGTAGGTCCTTCTTGATAGGCGATTTCTTGCGCAATCTGTTTGCGTTTCCCTTTAATCTGCGGGTCGCCTTCAGTATTTTTGTATTCCTGTTTGACTTCGAATTTTTCCATCTTCATTTCAGTAGCGAAGTTTCTTTTTTGGTAAACAAAGTCGCACGCAGCAATGATGATGAAGAATAAGCCAACTTTGATTACTACTTCAAGAACAAACTTATATAAAATTATCAATGAACTCGTTAAAGGCAATGAAACGGTTTGCACAAGCACAGGCAAACTCGAATACATGACATCGTAAATAATATAGCAAGCTATTCCAATTTTAAGGCAGGATTTTATGAGTTCAACTAATGTTTTTAACTTAAACTTAGCCTTAATATTTTGCACGGGATCGAATTTTTTGATGTCAAACTTGAAAACTTCAAACGTAAAAACAGGTCCCACCACCAAAAAATTGACAACGACTCCCATCAAGGATACAAACCCTAGCACGGGTATACTCGTAAGAAAAATAACCGACGCTGACTCATAAAAAACTTGCGGGATAATCGTTGTTAAATCATTTTCCGATGCTAAATGAAATGTATTAATAAGAAAACTACCCAGATATCTATAAAAAAACTGGGTAGATTGCAAAATTACCCAAATCGAAACAATAAAAGTAAAGGCCGATGGTAAATCTTGAGCCTTTGCTACTTGCCCCTTTTTTCGAGCATCGCGCATCTTCTTCGGCGTCGCTTTTTCGGTTTTTTCTGCCATAACTTCCCCAAATGCAGGAGACTAAGTGCGAGCTATAAGGACAGGAGCAATCTCTTGGGATGCGCCCACAGCAATTTCATGCGATATTTAAGCAGATTCCTGCTACCTTTAGTATAGACAATAATTAATTGTGTTGTCAATAAAAAACTATGTATTTGTCATTAATAAGACTTATTATTCATATGTAATTATTCATCAATAGCCTGTGTGCAAAGGACATAAGGGACAAAGGGACATAAAGGACATAAGGGACCTAAAGGACGGCGTTATTGTCCTTTAGGTCCCTTAGAGGTAATTGCAGAATCCCGTAATCATCAGGCCAACGATATTGGTTTGTGCCGGCCCTCCGGGACGGGATGGGTTGGTTGGCGTTTACCCAGGCTTCGCTTACCCCTCCGGGGAGCTTCAGCCTGGGCTATTATGTGAACAGCCCTCCGGGCTTTATGTGGATACTTTTGTTTGAAAATCAATTTTTCACGCTGCCCGGAGGGCTGTTTACATAATAGCCCAGGCTGAAGCTCCCCGGAGGGGTAAGCGAAGCCTGGGAAAACACCAACCTACCCATCCCGTCCCGGAGGGCCGATACAAACCAATATCGTTGGCCTGAAACATTGGCATTTCTGCAATTACCTCCTTATGTCCTTTATGTTTTATGGCCGTGTTGAGTTATGCATCGACTTTAATGCAGTTCCCGGATAAGCCTTTGTCAATATTTGGGCCGCATTATCCCCTTTGTTCGCCATTTTCTCCGCATCGATAATCGAAATATTCGAATCAACAACAGGAGAATCGATCGGGCGTATAAAATCCCATTGCGCCAAAAATGGAACAGCTTTTTCTTCTTTGCCGCTTCCCGAGCGACTCATAATTAAGGATCGAGATCCGTTTATCGCTTTATTAATAGGCGTTTTCCGATCCACTACGGCATATCCATGGTAGCCTATTTTTTGACCATCAACATCCCAATAGGGGCTTTTGGGGTTTTCAATGTGATAATAGGCATTTGTCCTAGCGACGATAGCCAGAGCGGCCAGTGTTTCTTCCGATAGAGGTTCACGAACCATCGGATTCAATAATGAAGCTAAGTAGTCTTCAATCGGCACTTCATTGACAACATTTATCTGCCCATCGACATCATAGACATAAACCAATCCTTTGTACTCAACGCCATCTACGACAGTTGTCACGCTAGCATCGTCAGGAACGATTTTTATCTGATGCAATCCTGGGAATTCTTCACCCCATTGCAAACCACCCTTCAAGGCTTGAATATATTTCCTTTTTCCAATGAATCGCGTGCTGACATGTGTATTGTCATTTGGATCATAGAGGTGATACTTGCCTTTAACCTCGACAACAACTCCTGGGCGATCATTGACAACAAGGACTCGGATCATAGGAGAGGACACGGGGCCATTTTTTTGAAGAAGAAATTTTTCTAATACTCCTCCCTCTGCAACATTACAAAAGGGCAATAACGCAACAATTAACATTAACAATTTCTTAACCATAACATCTCCTATATTCCTTCAACTTTTTGGTAATCTTTTCGCATGTGTTGATACGCCAAAGCTGTCGCCTCGCGACCACGCGACGTTCGTTTAATAAAGCCTTCCATGATAAGAAAGGGCTCGTAAACCTCTTCAATTGTCTCTCCTGTTTCACCTACTGCAACTGCAATTGTATTAAGTCCCACAGGCCCGCCATTATAGTGCTCTATAATCACTTGCAAAATCTTTTTATCCATCTCTTCTAAGCCACGATGGTCAATGGCAAGTAACTGCAAAGCTTCTTGAACGACTTGTTGATTGATCCTATTGTTCGCATGTATTTGGGCGTAATCGCGGACCCAGCGCAACAGATTGTTTGCTATCCGAGGCGTTCCTCTCGAGCGTTTTGCTATTTCTGCCAATCCCGCCTCATCAATTGTCAGATTCAGTATGCGACTTGTCCGATGCAAAATCTTTTCAATCACAACGGGTTGATAATAATCCAAACGGCATGTAAAGGCAAATCGGGTGCGCATTGGAGCGGTAATCATCCCCATACGCGTTGTAGCACCTGCAAGGGTGAACTTATTGAGCTTCACCTGCACGCTCCGTGCACTCGGACCGCTATCAATCATTAAATCTAGGGTAAAATCCTCCATTGCGGAGTAAAGATACTCCTCAATGACGCGGTTGAGACGATGCAGCTCATCGATAAATAAAACGTCGCCTTCTTTCAAGTTGGTAAGGACTCCAGCAAGATCTCCTGGGCGCTCAATTGCTGGGCCTGAGGTTGCCACGAGGTTGGTGCCCATGGCCTTAGAGAGGATGTTAGCTAAGGTTGTTTTGCCAAGGCCTGGTGGACCGCTAAAAAGACAGTGACCCAAAACATCGCCTCGTTGTTTTGCCGCTGTGATGAGCACGTCGAGGCGTTGACGGATTTGATCTTGGCCTATGAATTCGTCGATGGATTGTGGGCGCAGAGGGACGTCAAAGACAACGTCAGCTTGCGCAAGAGAGGACTCGATAAAATTCTTCGTCATAAAAACATGTCAATCCACGGGGGTACGGAAATAATTAACATATCACGAACGCCTATAATTTGCTATGCGAAGAAGAAAAGTAACAGGATATGCATGCATACGCATCAGGCTATGCATAAAACCTCTCAGTAAAAATTCAATGCAAAGGCGTAAAGAGAATGTGCAAGTCAACGTCTTAGTAAGAAATTCAACGCAAAGGCGCAAAGACGCGAAACCGCAAAGAAAGTAAAGGGGATTATTCTTATTAAAAAATACTTTATTCTTCTCTTTGCGGCTTAGTGTCTTTGCGCCTTTGCGTTGAATCTCTTACTAAGACGTTGACTTGCATATCCTGTTACTTTTCTTGGAGGTCTAATAGTCCTTCTTCCATTTTAACATCAGGTGGGCATCAGCATCATCACCCACCTCGGCCTGCACCTTCACATGTTTCATCAATGCAGCTTCAATGGCTATCCGATTCGTCTCCGCAGTGATACTCCGGTTTACAGAAACTAAAATTCCATTCGAAATATATTTTCCAACTTGCACTGAAACCTCATTAGCAGACTCCCCTTCTCGGTTAATGTCGATCCTATCTATGCCAATTTGGTTGCGAAACTTTGACAACATGTCGGGTTGACTGTTTTTAGAGCTCAAATCAGTTATTGATTCGTTCAATTGGGAACCCTGGAAGGGGCTAATATCAGATGTCCCGCTATTGAATAAAATCCATGAAAGGATTTCACGCTGTGGAAGTGGGGGATTTGACCTGAATGTAATGGAAGGATTAGTTAATGCTCCTTTCACAATAACCTCAGCACGAATCGTATCCAAATCTCTATGTGCAATGACATAGATACTTGTCTTTTTTTTTGGGTCTCCAGCAAATGTAATCGTACCCTGATTGATCTGGAAAGCCTTTCCATTCAAATTATATTCCCCATTGATGATCGAACAGCCTCCATTCAAAAGCGGCACGTCGGTTGTCCCGCTTAATAATGCCGAACCTTTCCAATCTGACTTCCAATTTTCGCCTGTAATGTGTGCAGAAGGCACTTCAATTTGCAAATTCAGACCTAAGGGCCATTCAGAAGTAGAAGCTTTATAAATTGTTGGTGCTTTTGTATCATTGGGCTGATTGATATAAGTCACCGCAACAGTATGAATAAGCTCAGGAATGCTCTCTGGCATCGTAATGCTCAACGAGTTAGTTGTGAGTTTTCCATCAATCACACCCCCATGTGCATTGCCTTTAAATGCAAGCGGCCCATTGCAAACACCAGAAACATACTCCATTGGATTGATAGGGATTTTATTTAATTGAAATTCCAAATTAAAGGGATATTCCTGCTCAGAAGCCAACGAAAAAGTACCTGCCCCTGTTATGAATCCTTGATTTGCGGCCACTGCATGCAAACCTGTTAAAGTAAGTGTATTTCCTGAAATTTCAATATGACCCCTTCCTTGATGTACTCCTGCACCTAAATCTAAGAGCTCATACACCCCATTTTCTAAATCTGCGGTTCCTTTTAATTGAGGCTGATTAAGGGTTCCAGCAACATCTAAAACAACACTAAGGTCTCCTGTAAAATTTGTCGCAGGAGTTGGCAAAAATAAATCGATAAAAGTTTCGACTCTTCCTTTCATAATTGCATGGAGAGCCACCTCTTTGTCTCTCAAAAGCTGCACTGAAAATGGGGTCATCGACACATTCACAGGCAATTCTGCTACAAAATCAACAGGATGCAATCCCTCACAAGTCACGTGGGTGCTACATTTTATTCTATCATCCTTCAAACGTATCACAGAAGTCAAATCCATCGGTAATGACATAGACACTAAGGCTTCTTGAAATTGAATATTTTTTAATGCAAGCTGCATATCTCCTATTGAGCCCTGCTGAGATTGGCTTAAGGTGAGCTCAAGAGACAAAATTCCGTTGAAGGGTAGGTCTTGCTGATAAACTCGAACGATATCAATAGGAACATCTCTAATCTGAACAACACTATGAAACTCCTCTTTAGAAATTTCAAACATTGTATATAAAAGCCCATCTTGGATATGGAGAAGAAGTGGAGATAGGTTTTTTTTGTCAGGAGTCCAATCTAAAGTAGCACTATCGCTTAAACGATAGGGATAGCTGCCAATATTCCCCTCCAAACTCTCTATGAGAACTTGTAGCTGGTCAGTTTTGTATTCCCAAGAGCCCTTAGAATAGACTTCATATTTACCATTTCTGATATCGCGACAGTAAAATGAGAATGGCCATCGAATCGTTTGATGATCCATATATGTGTTAATTGTCCAATCTAATATTTCCCATTGACTGCTTTTTATCTTATGACAACTCATTGTAAATGACCCTTCAAGGGTATGCATCGGGTCAACTAAAGCAATTGCCATCGAAACATTTTCAAAGATATACTCATCCATTTTAATTTCTGGAGCATGCAGAGAAATATCTATAGCCTGCTTATTTCCCTCTACATATAGCCGCGACTTCACAACAAATGGACCATCCACCGGCGATGAACCAGAAATAGGAAGAAGACAAAGACTGCTCTCAAGCTCCCCTGAGAGTTCTCCATTTATTCCATAATTTTCCAAAGAAAGTACGCAATTACCCGCCAATTTCTGCCCTTCAAACGATATCTCGGCAGTTTCAATATTTAATGCATGGATCAGGTCGGTACTAAAAGATGTGGTAATAGCTAAAGGTTTTTGTTGATAGCCGCAGTTCAGCTCCAGCGCTCCAATGAGTTGTTGATTATCCCACCGAAATGCCCCTTTCGTGTCCACTTGATCAAAATGATGATCACTGATTTCTATACTGGGAAAAGAAAAATTCCCTTCTAAGATTGCAATCAAGGGATTCCCCTTGACGTGGCAGTCAAAGTGAGTTTTTTCAAACTTTGCAATGTTTTGAAAATCATCCCCTTTCACAATTCCCTCTAAGAAAAAGTCAACTTCCTGCGTCTCTAAGCTAATTTTGCCCCCGCCTTCAAATAAGAATGGTCCCACAACACCGCTCAAAGATAAAAGTTGCAGATTATCATTCCCATTTAACTCAAATCCTGCCGTTAATTGCCCTGACAGCAAATTTCCATTTGATTCAGGAATAAATATCGCATGCAACAAACCATCTTGCAGCTGAAAGGTTTCAGAAAATTTAGCTTGTAAGTATAACCCATAATCAACAGAATCCCCCGAAAGAATCTCAGAAGCAATAAAGCTTTTCGGGGGTACTTTTAAATGCAGTCTTCCATTCCATATGTTTCCCTCTTGAACCAAGGATGCTTCTAATTGGATTTCAGAAGTAGTCTCTGAGGACAATGCAAAGATGCCAACGATTTGCCTTATAATTGGGTCAAAAACAGCTTTTCCTCTTACTCGTATCGGCTGCTCTTTTTCCCATACCTTCTCAAAATGACCCACTTTGTATCGACTCAACAACTTAGGAGATATCCACAAATGATTAATGTCCAACTCATTGAATCTAAGCCCAACGTTTTTCCAAGGTATTTCACCAGTTGAATCAGAATTTTGACTTTGATGATCTGAATGCACCATGTCGTAAATTTTCAATTCCGAAAAGTGGGCTATCTCAAAAACAATATTTTGCTGAAACAATTCCCAGACATTCATTGAAAGCGCTACTTGATGAGCCTCTAAGACAACATGCTTCTGGTTACTAACGACGACCTTTTCAGCATTCAACTTTAATGGAATCGATAGTTCTACTTGCTCAAATGCAACCTCCCAACCTGTGTGTCGACTCAGTTGCTCGTTAAGATAAGCTAAGGTTTTTTGTTTGAGATACTCTTTCTGCGACAAGAAAAGGATAAGCGCAACTATACATGCCACCCCGAAGAAAAACGAAAAAACTGATAAAAACCGCTTCATACATTAATCCAGTCAAATTTCTAGTCGCACAGCAATGGACAAAATGGAGATGGACAGTAATGGACCATAGTGGACTGTAATGGACCGTAATGGACGATAATGAATCGTCTATTATCGTCCATTACAGTCCATCTCCATTTTGTCCATTGCTGTGCGTTCTTGCATGTCAATACGCCTGTCCAATGCTCAAATAAACCTGGAAACGATGGTCTAACTTTGGCCTTCGGTTCAAAGGAACTGCAATATCTAACCGAAATGGCCCAACAGGTGTGTGATAACGTATCCCAAATCCCACTGATTGTAATATCTTATGATTAATTTCGGGTATTATCGATGCATAAACATTTCCAAAATCATAAAATGCCACCCACCCAAAATTTTCTGTCGCCCTCACCCTAAACTCTGTTGAATAGATCATCATCGAACGCCCCCCAATAGGCTTGTCACACTCTCTTAAAGGACTTACCGTCTGATAACGGTATCCGCGAAGAGTGTTTTCAGATCCTTCATAAAACCGTTCTGAGGAAGGTATGGTTCTTCTGCTTGATCCCCATATCGATCCAAACATCATCTTTGAGGCAATGACATACTGTTCATCTTCTGTCACCGGATAGTATGCTGTCAGCGTAAGAGTATTAATGCAATAAGCAAATTGGGGGCTCAAAAACTGCACTGTGGGAATAACCTTTAGATTCATCGTATACCCCTTCGTGGGATCTAACAAGCTATTAACATTGCTCCAACGCAGCTGGAAGGGAGTTTTTATTAGATTATATTCCCCATTGACGTCTGAACGCGTATCCCGCAGCCACTTATACATCAATCCGTAAGAAGTCCTCATGTTTTCTCGCACCTGCCTTTCAATCATACCTGAAAGGCTAAAAGATGATTCCTTATACCCTTTTGTGGACTCATGCCGCAGCTCAGCCAGCCATAGAAAATCTTGTTGACGCCGTAGAAAATCAGGTTTGAGATAGAGTAGATGGACTTCTTGGTCATCATACCACAGTTCTGTATCCATTCGAATCTTTTCACCAACGCCTCCGATGTTGCGATGTTCCCACTCAGCAGTAAGGCCAGGACCCCGCTGAGTGGCATAAGCCAAGCCTGCACCTATACTGCGATGCTTTCCTTCAATGACTTCGATTTTCATAGGTAAGTAACCGTTCTCATCTACAGTCTCTGCATGAGTTATGCCTATTGAACTAAAAAGCCCACTCGCTTCAATCGCATTTTGAGTGCGCTCTACCTTGCTTGGATTATACTTTTTACCTGGGTGCCAGTATAATTTATTGATGAAGAACTCTTCTTTTACAGTACAATTTCCGATGATTTCCGTTGGCCCAAAAAATGCCTCTGGGCCTGCATCGACATATAATTTGACAAAGATCCCTTGTACAGACTGGTCTGCAATGACATCCTTTTTTAAGATCATCGCTAAAGGATATCCTTCGCTTTCAAGTTTTTCCAGAAGCGCTTCTTCGGCATTAAGAATCTTCTCAGGCAATGCTGGAGCCCCTAAAGTAATCCCTAAACATTCTAATGAAATGGATTTATACAAAAGAAGAGTTTTGTCGTCGTCACTTGAGGGAACTATTTCGAATCCCTTAAATGGATAAACGGGTCCCGTGTCAATCTTGACTACGACAAAAGGAGGTTGTAAGTCAAATCTATAATCGAAGTCAATAATTCCATTATAGAAGGCTTGACTATGTAAAACTTGCAAAAGCTTCTCCACATCCGCCTCAGCACGATGTCTTAATCCAGCTTCAGTAGAGGGTGGAGAATTCTGTCTTTGAACTAACTGTGAAGCAGATTTTAAAGTCGACAGCATGTCAAGAGAGAGATGCCCTTCAAATTGCACTTCATATGCATCCAACGAGACAAGTCTCATTGGACACAATAAGGCAAGCAGCAGGCAAGAGAATCGTAAAACCCGAATAACAAGACTCATATTGTCTCAAATGCCTAAAGGCTGAAGTCCCTATCACTCTGAAATATAGAGCCCTATTATCGATCAACCACTTATTTTCAGCAAAACAATAACAATATATATTACGTATGTCTGCGCATACGAGCAATCTGAGTATAATTTTGTTTAATCACAGCCGAGTGGCCGCTTATTTGTTGATAGTAAAAATGCTCCTGGAAATTACTGTAAACGGGCAAATGGGCGCCCTTGGGAAAAAGTCCAATGCGAATTCCCTTGTCAGCTATTTTCGATGCGCTTAATGAGTTTTTGTACTCAAGATGCTCAATAGCTTCGACGTATGCTTTTTCCCCGATTCTTCCTGCAAAGGCCTGATCATCATAGTAGGCAAGCTTTTTGCTCACTAAAGCATTGTGCAGTTCAAACAAAATTGAGGCGATCATCGCCCCTTCAGACTGGTTAGCATCATAATGAACAAAAACAATTCGATTTGCGCTATCCCAATAAGCTCCAAATTCTCTCGACAATGCAGTGTTCACAGCTCTTACTTCTATTCTACCTTCAGATAAAACGTTATCTATTAATTCTTTTCCTTCAGGGAGTTTTTGTATCGTGGCAATACTTTTTCTCAACTGAGGGGAACTAATAACAGATGATGGTGATTGTCTAGTTTGATTTTCTAACGAAAACAAACTCAAAGACATAGACAGAGCAAAGAATAAACAAAATAATTGACTTTTT
>Ga0207056_1083_pt1 | contig 17133 bp, 28 predicted proteins | sample Alteio_BWMinCont_58_FD_153289 | JGI IMG/M metagenome (GOLD analysis project Ga0207056, IMG submission 153289) | Enriched cells from forest soil in Barre Woods Harvard Forest LTER site, Petersham, Massachusetts, United States -... | ecosystem: Environmental > Terrestrial > Soil > Temperate forest >... | reverse complement strand
TCTGTTTTATGCTACAATGACATTATAAACCTTAGGAGGTGTGTTATGAAGGACACAGTACGAGTAAGCTTTGACATTCTTGCTGAGGAACACATTCTTCTTAAAACGGGATGTGCTCAGCTAAGAATTGCCATTAAAGATTTTTTACATGAGATGATGCTAAAAAGTCTGCAAGAGCTCAAAGAAAAACAATTACAAGATAGATTAAAAAAATCAATTCAACAATCCAAAGAGGGCAAAGTGAAGAGCAGAGGTTCTTTTGCTAAGTATGTTGAAGATGAGATTTGAGCTCGTTTTCACGGAACATGCTGATGAACAAATGGATGAACTTGAAATGGCAAAAGACAAAAAAGCTGTTGTGAAAGCAGTGAACAAGATCTTAGGTTTCATGGAAACTAATTTGCGTCATCCATCGTTACATACACATAAATATGATGAAATGACAGGGCCCAATGGCGAAGACGTTTTTGAATCATATGCCCAAAAAAAAACCACAACCATTTTTTTTTCAGGTGTTTACGTTTTTTTAATCAAAATTACGTCTAATAATTAAATCACTAAGAATTAAACTTAACTTTTTTAAATTTTTCTGTTTACAATCAATTATATACTGTATATAATTATTACTATAACATAATTAAACAACTAAAAAGGTTGATTCATTATATGCCAACTAACATAAATTTTCTTAAAGCATCTTTTTGTAGTCCAACTGGAGAACTCATCCAGTTGTTTAACAATCTATGTGAAAATAAAAATGGACTTGAATCAGGGATTATCAAAAGAGTTGCTGCATTAGCAATTATCGTATTTGCAATTTTTGATTCTATCATCGGAACCTTCTGCGTAGTACTTTACCCCTTGACCTTATGGGATAAAGAAGAAGAAGGTGAAGAAATAAGAAGGTATGCCAAAAATCTCACGGGTTCTTTATCTACACTATTCTACAGTTTAACAACGATCTTTACAGGAAGTTTACCTGGAATTCATTACTCACTACACGGTGAGGGAATTGGCAAGGCATTAAAAGAAAAAATTCTCGTTCCAATGCAACAAATAGAATCGAATATTTCAGGTTACCACAAGCCTACAGATCCCCAAAAAGTACAGATTTTTACAGAACAAACGACATTCTTATCAGAGAATAAAACTATTTTTTCCAAAATTATGAGTGAGCTTAGAGCTGAAAAAGATACTATTATTGAACTCGAATCTCTATTCCAGACACTTGCCCATCAGATAACAAAAAATAACAATATCAACTGTGAAATCCAAACTGTGTATATTAAACTCATACTTCAGACTTTAAATGACAAAAAAATTGAAATTCCAGAAAAAATTGTAATAAGTGCATTAGAATCTGAACATGTTTGTAAAATTATCCTAGAATATGATGTCAATCCTGAATTCCTCAAAAAAGATATTGAAAAACAATCTCCAGAAATTAGAGCTCTGCTTGTTGAAAAACTACTGAAGGGTGGGATGAAACGTGATGATTTAAATGAAGTAACTCGTAACGAAACAGATGAAAAGCATGTGTATGACATAATTGCAGGAATGTTATAAAAGGGAAAGGACGTAAAGGACAAAGCGATGCCCTAATAGCAGAAGTGCCAAATCATAGGGATAAATGGACATGGACCGTAGTGGACAGTAATGGACCGTAGTGGACAGTAATGGACCGTAGTGGACGGTGCTGTATAGTCCATTACTGTCCACTACGGTCCATTACTGTCGATGTCCATTATTTCTGCATTAATTAAGTAGCCAAGTACTCTATGATGCATGTCTGGGCATTATCACCAATGCGGTGCAGACTGTTCTTCACAATTCTTGTGTAACCGCCTTGGCGATCAGCAAAACGAGGTCCAATCTCACCAAAGAGCTTTTCAATCACTAGTCGATCTTCGTTATAAGCACTTGTATCGCCCTTCTTGACCAATCTTTTCTCTTTTTCAGTAAGAGTGTTATACCGAATCATCAACTCAGATATTGCTCTACGACGAGTCGCTAACGTGTTTTCTTTTGCCAGTGTCACCATCTGATCAGCATAGCGACGAAGAGCTTTTGCCTTTGGCACAGTGGTCTCAATGCTTCCAAAAGTAATCAGCGACTTCAACATGTTTGCAAACATGCAACGTCTATGTGATGAGGTTCTTCCTAATTTACATGTATCTTTTAAGTGTCTCATATCTCTCCCCTACTCCTCATCTTTCAACGAGTCTTTTTTGCTTTTTTTACGCTCATCTTGCCATTGACGAATCTTCTCTCTGACGTTTTCTTGCGTAATTCCGTATTTGTTCAAATCCATGCCAAGATGAAGATGCATCTCCTGCAACTTAGCTTTGATCTCATTCAACGACTTTTTACCGAAGTTTTTAAACTCTAACATTTTTCGCTCTGGAATCGAAACGAGCTCAGCAATCGTTTCGATATTAGCTCCAGAGAGGCAATTCGTCGAACGAACAGAAAGTTCAATTTCATCGATGCGCAAACAGAGTTTATCAATAATATCATCGTGATCCGCTTCATCATCCCCATCACCAGAATCAAAATTCAGCATGTCTCCTTCGACTTGGTCAAATACTTCGTAATGCTTGCGTCCAATTTGTGCAGCAAATGCCAAAGCTTCTGTCGCAGTAATGCGCCCATCGGTGCTTACTTCGAGAATAAGTCTGTCAAGATCGGTATCTTGTCCAACGCGTGTGTTTTCTATATAATAATTGACGAGACGAACAGGAGAAAAGGCAGCGTCAATTAAAATTTCATCAGAGGCTTTATCACGAACCACGTGCCTTTCAGAAGGGACATAACCACGCCCAAAAGCGATGCGAAGGTCTATTTGGCGCTTCATGGGTTTGGTGACTGTAAACAGATGAAAATCTGGATTCACCACTTCAAATTCACCTTCTTTTATGACATCGCCTAACGTCACATCATACTGACCCTTATTTTGGTCTAGCATGTCTTGAGTGACTTCTAAAGTTGTGGTAATAAATCTGGGTTCACGCGAATAGGCTTCTTCTGCCATGGGAAGTTTGCGCAAGAGGGCACCTTTAAAATTGAGGATGATATTCGTCATATCCTCAATGATCCCTTCGATAGCCATATATTCGTGGGGGATACCCTCGATTCGCACCGAAATAATTGCAGGGGCTTCAAGAGATGAGAGCATCATACGACGCATAGAATTTCCGAGCGTGTGTCCAAAACCTCTCTCAAATGGCTCTGCAATAAAACGCGCATATGTAGGGCTTGCAGTTTGCTTATCGACGGTAATTGTCCGAGGTAGTTCAAACTTGCCGTATTTGACTGACATGATGCTTCTCCTAAATGATTGTCAATTGAAATTACTTACTAACGCAAGTTGCGTTTAAACTCTTCGTCGTTTACGTCCTCGACAACCGTTGTGCGGGACAGGAGTTGTATCGCGAATCGCTTTAATTTCCAATCCTGAACTCTGTATGCCACGGACAGCAGATTCACGACCTGCACCAGCACCATTCAATTCGACTTCGACTTCACGCATCCCGAGGGAGGCAGCGCTTTTCCCAGCATCTTGAGCAGCTACAGTTGCAGCAAATGCGGAAGATTTACGCGAGCCAGAGAAATTGACTTTCCCAGCGGATGACCAGGTAATGACGTGGCCAGCAAGATCCGTTATGACAACGATAGTGTTATTGAAAGTTGCTTTTACGTGGACGATGCCTGAGCTGACTTGAAAGGAAGATTTTCTCTTCGGTTTGGCAGCTTTCTTTGTAATAGGTGTATTAGGTGGCTTTGTTGTCAAGGGTTCCTCTCTTATTTCTTCTTGTTAGCGACTGTTTTACGACGGCCTTTACGAGTTCTAGAATTTGTCTTGGTGCGTTGTCCACGGCATGGGAGGCCGACGCGATGACGAAGCCCTCTATAGGAGTGGATGCTGACCAATCGTTTGATGTTATTTTGTACTTGACGTCTCAAATCGCCTTCTACGGTATACTCTGCTTGCAGTAACCCGTTCAATCGAGCAATTTCATCTTGCGTGAGGGCTTGTGCACGCACATTTGGATTTAAACCAAGACGTTGTATGATCTGATTAGACAAATGTCGACCGATGCCAAAGATATAGGTCAGGCTGATTTCTAATCGTTTATTATCCGGTATATCTATACCGATCACTCTAGGCATTGAATACTCCTACAATTTCAAGCTTATCAAAAGAATTAAACAGGTTAGCATAATTGCTGAATTTTTGCAAACGAATCATCTCCCACGCACTCGGCCACTCTTTAAGAAGCCATCATAGCGCTTCATTAATAGGTGAGACTCGACTTGTTTCATGGTATCTAAGACGACCCCTACAAGGATCAGAAGGGCAGTTCCCCCAAAAAAATAGCTGATTGTTTGAGGTACGCTCAAAACGCGTCCAATTAAATTAGGCAATATGGCAATCATGGCAAGGAAGAGGGCTCCCAATAAAGTAATCCGGTTCATCGTGCTCTCAAGATAGTCCTGAGTGGGTTTTCCTTGTCGTATTCCTGGTATAAATGCTCCATTCTTTTTCATATCCGAGGCTATTTGATCGGGTCGGAATTGTGTCGCTGTCCAGAAATATGTGAAAAAAATGATAAGCATTACAAATAAAATAAGGTTCAGAGTGCTTCCAGGAGAAATCCAAGCAGCCATTTCGCCTAAAAAATTTCCGGTGCCGACAAAAGTTCCGAGAGTGGCAGGAAACATGAGCAGGGAGGAGGCAAATATGACGGGGATAACACCTGCATAGTTAACTTTGAGAGGGATATAGGAGCTGCCGCCTTGAGTTTCTCTTCGGCCAATAATTCGTCGAGCATATTGGAGGGGTATGCGGCGATGTCCTTGAATGATCATAATTGTGCCGATGGTAACGAGGACAAATACGGCTCCTAATACAAGGACAGTAGAAAAATTCATTTGTCCTGGTTCTTGAGAATTAAGGTTTAACTGTTGTACAATCAGTCCAAGTGCGCTAGGAATTTGAGACAAGATCCCGAGTGAAATGATGAGGCTCATTCCGTTGCCAATACCTCTTTCAGTAATTTGTTCTCCAACCCACATTAAAAACACTGTTCCTGTCGTCATTGTTGCTATAGTCACAAGGAAAAACAACCAAGGGGTTCCCAAAATCTGCACATCTAAAAGCTCGCCTGCGATGATGCCAGGGCGAGCTAGATTCATTTGCAAAGCGTACTTTGCAAATAAGCCCGCTTGCAAAAAGGACAAAACAAGGGTCAACACTCTTGTATATTTATTAATTTTTCGCTTTCCTTGCTCTGGATTTTCTCGTACTTCTCGTTGTAGAGAGGGCCACAGGGCAACTAAGAGTTGCATAATAATGGAGCCAGAAATGTAAGGGACAACGCCAAGAGCAATAACAGTCATCTGGGAAAAAGCACCGCCAGAAAATATATCCACTAATTGGAAGAGGTTCTGTCCACCGCCTGTTGCCTGCTTAAAGAAGCTGACAGCAAGGTCGCCATTGATTCCAGGGACGGGTATGAATCCACCGATGCGGCATACGATTAGCATTAATAGTGTAAATATCAGCTTTGCTTTTAACTCAGGTATCTTAGTCGCATTTCTCAGCTCTCTTAACATTTCCCCACCTTACAAAACATAAAAGCGTCAAACCATTCTTGAACCAGTACTCCCGCTAAAACTTCTCTGTAAGATTTTACCACAGAGATCACAGAGAATCTCTGTGGTAAAATCTACTTATTTAAAGGGAATTACTATTCTTCTACAGAGATCGTAATTCCAGCCTTTTGCAATTTTTCGCGAGCAGAATTTGACAATGCTGCGACTTCAAAAGTCACTTTTTTGTGCAATTCGCCAGTTCCAAGAATTTTAATGCCGTAGGTGACACCAGATAAAAATCCTTTATCAGCCAGAGTTTGTCCATTTACAATTTCTCCGTCTTCAAAAGCATCATTAATCTGTTTCAAGTTAATGGCATCATATGGTTTTCGGAAGCGAGCATTGCTAAATCCTCGAATAGGCATTTTGGCAAATGTTCTGAACTGACCACCTTCATAACCAAGGCGTCTTTTGTAACCAGCTCTAGCGCCGGATCCTTTTTCACCACGACCGCAAGTTTTTCCAAGGCCGGAGCCGATACCGCGTCCTACTCGTTTACATCGTTTAAAGGCGCGGGTGGTATTTTGTAAGTTATCAAGTGTTATCATGCTATCCCTCGCATTGCTTTAATAGTTTGTCGGGAGCGCAACATCGACAATGCTCTAAAAGTAGCTTTTACGATATTGATTGGATTATTAGCTCCGAGGCTTTTTGCCATGATATCTTTAATGCCGGCCATTTCTAAGACAGCGCGCATTTTTGATCCTGCGATAACGCCTGTTCCTGCAGGTGCTGGTCGTAGCAATACTCTGGCGCCATCCCAATGTACAGTGACTTCATGAGGGATTGTGGAGCCTTCGCGTGGGTAATGGGCCATATTCTTGCGGGCAGCTTCTCCCCCTTTTCGAATGGCATCGGTGAGTTCATTGGCTTTGGCAAAGCCATAGCCAACTTTTCCCTTTCCGTCGCTAATGAGGATGAGGGCAGAAAAGCTGAATTTGCGCCCCCCTCTTACGACTTTAGAGCAGCGATTTACGTAGAGAACTTTCTCAGTAAATTCACTTGTCTTTTCTTTTTTTTGAGAGTCACTCTGTCTTGCCATGTACAAATCCTAATATTTCAAAGCATCATTGCCGTTAAAACTGTAAACCTGCTTTTCGAGCAGCATCTGCTAATTCTGCGAGAATCCCATGATATTTGAAGGGACCGCGATCAAAGATGACTTCTTTAATATTTTGCTTTTTAGCCACCTCAGCGATTGTTTCGCCTAATTTGCGAGCAGAAACCTTATTTTTTTTACAAAATTCTGTATTTCGAAACTCTTTTGCAAAAGTTCCGATAGTACCCAATGTTTTGCCGGAATCATCGTCAACTAATTGAACTTGAATATGTTTGTTGCTTTTGTGGACTGAAAGACGTGGTCGGTCATTGGTTCCATGCAACAATTTGCGCACGCGCAGAGAGCGGGTTCTTCGCAGCCTTTGTTTTTCTAGTGAGATTTTTCTCATATACATCTAACCTTTCTAATACTTCACTTTAGTGATTATTTCTTGGATGCTGCAGCTTTACCAGCTTTTTTGCGTACATATTCGCCAGCGTAGCGAATTCCCTTTCCCTGGTATACTTCTGGAGGACGCTGTGCACGCACTGTTGCTGCAAACTGTCCGACTTCTTGTTTATTTGCGCCCTTAATAGAGATCTGAGTACTTTTCTCAACGGCGACTTGTATCCCTTCGGGTATAGTCAATTTTGTTGGATGGGAAAATCCAAGTTGGAGATCGAGGCTGCGCCCTTGAAGGGCAGCACGGTATCCAACACCGATCATTTCTAATTTTTTTTCGAACCCTTCAGTAACACCGATGATCAGGTTGTGAATGAGTGATCGATATAATCCGTGGAAGTTTCCTATCCCTTCATGACCTTCAACGATAAAAACCGTTAGCTGATCACCTTCTTGCTGGGCACGTATCCCTTCGAGAAAGTTCTGATGTAGAGTTCCTTTTGGGCCTTTCACAGAAATTTCGGTTGCAGAAAGTTTTACTTCTACATTCTTCGGTACTGTGATGGGCAACTTACCTTTTCGCGACATGAGACACTTCTCCTTTTTTTCACAGTCTCTCTACCAAACCAAGCATAATAATTCGCCGCCAATTTTCCGTTGGCTTGCATCGCGGCCTGCCATAACTCCCTGCGATGTAGAAACGATAGAGACACCGGCCCCACCAAAAAAGTTCGGGATGTCATAATGCTTTACATACTGGCGGAGTCCTGGTTTTGAGGCGCGTTTTACGCCTTGTATGACGGAACTGCGATGTTCTGTATATTTTAAGAAAAGTCGCATAGTGCCACGGTTCTTATTATCTTGTTTCACAAGGAGGCTTTCAATAAAGCCTTGAGATTTTAGTATCTCGGCCATATCTTGTTTTAGTCTGCTCCAGGGTACATCAACATAGCGGTGTTGGGCTCGAGTTGCATTGCGAATCCTTGTGAGGAAATCGGCTATTGGGTCACTCATTGCCATGATTCTTCTCCTCTCCTTAAGCTGCTACTGCAACAGGTAAATTTTTAAATGGAAGACCGAGCAATCGTAATAACTCGACACATTCATCATCGGTCTCAGCGGTGGTGACAAAGGTGACATGCATCCCCTGAGTTCGTTTGACCACATCGAGATTGAGTTCGGTAAAGACTTGGTGGTCGTCGAGACCTAGTGTGAAATTTCCTCGTCCATCGCACTTCGTTGAGAATCCGCGAAAGTCTCTCACTCGTGGGGAGGCGATGTTGCAAAAGCGATCTAGAAAATCATACATTCTCTTTCCGCGCATGGTGACTTTAATGCCGATGGCTTGTCCTTCGCGGAGTTTAAAGTTAGAGATCGCCTTCTTCGCTTTAGTAATAATTGGCTTTTGCCCGCTGATAAGAGTCATTTCATTGACGCAGTCTTGGATTGAATTCTTATCTTTGGTAGCCTCTGCTATGCCCATATTAAGGACAATTTTTAGCAGTTTAGGAACCTTCATAGGATTAGAATACTGAAATTTCTGCTGAAGTTCAGATTTTACATTCTTGAGATAGTGCTGCTTTAACCTAGACATCTTATGTCCCAACTCATTGTTTATGATTTTTTGATTGCTCGATATAGGATTTCTTGATCGCCATCTGTATAATACAGTTGGCGAGCTCCCTCTTCATTTGTGCGCACATGTAATTTAACACGTTTGCCCTCTTCTGTGCAAGGCTGCAAATTCGAAACATTGATCGGATATTCGCGTTGAACGATCCGTCCTGGTGTATCGCCTTGGCGTTTCACATGCCTTTTACGAATATTAATACCTTCCACAGTGGCGCTTAAACCATCTGTAGAGATGACTGTCCCTTGCATTGTGCGATAGTTTCCGGCTATGACGATGACTTTGTCACCTTTTTTTATTCTTTTACTTGGTTTCTGCTGTGCTTTCATTGTATTTTCCCGCTACTTGGTTATATCACTTCTGGCGCTAGAGAAGCGATTTTAAGAAAGTCTCTTTCGCGCACTTCACGTGCGATTGGTCCAAACACACGTGTACCGCGTGGGTTATTTTTATCATCAATGAGGACGCAGCTATTTGTGTCAAAGCGCAGTTTGGATCCGTCTTTGCGCCGGATATAATTTCTTGTGCGCACGATAACAGCGCGAACGACATCGCGTTTTTTTACGCTGCCGTCTGGGGATGCTTCTTGCACGGAGCAAATAATGACATCGCCGACTTGGGCATAGCGTCGCCTGGATCCTCGGAGCACTTTAAAGCACTTGACGCGCTTTGCGCCGCTGTTGTCAGCGACTTCGAGTTCGGTCTCTTGTTGAATCATGATTCATTACTCCAATCTTGTTTATGCAGCGACAACGCGCCATCTTATCAACTTTGATAAGGGTCTTGTTTCGACAACAGTTACCTCTTCACCAATTTCGAGAGGTTTCAAGTCATTACGTGCATAGATTTTCTTAGTGCGTCGGATGACTTTGCCATATCTTGCATGGCGCATGGTTCTTTCTACTGCAACAACGACAGCTTTCTCCATTTTATTGGAGACAACGCGCCCTTTTTTTGTTTTTCGATTCCCTCTTTCTATAGGCTCCATAGCATCCTCAATCTAAACTTTATCCGTTTGCCATTTGCTTTTCACTGATGATAGTGAGCATTCTGGCGATTTCTTTTTTTGCTTGTGGAATTCTATGAGGTTTTTCAAACTGTCTTGTTTGTTTTTTCTCATTCACAAGCATATAGAGTTTTTTGCGTTCATCTTCGCAATTCGCTACTAACTCATCAAGAGAGAGATCGCGCAAATCTTTTGCTTTCGTCATATTCTAACCTAAACTTGTTCTAATCTGTTTACAAAGCGGGTTTTTATTCCTAATTTGGCTGCGGCAAGTCGCATAGCGCTTTGAGCTTCAACAGGAGTTACGTTGCCTCCAACTTCGAACATGACGCGGCCTGGTCGGACGACGGCAACCCAATGATCAACGGCCCCTTTCCCTTTACCCATGCGAACTTCTGCGGGTTTTTTTGTGACTGGTTTATCGGGGAAGATGCGTATCCAAACTTTCCCTTTTCGTTGAAAAAATCGGTTAATTGTTACGCGGCACGCTTCAATTTGTTGTGCGGTGACCCATCCACGTTCCAGTGCTTGCATGCCGAAATCGCCGAAATGGACAAAGTTTCCAGCTTTGCTTAATCCTGCGGAATGGCCTTTTTGCATCTTTCGATGTTTTGTACGTTTTGGCATCAGAGCCATGGTTATGCCCCCTCTTTCGCTAGAATGTCTTCACCTCGATAGATCCACACTTTAACCCCGATGCTGCCATAAGTCGTTTCTGCACGGCCGATGGCATAGTCTATATCAGCTCGAATGGTATGCAGTGGTGTGCTTCCTTCTTTATACCATTCGGTACGAGCGATTTCTGCGCCGCCTATGCGGCCGGAGACTTGTATTTTTACGCCTTGAGCGCCGGCTTCGGTGGCAGATTGGATGGCTTTTTTCATTGCTCGTCGGAAGGGGATCCGTCTTTCCAATTGTTTTGCGATATTATCGGCAGTGATTTTAGCATCGAGGTCGGGTCTTTTGATTTCTTCGACTTCGATCCACACATCTTTTCCTGTCAATTTGCGCAGTTCGTCTTTGAGGATATCGATTTCTGCGCCTTTTTTCCCAATGACGAGTCCGGGTCTTGCCGTGACTATAGTAATTTCAATTTTCTCGCTCATTCTTCTGATTCGGATCTCAGATGTTCCAACGCAAATGGGCTTTTTCATGAGAGATGCCCTGATGGCATGGTCTTCGCCGAGGAGTGTGCCGAACTCTTGTTTATTTGCATACCATCTAGAGCGCCAGTTGTGGTTGCGGACTAGGCGGAAGCTAATTGGATTAGTTTTTTGTCCCATTATTCGTTCTCCTTTTAGGCCTCACCCACGATGACAGTGAAGTGGCTCATGCGTTTCATAATTGGATGGCGTCCGCCCTTATTTTTGGGTTTTGCGCGCTTTAGTACTGGACCGACGTCAATACGCACTTCGGCTACTTTTAGTTGCTCACGGCGAACGTTGAGTTGGGTTTCTGCATTTGCTACAGCGCTGTCGAGGGTCTTTTTTAAGAGACGCCCAGCCTTGAGGTTGCTATGTACGAGTTGAAGCGATGCCATCGCAACTGGCAGGCCTCGAATGAGTCCAGCGGCAAGTCTAGCTTTCCGAGGACTGATTCTTATATATTTACTTATCGCTTTTGACAACATGATATTCGCGCCCTTTATTTCTTAATGGGGTGGCCTTTAAATAGACGAGTGGGAGAAAACTCCCCTAGGTAGTGTCCTACCATGTTTTCCGTCACAAATACTGATAAAAATTTTCGTCCGTTATGGACTTCAAATGTGTGTCCTATCATCTCAGGAATGATCATTGAACGGCGAGACCAGGTTTTAATTGGTTTCTTTGTACCTGCTTTATTTTGCACATCCAATTTTTCTAGGAGATGATAATCAACAAAAGCACCTTTCTTTAACGATCTTCCCATAATTATTTTTTCCTTCGATCTTTAACGATGAATTTGTTTGATTTTCTTTTCGATCTAGTGCGAAGACCTCGTGTATAGATCGCCCATGGTGTTTGTGGGATATTTCCTCGGTGTTTTCCTTCTCCTCCGCCGTGTGGGTGGTCGACGGGGTTCATGGCGGTACCGCGAACGGTGGGTCGTATCCCTTTCCAGCGCATTCTTCCGGCTTTCCCTTCGACGCGCAGGTTATGTTCGGAGTTAGAAACAACGCCAAAAGTGGCTTTGCATTCTTCGTTGATCATTCGAACTTCGCCGGAGGGCATTCTGATTGTTGCGTAGCCTCCGCTGCGAGCCATAAGTTGTGCTGACAGACCTGCGGAGCGGACTAATTTAGCGCCTTTTTCGGGGTATAGTTCAATATTATGAATGACGGAACCGAGGGGCATGTATTTCAATCTCATGCAGCACCCGATGCTAAAAGGAGGTTCGGTGCTTGTTTGAACGACATCTCCTGCTTTTAGGCTATGTGGAGCGATAATATATCTTTTTTCACCGTCTACATAGTTAAGGAGTGCGATATAAGCGGAGCGGTTGGGATCATATTCAATGGAGGCGACTTTTGCGGGGATATTTTCCTTATCGCGTTTGAAATCTATAATGCGGTAGTGTCTTTTATGTCCGCAGCCTTTATGACGGCAAGTGATGCGTCCTGTATTGTTACGTCCATTTGTGCGTCTTTTTGGCAAGAGCAATGATTTCGTGGGTTTGACGGTGGCGCGGGTGGTTTCGCACACACGTGTCAAAGTTTCATTCATTGGAAGAATGAGCTGACGAGTGCCTGGTGTGTTTGGACGAAATTTCTTTAACATCTGCTTCAACCTTTTTCTTAAGCGTTTTCTAGGCTATCGCCTTCTTCCAATGTAACGATGGCTTTCTTAAATGCGCGAGATTTGCCAAGGTGGCCACGGACGCGACGTGTTTTACCTTTTACATTGATAGTGTTTACGGCTATCACTTTAATGCCTTTATCTTTGTAAATCTGTTCTAATGCTACGGCAATTTCTTGCTTTTTTGCATCTGAATTGACTACAAACACATACTTTGGTGTTTTGCACTTGCGGAGAGAAGGGTTGCTTTCGGCATTTTGCAGCTCTTGCAACATCTTAGACTTCTCAGTCACATGCTGGTGTTTAATAATATCGTATGGATTCTTACTCATTGATTTATCCTGTTCAACACAACCATTGGTGTAATTCATTTAATGCAGCTTCTGTCATCACGATGTTGTGGGCTACAATAACATTGTAACCACTAATATTGGAAGCCAGAGCAAATTCTATTTTTGGGATATTACGTAAGCTTTTGGTAAAGTTAGCATGTCGGATTGTTGGCATACTCATGCGAACTGTTGCAAATTCCTCGTGAGAAAACTCTAAGAAATCCCCTTCTCCTAAAAACAGTGTTCGACCAGTGAGGTTGCAGGCACTTAAGAAGTTAGCAACAGTTTTCGTTTTAGGAGCATCCATCTCAGTAGTTTCGATCAAATGAATCCTAGAGTCTCGAATTTTTTCGCCTAAAAGGAAGCGAATGGCAGCGAGTTTCTCTTTCTTATTGATTCGGACGTGTTGATCAAATTTCGGTTTTGGGCCATGGACGCGTCCGCCCCCTTTATACTGAGGGGCTGAGAGCATCCCTTGGCGTGCTCGACCTGTCCCTTTTTGAGGGTGAGGTTTTTTTGTGGAGTGATTGACTTCGGAGCGTCCTTTTGTATTGGCGGACCATTGTCTTGCATTGGCGCGTAGAGCAACGATGTAGTCTTTCACCATTTGTCCATTTGCTTCGGCATCAACGAGCAGGTCGTTAACCTCTACTTGACCAATCTCTTGACCAGTAAAATTATATTTTTTCAGTGTAGCCACAGCTCAACTCCAGCAATTTACTTCGACTTGATTTTCTTTTTTTCGGCTTGGCTTACATAAACCAATCCGCCACGTGGGCCAGGTACTTGACCTTTAACTATAAGATAGTTGTCTTGAATTTTGATAACTTGTAAGTTTTGCACAGTCTTTCTATCGAGACCCATATGGCTTGCACGTGGTCCACCGGGTAGGCATCGGCCTGGGGTGGAGCGCATTCCTGTGGAACCGGCATGTCTATGGAATCCAGAACCATGTGAAGCGGGTCCTCCAGAGAAGTTGTGCAACTTCATTGTTCCTTGAAAGCCTTTACCTTTTGATATTGCGGTAACATCGACAAAGGGGATGTCGGCAAACAGATCGACTTTTAGTTCTTCACCGATGCTAAATTCGCTTACAGAATCAATTCTGAATTCAGAAAGGAATCGGCGAGGGGCGACATTTGCCTTTTTAAAATGGCCTTGGCGAGGTTTTGTGACTCGTTTTTCCATGGTTTGTGTATTGTGTGGGGCCACAACGTCGAAGCCGATTTGGATAGCATTGTAGCCATCAGTCTCTTTCGTTTTAATCTGTACGACTACATTTGGTTCAGCTTCGATAACTGTGCAGGGGATAGCATTGCCTGCTGCATCAAACAGCTGGATCATGCCTCGTTTTTTTCCCATTAATTTTCGTGCCATAAGCCTTTATTCCTTCGCTCGAAATTCGTCAATGCCGATCATTATCGGTAACGCTTACATTATTTGCAACAGATTCAATACATAAAGATAAAAAATCCTAGTGTCTCAGTGAGGAGTTACATACGAAGTACGTTCTCATCAGGAGCTCACAAGGGATACGCTCTTTGCTTCGCTTCTGTGTTGCTGTCCTAACAAAACTCAAAACTGAAAAGCTTTGAGCTTCACAGCCATAAACAACATGAAAAGTGTTGCTTAAGAGGAGAGACTACCAAACCGGCTATTTTTCCTCAACGAAAACTTTCGCAAAAGTTTTCGTGATGTGATTTTACCACAGAGATCACAGAGAGGGATGGAGAAGAAGAGGAGGAGGAGGTACGTTCTATCTTCTGTCGCCGCATTCGCGGCTCGATATGTTGATTGGATCTACCCCATGCTGACGCATGGGGTAGATCCAATCAACATATCGAGCCGCGAATGCGGCGACAGGAGTTAGGATGTACCTACTCCGAATTCCAGGGGATAAGGATTGAATTGTCAAGAACGGTTTTTTTTGATAGGATCTGTGTCTTAACTATATAGGAACAACAATGTCGAAATTACCATTGCTGATTGGCGCCCATACTTCTGCTGCGGGTGGAGCTTTTAACGCTCTGCTGCAAGGGCAGGAAATTGGGGCAACAACGATCCAATTTTTTACTGCTAATCAAAAGCGTTGGGAAAGCCCTCAGCTGACCCCTGAAGCCATAAATGCCTGGCATGAAACTCTGGAAAAAACTGGAATGCAGCAAGTAATGAGCCATGATAGCTATTTGATCAATTTAGGCTCGCCGGATATTGGTAACTTAATAAAGAGCCGTGCGGCATTTCGTGAAGAAATTAAACGCTGCTTGGCATTAAAACTTGCTTTTCTAAATTTTCACCCTGGTGCTGCTCTAACGGATACACCAGAACAGTGTATGGATCGTATTTGCGAAAGTGTTTTGGATTGCGAAGACTTAATGCAAAATACTTCTCTCCGACTTCTGCTGGAGATGACAGCTGGCCAAGGATCTAGTGTGGGTTATTCATTCGAACAGATTGCCTATATGCTGCACAAATTGGAAGGGCGTATTCCGATAGGGATTTGTATCGACACGTGCCACATTTTTGTCGCTGGGTATGATTTGAGGTCAACAGAAGCTTGTAAAGCCACTTTTGCTCAATTTGACAAAATTGTGGGCTTAAAGCATTTATATGCGATGCATTTGAATGATTCTATGAAGGATCTGGGATCGCGTTCTGACAGGCATGCTAGCTTAGGAAAGGGCTTTATTGGATTAGATTGTTTTAAATTTTTAATGCAGGATCCAAGGCTTCAGAAGATACCGAAGTACTTAGAAACACCTGAGGGCCCTGATGTATGGGTCCAAGAGATTCAGATGTTGCGCGAATTTGCGGCGGCGAGCTAACACCTGCCACCAGTTTGTGCAACAATTTGAGAAATTTACACTTGTTTTAGAGGTCATGATGCGAACGAAGATTAAAAATTTGAAGAGCTCTACGGTGAGCAATCCTTCTCCTATAGGAACAAAAGTCACCATAAAAGGGTGGGTGAGGACAGTCCGTGATCAGAAGTCATTCTCTTTCATAGAAGTAAATGATGGCTCAACGTTATCAAACTTCCAAGTGATTGCAAGTTCCGACTTGCCAGAATACCAAAAGATCATGTCTCAGTTGTCTACAGGGGCTTCAGTGGCAGTAACTGGAGTCATTGCTGAAAGTCCTGGCAAGAGCCAAGCGATTGAACTTCATGCACAGGAAATATCTGTGATCGGCACATGTGATTCTGAGCGATATCCTCTGCAAAAGAAGCGGCATACTTTTGAGTTTTTGCGAACGATTGCTCATTTGCGTCCTCGCACAAACACTTTGGGGGCTGTAACAAGAGTTCGCAATGCTCTGGCATATGCGACGCACCGTTTTTTCCAAGAAAGGGGATTTCTTTACTTGCAAACGCCCATCATTACAGCGTCTGATTGCGAAGGGGCCGGACAAATGTTTCGGGTAACGACTCTCGATCTTAATGCTCTTCCAAAAACGCCTGAAGGCAAAATCGATAATTCCAAAGACTTTTTTGCTAGGCCTACGTTTCTTACTGTTTCGGGACAATTAAACGGGGAAGCCTATGCATGTGCCTTGTCAGATATTTACACGTTTGGTCCTACGTTTAGGGCCGAAAATTCGAATACAGCTCGCCATTTAGCAGAATTTTGGATGATTGAGCCTGAAATGGCTTTCGCAGATTTGAATGACAACATGGATTGTGTTGAGGCTTACTTGAAGTTTGTCTTATCGGAACTTCTTCGTACGTGTCCTGAGGATATGGAATTTTTCGATAAACAGATCGCGAATGGCCTTCTGCAACGCCTACAACACATCGTCGAAACTCCTTTTGAAAGAGCTTCATACACTTATGCTGTACGCATTCTTGAAAAAGCAGATAAAAAATTTGAATTTCCAGTGCAATGGGGATTAGATCTGCAGTCAGAACATGAGCGTTACTTAGCTGAAGAGTTTTTTGGGAAGCCTGTCATCATCACAGATTATCCTAAGGAGATTAAAGCTTTCTACATGCGCGCTAACGATGACAATAAGACTGTTGCTGCGATGGATGTGCTTGTGCCTAAAGTGGGGGAAATCGTGGGGGGAAGCCAACGGGAAGAGCGCTTAGACAGACTTGAAGCCAAAATGGCTAAAATGGGACTCTCGGGACCTGAATATGGTTGGTATTTGGAACTGCGAAAGTACGGAAGTGTGCCCCACGCCGGATTTGGAGTTGGTTTTGAACGCTTAGTCCGTTTAGCGACAGGGATGGAAAACATTCGGGATGTTATTCCATTTCCTAGGTTTCCTGGCAATGCTGATTTCTGAAAAAAGGA
>Ga0207056_1082_pt1 | contig 17224 bp, 14 predicted proteins | sample Alteio_BWMinCont_58_FD_153289 | JGI IMG/M metagenome (GOLD analysis project Ga0207056, IMG submission 153289) | Enriched cells from forest soil in Barre Woods Harvard Forest LTER site, Petersham, Massachusetts, United States -... | ecosystem: Environmental > Terrestrial > Soil > Temperate forest >... | reverse complement strand
ACGTGATACACTAGTCACTGGTGGTTTTATTATCCTTTTCCGGCAAAAACCCACCTGCTTGCATGTGCCACATTTTTGCATAATGTCCGCCCTTAGCTAGCAGGGTTTCATGTGTACCGTCTTCAATAATTTCACCTCGGTCAAATACTAAAATTCTGTCCATTTTAGCAAGTGTTGATAAACGATGTGCAACCACAATAGTCGTTTTACCGTGCATTAATAAATTTAACGCGTCCTGAATATAGCTTTCAGTGACAGAATCAAGCGATGACGTTGCCTCATCTAAAATTAAAATGGGTGCATTCTTAAGCATGGCCCTTGCAATTGCTATGCGTTGACGCTGCCCGCCTGATAATTTAATTCCTCTTTCGCCCACCATAGATTGATAGCCATTTTGAAGCTCGCAAATAAATTCATGGCAGTGTGCAAGTTTTGCCACTTTAATGACTTCTTCTTCCGTAACTTTCGTATTACCAAATTGAATATTTTCCATCAAACTACGATGAAAAAGTGTAATGTCTTGAGGAATTAATGCAATTTGTTCTCTTAGCGATTCTTGTGTTACGTCATTAATATTTTGGCCATCAATCGTAATTTGACCGGATTCAACTTCAAAAAGACGTAAAATCAAATTAACAAAAGTACTTTTTCCACTTCCTGAAAATCCAACTAATCCAACTTTCTGGCCCGCTTCAATCATAACATTTTTATTTTTAAATAAACGTGAACCCTCATCATAATGAAACGTCACATTAGAAAATTGAATAACACCTTTAAAAATGACGAGTGGTTTTGAATTAGTTGCATCAATAATATCATGTGGTTGAGAAATAATTGACAGTGCTTGTTTACAATATCCAATATTCTCAGAAAATGTGACAAATTGGCCTGCAATAAACCATAAATTCCATAGAATACTGATTGATAATGATATCACAAAAGAAAAATCACCCACTGAAACAAGGTCCTTACTATACAAATGAAGCAAAATAAAAAGATTTAAACTCATGAGTAAAATAATACTAATGTCCCAAAATATCCTCATTTTGATGATTTTAGCTTGCATTGCTCTATCATTTTGGACAGCTTCTTTGATACTTTGATGGATATAGCGGTCCTCTTCAGTGTGTCTCGCAAAAAGCCTGACATTTAATATGTTGCCAATACTATCTACCATTCTTCCTACTACAGTTGTTTTACTTTCTGCAAAAACATGAGAAAGATTTTGAATCGGTCTTAAAAAGAAAAACGTAATGATTAAAAAGACTAGCGCCCATCCAGATAAAATCACTGCAAAAATCGGATGAACGAATAATAAAGTAATAATAGCAATCGTTAATCCAAATGTTTGTGCGTATAAATCATCAAGAATAGTAAATATCTCAACGGCCCCGCCTTGCATATCAATTATTTTATTAACTAAACTACCAGCGAGACGATTTTGAAAATATTGATGTGAATGTTGATTGAGATAAGTAAACATCTTCGTCATCACATCTTCACGAAGTTTGGGAAATAATTTTAATTTTACCCAATCTAACAAACGCATATTGAGGCAAAGTCCCACCCAGAGCGCGATGTAAATAAAAATATAGGGTTGTGTCGTTTTAAATAAAATTGTTTTATCACCGCCGAAGCCAACGACATGATCAATAATAAGCTTTAACACATAAGGTAGAAATGTATTGATAAAAGCCCAAAGTACACCCACTAAAGCCATGATAGATAATTGCCACTTATACGGCTTGATTAAATTAATGAGAAACTGATTTAGTGAGGGAATTGCTTTATTCATCTAAGCGCCTAAATGTAAGTTTTTGACTAACCAATTTTTATACAAATATTGCATATTTGTATAACTCAATGTTCTACAAGAAACATCCAGCTATTGTACTGTCCCCTTCAAGTTAAAGCATTTTGTAAAAAATAATCAAACAACCATGTTCTAAGATCAGGATTTGATATGCTATGGGCCCGATACACTACCATCAAATGGGTTGGCATTTTTTCCTCAACTTTCTTTTTTTGATCATCGTCCAAGGTATCTATCCAAGCTTCAAATTTTGCGTTTAAGAGGGTTTCTTGTTTGGCCTTGCTTCGCCTTGCCATTTCTAAGATCGTCGCGTCTTGCTCGTTTTTGAAGCCTTCTGAGACATATGAATGACCGGACCGTAACAATCCCATCAGGAAATTAATTTTAGTTGTTTTAATTGGGGGCAAAACATTGTTTTCAAAATCGTAACTAAACTCGATAAGTGATTGTTCAACATTAGCAGCTGATAACGCGCCAAGTGATGAGAGTTGTTTGAGATGTGTTGGCATGAACCCATGGCGAGCATAAGAAGTAATGTCAAAATTCCATTCATCGGATAGCTCCCTAGTAGTAGTAGTTTTTAAATCTTTTAAACTACTACTACTACTAGAGAGATTTGTCCTCAGTTGTGTCTCAAGTTTGTCCTCAGTTTGTCCTAAGTTTGTCCTAAGTTTGTTTGTGGATTTTAAGTGGTGAATTTCTTGATAAACTTCGTCTGGAAGTTTATATTGTGACCAGCCACTTCTACCAGGTTGGTAATCTGAACGTATCAATAATCCATTAAATTCCAATCTTTGAATAGTTTTTCTTATTGAAAAAGTTGTTGATTTACAAGAACTTGAAATGTATTCGATGCGTAAAGGAGGCGTTTCTACGTCAGCGATCGCTTGGCACTCATCATAAATAAATAAAAGAATTTTTTGTTTCAGACCGCTAAGTTTCGCAAAAAATTTATTTGCCCTCAGATTGTCTTTATTTTTTCCTAATTCGTAAATTAGATTTTTTTTTGTACCAAATTTTGTCCTAAGTTTGTCCTCAGTTTGTCCTAAGTTTGTCCTCAGTTGTGTCTCAAGTTTGTCCTCAGTTTGTCCTAAGTTTGTCCTAGGTTTGTCCTCAGTTTGTCCTAAGTTTGTCCTCAGTTTGTCCTCAGTTTGTCTCAAGTTTGTCTCAAGTTTGTCCTCAGTTTGTCCTAAGTTTGTCTCAAGTTTATTCTCGCTTGGTAATTGATCAAAGCCAGGTTTTGTATTATCTAAGGACGGGGCAGTACTAACATCGTTATGTTCCAGCCATGCACGACGTTTATGGCCGCTAGCCTTTTCAGTTGAAATTACAGGCATCTCTACATTTAATGATTTGGCTACATCATCAAGTTTCGCCATGTGCTATTCCTAAGTATTTTGATAGCTAAAAATGTATTGCAATAAGTCCTGGTAATCTTCTGCTGCGTTGTTGCGCTTTCCAGAACTGAAAACGTTGGTCGATGACATGATGCTTTTTGGTATCTCTGAACAATAACGAATAACAACAGAGGACAAATGTTTAACGATATTCTCTTTTGAACTGGTTATTCTCAGTGCTTCTGCGGTCGTTGATACCCGCTTGTCTATGCTTGAAAAGAAACAATGAATATCAATACTAGCACTCAGGGAGAAGGTTTCGGTTAATTCAGCAATCTCTTTCAGGATGTAATCGGCGCCTTGGATCGCAAATTTATCGCTTCTGATCGGTATCAGAACAGCCTTGAGTATTGAGCTATCAAGCTGGTTTAATGCGCAAACGCTAGAAGCAAAAAGATTTGATAGTTGAGGGGTATGGTCCTGAAAAACCTTGGTATTATTACCTAGTTTAGCAAAAAGTTCCTCATAAAACCGTAACATCCCTTTTTTAATGTCTTGAGGTTTACTCAGTACTTTATCAATCCAGGATTGATTAAGGTTTGATTTAACAAACCAGATATTATCTTTGACTTCGATTAAAACATCATTGATTGATGCTTTGCCTTCCAGGAAATCTATTAATATAGGCTCATTGTCATCAGCAGGCTTTCCAAAAACCGCAGAAGTAAAGCTGCCTTGTGAATCGCCATCAACGTACACAATGGGTGTATTTCTGTCTGTTATACGCCTGAGACAAGCGCCAAGGTTTAAGATGCTGGTTGTTTTTCCCACGCCGCCGCATAGATTTGCTGAAAGGAAGATTGCTGGCTGGTAAAAGTAGGTCAAGCCTATCGATTTAAAATATTCTTCAACGGCCTCTGGGCTGACACCAGAAATTCGATTGTTAGTTCGTGTTACAAGTTTCTCATCATCGTATTTTTTGAGGTATCGGCTAATAAGAGGTAGGCTAGTGCCAGCAATCTTTGCTATCTCACTGACCTTGATATGGCTAATTTCCATTTGTTTAACTTCCTAGTATGTTAATAAATTTAAATATAATGATACTAAAAAGTTTACTTTATCTCAATAAGTATATAACAACTTATTTAATAAATTATCGGTCAGTTATCTGCACTTATCCATCTGTTAAAAGTCTATCACGTGGTTATAGGATAATTAAATTGCATTTACTGAATTAATGTGTACAATTCGCACAAAAGTGATTAAAACCATGATAATGGCAGAGGAATGCTACCGAACTAGCGTACGCACTGGTTCATTGGGGATTTATAGGTTACCTGTTGCTAAAATTGTTTTCTCTAATCCAGATAAAAATGTTTCCTCCGGTGTCCAATCTAAAAGTTTTTTTATTTTCTCATGATTAATGGCATAACGAAAATCATGGCCTTTTCTATCGGTGACAAATTGTACCAGAGAAGCATAAGGCATTTTTTGTGGTTTATGTTTATCGAAGTAATGACAAATTAAGCGGACCAAAGAAAGATTTTCCATTTCTTGATTACCACCTAAATTATAACGCTCACCGACTTGTCCCTGCTCTAAAATGGCTTGTATTCCTTTGCAATGGTCTTTGACATATAACCAATCGCGAATATTTTTTCCTTCCCCATAAACAGGAATCGGTTGCCATGTGAGACAACCTTTTATGATCGTTGGAATAAATTTTTCATTATGTTGAAAAGGCCCATAATTATTCGAACAATTCGAAAGGGTAATCGGTAATCCATAAGTATGGTAATAGGCATAAACTAAATGATCTGATCCTGCCTTGGAGGCGGAATACGGTGATCTTGGATGGTAAGGTGTTTTTTCTGTGAAGCTTGCATCATCTAATTGTAAGGAACCGTATACTTCATCCGTGGAGATATGATGGAAACGGCATCGAGTAGCGTCCCAATGATTTTCATGTTGCCAATAATTTTTGGCGGCTTCTAACAAAGCAAAGGTACCTATCACATTAGTTTGAATAAATACCGCAGGTTGTGCAATTGAGTTATCAACATGACTTTCTGCTGCAAAATGAACAATGGTATCAATGTTATGTTTGCGTAAGACCTCATTGACTAAATAAGAATCGGTAATATCACCATGTACAAATTGATATCGTTCGGTATGCTTTAAAGAGGCTAAATTTTTGATGTTACTGGCATAAGTTAATTTATCTAAATTTATAATCTTAATATTATTAGTCGTTTCCAAAATGTGATGGATAAAATTGGCCCCGATAAATCCTGCGCCCCCCGTTACTAACATATGACGCGGCTGATAATGATGCATCTTATGCTCCTGTCAGGATTGCTATAGTAGTGCAGTTAAAAATCATTGTCTATCCGTTTTAAAATGGGCTGATGACTCAAGAGACATTGGACCTTTAACAAGAATAGCAGTCAGCCTATATACTGGTAATATTTTATAATTTTTTTGACTTCTTGATTTGCATATGAAATCCTATTGGACTTTATTAAATCTAAAGACAGATAATGCAACTACGTTAATGAAAGATTTTTAAGATATAAAAGGATGATATTTTGTCTGTTTCGAATAGATTTTACTTACCTCAATTAAATGGACTGAGATTTATTGCCTTTTTTTAGTTTTTATCCACCATTATATGGGGAATATGCCACTCAGTTCATACTTAAAACCAGGCAGTTTTTTCCAAAAAATGACCGTGCATTTAAACAATGGATGGGTTGGTGTAGATATTTTTTTCTGTTTAAGCTCATTCTTATTAACATCGTTACTGATGATGGAGTATAAAGATACTGCTGCCATTTCTATTAAGAAATTTCTTATTCGACGAGCGCTTCGTATTTGGCCATTATATTATTTAATGCTGTTATTATCTTTTTTGGTTTTTCCTATCTTTGGATTATTTTCACACCCTCTGCATACTGCTGAATACACTCTATTTAAAAATCAGCATTTATTACCCTATAGTTTATTTCTGGGTAATTTTTCATATATGTATTTTGTTACTTCGTTGACCTTGCCTATGGGTCTACTTTGGACAATTTCATTAGAAGAACAATTTTATTTAATTTGGCCAATCGCCCTATCCGTTTTATTACCTAGCAAAAAAAGATGGTTTTTTATAGCTTTAACAGGAATGGTCCTGCTTAGCATGATTGTTCGTTTTTATTTGATTAAAAATAGCATTCCCTATCCGACGATTTGGGTATTTACATTGGCACGTCTTGATGCTTTTGCTCTCGGCGCATTGCTTGCGTATCTGTTTTTAAATAAAATATCTTTTATTCATCCTCTCATCGCATTATTAATTTCGATATTTTTATTTATAATTGTATTCTGGTTACCAGGATACAAAATGGCTAGTACTTTCTGGGAGCTTTTTGTTGTTGATTTAGCAGCAGCTTTATTAATTTATGCTGCTATTTATTCTAAAGGATTAGCAAAATGTCTTTCCTTCGGCCCATTACCTTGGCTGGGGCAAATATCATTCGGACTTTATATTTACCATAATTTAATGATTCATATAGTACTAAGTTATTTTGTACCTTTTATTAAAAAATATATCATCTTTCCAAAATCACCAATCGCAAGTTGGTACTTAACTTTTGCAATTATATTTTTGTTTACTATTATCTGCGCCACTCTTTCTTATTATTTATATGAAAATCCATTTTTAAAATTAAAGAAAAAATTTGACCCGATAAAAGCTGACCATGAAAAAAATGCTACGCCGTATCAAGGGACAGAAACTTTGGAATTTGAAACCAAATAATGACAATTATGCTGAGACTGCTTCGCTTAAATCAAGTAGATATTTACCATAACCACTTTTAATTTGTTGCTTAGCTTGTTGTTTCAATTGTTGAGATGTAATCATCCCCATGCGCCAGGCTATTTCTTCTGGACTACCGATTTTCAAGCCTTGTCGCTCTTCTAATACATGAATAAAGTTTGCAGCATCTAGCCAAGATTTATGCGTACTGGTATCGAGCCACGCAATACCACGACTTAGTTTTTCAATCTGTAATTTTTTTTGTTGCAGATAAAATCGATTGATATCAGTAATTTCAAGCTCACCTCGTGCAGAAGGTTTGAGTTCATTTGCAATATGAACGACGTCATTATCATAAAAATATAAGCCTATGACCGCATAATGCGACGCTGGATGAATAGGTTTCTCGATAATATCTAATGGTTGGTCATTACTGTCGAAAGTGATAACACCGTAACGCTTGGGATCAGAAACATAATAACTAAAAATAGTGGCGCCATCAGTCAGTCGACTCGCTTTTTGTAGACGCTCAATCAAATTTTGACCATATAAAATATTGTCTCCTAAAATTAAGCAAACTGTATCATCGCCAATAAATGTTTCGCCGATAAGAAAAGCTTGAGCAATGCCTTTAGGTTCTTGCTGAGCGGCATAAGAAAGAGAAATCCCCCACTGCGAGCCATCACCTAAAAGCTGTTGAAACATGTTTTGTTCATGGATGGTTGTGATAATGAGTATATTACGGATATTGGCTTGCATTAAAAGGCATAACGGATAGTAAATCATAGGTTTGTCATAAACAGGTAAGAGTTGCTTGCTAATAGGTTGTGTAGCAGGCAATAACTGTGTGGAAAGGCCACCCGCTAAAATGATTCCTTTCATATTGACCTCATCAGTAATAAACGAAAAATGTGCATTAGTATTTCAGAGTTAGCCTAGATAAACAACAGAATCAACCGGTCACCCCTTATTTTCTATACAGCGATAATCAACTATCACAATGTTGTCCGGGAGATATTGTCGTATGCAATTTTGCGGTGGATTTGAATCTTGAGATGTCAATTCGAATTGAATCTGATGATCGGCAAGAAGCTTGGGATAAGCATCACCAAGGTAGACTGGATTGATATTGAATCCAAGAGCAGTAGCTATGTCAAAATGCAAATCACCAGTTGAAACAATAAAATTTTCAACTGCGCTAAAATGAGAGTTTGCTGAAACAGTATGGTCTTGTATGATGAAACGACGATCAGTCAAATTTGCAATGGCTTGTTGATATTTATCAAGCGGCTTAATTGGGGCTCCTTGTTTTGGCAATATAATAGCTAATGCAATCATTGCTGTGACAGAAGGCAAGAGCATATTGGCCAAGCTTGGCGTTGCTATTTTCATTTTCCTAAAAGGGCAAGCAACCAATACTGAAACAATTGCTGCTATCAATGTTGAAACTGCAAAAATATGTTTCTCGGTACCATAACGAGATCCCATATGAATGAGATAAAAAAGTAACAACTGAGCAATGGAAGCAGCACAGATCCCACCTGCTGAAACAATCAAAATAGATAAATTCGACAACCCAGAGAAAGATCGTGTCATTGTACGCAGCAAAACGCAAACTAGAATTGCCAAACTAGATGTTAACAGGATGATTGATAAATCTGGGGGCAAAAATACCGCCATTCCACCTTCGTTAGTAGAAACGTTTTTCATAAAGGTAAAGCTCGGATGTAAAATAATCGCGGCACCTTGTAAAATTGTAAAAATTATCCAGCAAGTAGCAAATTTCCAGGAAACATTTTTGAATGTTTTTTGTTGGTGCAAAGATAGCAACGGGAAAATAAGGCTAGCAGCAGCAAATTCAATTGCAGAAATTGGGTATACCCATCCCAAGACAAAGGTGATGAAGAGACTGATTGTTCCTTTTATGATAAAATGAGCTGATAATATTCCGATAAAAAAAACCATAGCAAGAAAGATAAAAAAACCAACTAACTGTGCGAAAAAAAAATTTTCAATTATTTCCCCGCCTACAAATATATTTGTTCGGTGAAAACAGCATAGCAGGACAAGAAAAGTAAATGAGGAAATGAGAGATGGTATCAATTCTTTAAATTTTATCATCCAACCAATAAATAAATATATTCCAAATAATGCAATAAGTGACACAAAGAACATTCCTCGGAGGTATGATCCCATCAACCCACCTAAGATGACTGCAAGCACGTGTGTAACAGGCGGATAGAGCTGCATACCACCTAGATATGAATAGAGCGGATGATTTAAGTTTACTCCTTTTACTAGTGCGATTGTTTGTATTAAGCCATAATGATGGGCGAGATCTACTGATGTTGCGTAATATTCTTTCCCCCAAATTTTTAATGCCAAAAGTAATAGCACTAAAGTAAAAATCAGTGTTGCAGCAACCATTAGAATTTTGTGAAAAAACGGGGTGGCCGATTTATGTTTAAAAATCAAATGTAACATGTGCATTTTATTAGTAGATTCAGATTTGGGCAACATTATTTGCTCCGTAAAAGTAATCAGGAATATTTCCCAATTGCAAGCAGTCACTCCACAACGAATAATAAATCATAGGTTTGTCATAAACAGGTAAGAGTTGTTTGCTAATAGGTTGTGTAGCAGGCAATAACTGTGTGGACAGGCCACCCGCTAAAATGATTCCTTTCATCGACCTCACCCTCACCTCATGAACCTAACGAAAAGTGCAGATTATAGCACGCGCTGTCAGCTTTACTATCATTCCTTACTTGACCAAACTCAATAAAAATTCTATTTTGCGATAAACCTATCTCATAGAGAGAAAATTTAGCATGCAACAGATTAATAATTTGTCTGCGAAAATAAACAAATATCAAGACCAAATAAAAGTGGCAACAAATAGAGTGATGGCAAGTGGCTGGCTGATACTAGGGCCAGAAGTGACACAATTTGAAACAGCATTTGCCAATTATCTCGGTGCTTCCCATTGCATCTGTGTGGGAAATGGGACCGATGCCATTGAACTTGCATTAAGGGCGATGGGTGTCGAAGCAGGAGATCACGTTGCAACCGTTGCTAATGCGGGCATGTATACCACGATTGCTTTACTTGCCATTGGTGCCAAACCTTATTTTCTAGACGTTGATCTCACCACCCATAATGTGACTTTAGCTGAAGTGAAGCAAGCGGTTGCAGCAGGTGTGAAAGCGATTGTGGTGACTCATTTATATGGGCTTATGGTGCCAGAAATTGAAGCCATCGCTCAATATTGTTCGCAAAAATCTATTCCACTGCTAGAAGATTGTGCTCAAGTGCATGGTGCTAAAATCAATGGGCAATATGCTGGAACATTTGGCGATGCAGCAAGTTTTAGTTTTTATCCCACTAAAAATTTAGGGGCACTCGGTGATGGGGGCGCAATTATAACAAGCCGATTTGAAATTTTTGAAAGAGTAAAACGATTGCGACAATATGGCTGGACGACCAAATACCAAGTAGGTGTACCAGGTGCACGTAATAGTCGTCTAGATGACATACAAGCTGCGATACTCTCTGTTTTCCTGCCCGTGTTAGATGAATTGAATGCTAGGCGTCGTGACATTGCGACACGTTATACGGATGGCATCACTCACCCTAATATTGTAACACCACCAAAAAGTGGGGCGGCATATGTTGCGCATTTGTATGTGGTACGGTGTCAGCACAGAAATAAGTTACGTGAGCATTTGTCACGACAACATATTGCATCCGAAATTCATTATCCCATACCGGACCATGAACAACCGATATTTGGTAAACAGTTTCAAAATATTTCTTTGCCGCATACTGAACAACTAAAAAATGAAGTGATGACATTGCCCTGTTATCCAGAAATGAGTGATGCAGAAGTCGATCATGTTATCGATAGTGTTAATGGGTGGGTATTATGATTTATTCCATCATCATCCCAGTTTATAAAAATGAAGCGTCTATCCCACGCCTAATTCAAGCCCTGTCTAAATTATATTTAGACCTTAATAAAAAAATGGAAGTGGTTTTTGTTGTGGATGGGAGCCCAGACCAATCATTTTCACTGTTACGAACAGCGCTAGCACAAGTGACATTCCCAGCACAATTGCTTGCTCATTCCCGTAATTTTGGTTCGTTTTCTGCAATTCGTACTGGCATGAATGTGGCCAAAGGCCAATATATAGGCTTTATGGCCGCTGATTTGCAAGAACCGCCTGAACTCATGTGCACCTTTTTTTCTTCATTAGAAAATGATGAATGTGATGTTGTGATTGGCACACGAACCAGCCGTAAAGACCCACTCCTTTCACGACTGACTTCAAATTTTTTTTGGACGCTTTATAAAAAATTGATTGTGCACGACATGCCAAAAGGCGGGGTTGATGTTTTTGGGTGTAATCGACGTTTTTGTGATGAGCTCATCAAATTTGAGGAGGCACGTTCTTCATTAATTGCGTTGATATTTTGGTTAGGATTTAGGAGAAAATTTATCCAGTACGACCGTCAAGCACGTCAAGAGGGAAAATCAGCGTGGACATTTAGCAAAAAAATAGATTATATGATGGACAGCATTTTTGCCTTCACAGATTATCCGATCCGTTTACTCATCAAATTAGGTGCGATTGGATCATTGCTTTCCATTATGCTTGCGATTGTGGTGGTGATTGCACGGATTTCTGGCGCCATTGAAGTGCCTGGCTATGCAGCTACGATGATTATTGTGTTAATATTTGGTGCGCTTAATTTGCTTGGATTAGGGTTAGTTGGAACTTATGCATGGCGCGGATACGAGAATAGCAAACAAAGACCGCTTGCTATTGTCGCAATGGCTTATGAGAGTAAAGGAAAAAACTGAATGGACCTATCAATTCGCATCCATCCTACAGCTGATGTGCAAACCAGTCATATCGGAAATGGCACAACCATTTGGCAATTTGTTGTTATTCTACCGAATGCAAAAATTGGTAAAGGCGTTAATATTTGCGCCCATTGTTTTATTGAAAACAATGTCAGCATCGGTGACAACGTCACTATTAAATCAGGGGTACAACTTTGGGATGGTTTACACATTGCCGACAATGTTTTTATTGGTCCCAATGCGACATTTACCAATGATAAATTTCCACGTTCGAAAAAATATCCTGAAAAATTTTTAGAAACTCGGATTGATCGCGGTGCAACAATTGGTGGCGGGGCCGTTATTTTGCCAGGCATAACAATTGGTGTAGGTGCAATGATAGGCGCAGGTGCTGTCGTCACTAAATCAGTACCGCCGTATGCGATTGTTGTTGGATGTCCAGCAAGAATTACAGGCTATGTCGAATCAAGTTCTTCTCATGTTAATCATGGTGACATGATTAAAGCTTCGCTACCCACGAATGATCATAGTGTATTGGTTGGTGTTGGCAAAGTGTCCTTACATCGTTTCAAATTAATTCCTGATATGAGAGGTGCACTCACGGTGGGTGAATTTCCACGCGATATACCTTTTCATCCCAAACGCTTTTTTTTAGTATTCAATATACCCAGTGAGAAAACACGTGGTGAACATGCCCATTATCAATGCCATCAATATCTTGTTTGTGTCAAAGGAAGTTGTGCCATTGTAGTTGATGATGGTCAGAAGCGCGCCGAAATTTTATTAGATTCACCTGATAAAGGCATTTATCTTCCGCCATTGACCTGGGGCATACAATACAAATATTCACATGATGCTGTGTTGCTCGTCTTTGCATCGGATTATTATGATGCATCAGATTACATCCGTGATTATGATGAATTTTGTCAATTGACACAGGTTGAAAATGAGGTTGAATTTGCTTAATGAAAAATCTAAATGAAAAAATCGAAAAATTGGGTTCACCGAATGCTTTATTACTGATTATCATCACAACGTGCTTAGTGACATTTGCCATATGGTTACCATTTGGATTTAGTTTAACAGCACTGATAGAAGAATGGAGCATTTTAGGTTTATTTACGACCCATGGTTTGTTTTTTATTGCCAACACATCTGGCCCATTGGCTGCACATGCTTTACGTCCTTTAACTATCTTTCCTCACGCACTCGCTTATTGGTTAGACCCGCATTCATTTAAATTTTGGCATATTTTATTGATCTTGGTCTTAATTATCAAAGGCAGTACGGCGGGTTATTTAGTGTTGCGAGTGTCTCATTCGTTTTTTCTCGCTGTGGTCATGAGTGCGTTGGTACTCGTTTATCCAGCGGACACGATGCAGTTATCATTTCGTGCATTACATATCAATTGGTCGTTATCGCTTGTACTGCTCGCCAGCACTTTCTTATTAATAGCTTATACCAATAAATCTTATATAATTTCATTTTGCTATGGACTTTTGGCAAGTAGTTTGTTTTTTGCATCCATGTGTATGTACGAAGCAGCACTCATGTTTATGATTTTACCTTTTAGCATGCTTTATATTGATAAGGGTCTTGAAGCGTTGGTAAGGCAAATGAAGCAACGCTGGTTTTTAGTCATCAGTTGGTTAACGGCAATAGGAGTGTATTTACTATATGTCTACTACATTTCTACGCTGATTAAAAGTTATCAATCAAGTATTATGGAAGGAAGTTCGCTTTTTGAAATTTTGAAACTAACGTTACCAAAATTAATTTCTATTGCTCTGGTACGTAGTTTGTTAGGAGGATGGGGTGATGCCCTTCAGATTTTTATCCACCAACTGGGCACGCTGGGACAAATTTATGACTTGATATGTGTAGGTTGCATTTTTATATTAATCAGCAAAACACGTCAAATCCATACATCACATAATAACTTAAAAATCATGCGCATGAGTATCATTGGTGTTATCTTGCTTTTTTGTGGTCATTTTCCTTTTGTATTATTACCTTCGCACATGATTATCAATCAACGGACTTATTTATTTGCAAGCTTTGGCGCATCGATGTGTTTTATTGCTTTATTCATGTTAATAGAAAAAATTAACTATAAAATCGCCTATGCCCTGGCCTTTTTTTTAATATTACTTGGTTTAAGTAGTCAGCTTTACCAATTTAAACACTACAATGCTATCGCCAATACGCAGCGATCATTGCTTAAGAGCATCGTGGAAAATTTTGACGGCGAGCTTCATGATAAAACACTTTTGATTTTAGATAAAAGTAATCAATTAAATCATACCTGGTTTTTTTTGACATGTTCATTTTATTTGCAACATGTTTTGACTTATTTCTATGATCACCCGATAACAAAAATTAAAATATGTCATTTACCTAGCTATGAATGGGAAGAAGATGGGTCGCTTGGTCGCAAAGGAAAATGTATTGAAAATAAAAAGTCATGGCTATTTAAATATCATGCAAAAGTCGAAGGCCCAAATGTTAAAAGCCCACCTGTTCCAAACTCAGTTGTCCTATCAAAGAAAGATATAGTGACGCTGGTGATAGGATCCAATGGGGCTATTCAGCCAAATCACAGGCATGTGCGCAATCATCATCTCATGACAGAAGACAATACTACTGCCAAGCGCTATCAGAATATTTTAAACAGAAAGCAAGGGTCATATAACAACTTATTTTGGGTCAGTACCAACGAACAAGCCTATCGATGGCAGTTTGGTAATTTCTGGAGTTTAGAACTACCTATTCGCGGCAGCGGATGGCAAGAAGCAGAGTGGAACATTAAATATTTTAATCATCATGCCTTTGCTTGGAAAATAGAAAAGGAAGCAAGCTTGCTATTTAATTTAGAACCTAAAGAAAAAAATTATATTCTGAGGGGAAAGTTTGAAATGATATTAAATGATAACATCCGTAAAAGTATAAAAATTAAAATCAATCAACACTTCATTGATTATAAATTATTTTCGACCAACACCTTTGAAGCTATGATACCTCGGGCGTTTCTGGTTAAGGGAACCAATACAATAGCGTTTGGTTCTAAAACAGAGCCAAGCTATTATGATCTATCTTTAAGTCTTGCATGGTTTGAAATTACTCCTGAATTAACTTAGATTTGGAAGGGACATAATGAAACAATATATTACGAATAAATTTGTGACTGAAAATATACTTATTTTTTTATTTTTCATTTGGCAAATAGGGGCAGTCTGTTATGGCGAGCATATCCCTGCAGGCAATGGGTTAGGATGGGACGGCGTGCAATACAGCGACTTAGCACAGCATTTTTATACGCTGGTATTTGGCCATCAATTATCTGAGTATACGGTGCAAAGAATATTGCCATCGGGTATCATTTATGCAGTTGGAAAATTATTCCATCTTCCTTTATCAAATGAAAACATGCCGTTTATATTTGGCATGTATAATACGGTTTTATTAGCTTTTGGTGTTTGCCTCTGGAAGGCGATAGCAACCAAACAACACTGGTCAGCACAAATAAGATTAATCAGTTTCTCAGGTTTGTTTTTAAATTTTGCTGTATTGAAAATGAGCGGATATTATAGTGTGTTAACTGATATCAGCGCATTCGTTTGTGGCTTGTTGCTATTGTTTTTATTTTTATCTAATAAAAATATCAGCCTCTTAATAGTAAGTGTTTTAGGCGCATTCATTTTTCCAACATTACTCTGCATGGGTTTGATCTTTTTTATATTTCCGTATACAAAAGACAATGATGACTTGGTTAACGATAAGAATAATTTAAAAGCTAGCCGATGGTCTGCATGGATTGCGACAGCATGTATTGTAGGGCTAGCTTTAATATTTCAGCATACGGTCATCAATAAAGATAGCTCTGCTTTAGGAAGATACCTGTGGTTGCCTGTTCTTTGTGTGAGTGTTTTTACGCTAATGATTTATTTATATTTTGGATTCCGCCCATTTTTTGATAATTTTTCACGCTCATTTCATAAACTAAAACAATTAGTTCATGTTAGGATTCTATTAGCTTTTTTTGTCTTCATTGCAATGAAAACTTTGATTCATTTTCTTTCTAATGGCGCACCAGGGGCCTTAACCTCATGGCTTTTCCTGCAAGTGCTACTGGTAAGAGCGTTAGCTTATCCATTAATCTTTTTAATCAGTTATGTTTTGTATTACGGCCCTATTGTTTTTCTATTGATTTATTTTTGGAAAGATATAGTCAATCATTCTAAAATGAATGGATTTGGTTTATTAACATTGCTATTTTTATATCTCATTCTTTCAATTAATTCTGAATCACGGCAACTTATTAATTTTTTACCGATAGCGGTTTTTACGGTTTCAGAAATGATAAACCAAAAAATATTACCACCATACTTCACCGCATTTTTTGTGGGACTAAGCTTATTAATGTCCAGATTTTATTTTCCACTTAATCATGGCGAATGGCCTTCTTTATATACTAATCCCCCGCAAATAACTTTAGAATTTCCTATGCAATGGTATTTTATGAGTCAAGGGCCGTGGATGTCTCATACCCCGTACATGACATTTTTCATTTTGATCGGGTTGACTTTTTTCTTTGTATATCAATTTTTAAGAAATGAATCAGTGCGATCGTAAGTGATAACTTTCTTATCCATGAGCTATATTTCTTGATTGAATTTCACAATATTCAAGGCAAGTCCGGATGCCATTTCACTGCTGGTGCAACGGCATATAATGGATAAGAATAAATATTTTCATGAATTGAATAATTATGTAAAGATAATCTAATCCCAAAAGGTGTATTGGGATGACTTTTGAGAAACGAGTGCATACTTTTTAAATGCTTTCCTTTGTCACTTTTCACTTTAATTGGAATGATGTTCGCGTCAAATTGGACAAGGTAATCTAATTCCGCCTCACTGCCCTTAACATCGCGTTGCCAATAATAAAGCGAAATATCCGAGTAGGGATGGGCATACACTAATAATTCTTGACCAATAAAGGCTTCCACAATGGCCCCTTTATTGACAAAAACGGATCGATCATTCAAAAGCCAGTCTGAGAGGTTTAGGCCAAGTAGTGCTTGAGTCAATCCAACATCTAAAAGTGCAACTTTAAATTTATCAGGATTGGCTGTTGCACCAATTGGAATACCCTGTCCATTTGATTGATATACGCGTTGAACCACGCCAGCTTTAGCTAATAAATCAAGAGCTGGCATTAATTCTCTTTTTCTGTAATCACTGGACAATTCGCTAAAATTAAATTTTTTGCCCAATTGTTTTGATGACTCTTCGAAAATCAGCTCCACATATTTTATTTGGTGAGTATTGGCATACTTATTAAAATCCTGGCGATAAGCATTTAAAATATTATGTTGGAGTTTCGAACAAAGTAGCGGATCT
>Ga0207056_1066_pt1 | contig 17398 bp, 12 predicted proteins | sample Alteio_BWMinCont_58_FD_153289 | JGI IMG/M metagenome (GOLD analysis project Ga0207056, IMG submission 153289) | Enriched cells from forest soil in Barre Woods Harvard Forest LTER site, Petersham, Massachusetts, United States -... | ecosystem: Environmental > Terrestrial > Soil > Temperate forest >... | reverse complement strand
ATCCAACTATGCGATATTGAAGCCGAGTTAAACAAGTTGTGGGAAGAGCTCAAGACCAAAGACCGTATTAGAGCCTCCCTTTTTAACTTGGTAATTTATGGTCATCACCAAACTCATATCGAGCAGCTGCAGCTTATTGTGAACGAGACTGTAGCCCGTTTTCCATGTAGAATCATTTTCATAAAAGGAAATCTCGATCCAGATGAAAACTACATCAAGGTGAATGTCTCGATCGAAATTCCAAATAAAAGCACTGACAATATAGCCTGCGATAAGATTGAACTGGAAGTCTCTGCAAATCATTTAAACCGCGTTCCTTATATTGTTTTGCCTCATCTGCTCCCAGACCTTCCTATTTACTTATTATGGGGAGAAGATCCGACAGAAGAAAAAATCGTTCTTCCAAGCCTCAGGAGATATGCATCTCGCTTATTGTATAATGCATCGTGCACTGATAACCTGCAGCTCTTTGCCCAAAGAATGTTAGCGATGATAAAATCGGAAAACCCCCTTGAACTGATGGATATCAGCTGGCTGATGCTCCGTGGATGGCGGCAGGTGATTGCACAAATATTCGACTCTGATGATAAGCGAGAGAATCTAAGACTCTGTACCCAAGTAACGCTCCTTTACAGTAGCTCTCAAGCAAATTGTAGCGACACCGAAAAAATTCAAGCAACCTATCTGGCGGCATGGCTAGCAGATCGGATGAGCTGGCAATTTCTGCGCCATGTGGCAACCCCTTATGAGACGGTTTTTGTCTTTTTTAACGGAAAGAACGAGTGTCAGGTAATTGTAAAAGGGATCACTAATACTGAGTATGATTCAGGAAGGGTGTATCAGGTAGATATTCAAAGGGAAAATCTTTTTGCAGTTTCCATATCCCCTTGTGAAACCCTTTTGAAGGTTTGCGTCCATCTGACATTGCAGGACACGTGTGAGCTCCCCTACACACTTCCCTTGACGAGTCTAAAGGTGGGGCCGGTTTATATTCGCGAAATGTTTTATTCAGCGATAAGCAAACACTATCCAAGCATGTTAGAACAATTGACAAAACTGAGTGTGTAAAGAAAATTTTACCACAGAGAACACGGAGACACGTCTAAGAAGAAAAGTAACAGCATAGACAGGATCGCAAGCAGCAGGATAGGAAGGATAGCAAGCATCCACTTGATATGAAAAAGAAATTCCAAAAACTTATCTTCCCCTATCCTTCTTATCCTGCCGCTTGCGATCCTGCCTATCCTGTTACTTTTCTTCTTAGACGTGTCTCCGTGTTCTCTGTGATCTCTGTGGTAAAAAATTTAGGGAGAAATGTCGTGATGATACAGACGGGCTTTGCTTGGCAGCACTTGATCAAAATCTATGACGAACGACGCGATATCGCCCTCCCAGGTGATTTCCAAGCCACAATCCAATTTAGCATCGAACACTTCATCTACGAAGCCAACCGCTTTATCGCAAAACACGGCTACTTTGCCGTCGCACTCTCCGGTGGAAGCACTCCAAAAGCTATCTACGAAGGCTTGGCATCCAAACAATATGCCGATAAAATCGATTGGTCACGCGTGCTTCTCTTCTGGAGCGATGAAAGATCGGTTCCACAAAATCATCCCGACAACAACTATCGTATGGCCCTGGAGGCTGCATTTGGTCACCTTCCTCTCAATCCTGCGAATATTTTCCCCATGCGCGGCGATGGCGACATTCAGAAAAATGCGGCAGAATATGAACGTTTGATCGAAGAAAAACTCCCCAACAAACAATTCGACCTTGTCATGCTTGGGGTCGGAGAAGATGGCCACACTGCCTCTCTATTTCCCAAAACACATGGTCTCCACCCGCAAGAGGACCTAGTCGTAGCAAATTTCGTGCCCCAAAAGAATACGTGGCGACTCACCTTAACATTCAAATGCATCAACTCGGCAAATAATATTGTGATTTATGCATTAGGAAAAGGCAAGGCTGAGATAGTTAAGAGGGTATTTAATGGCAATTATGAGCCAGATCTCATCCCTGCACAAAGGATTGGAACTGCTTCACACAAAGCCCTGTGGGTTCTTGACAACGATGCTGCTGCTGCTCTAACCCTTTCAAATCCATAACATGCGAGCATCAGGCTAATCAAAGCAAAATTTTCGTGGAAAAGTAACAGGATTTGCATGATCAGGCAGGATATGAAGGATAGTGAGCATCCTTCATATCCTGCCTGATCCTGCAAATCCTGTTACTTTTCCACGAAAAATTTTGCTTTCATTAGCCTGATGCGCATGCTTGTTATGCTCTTGAGGCCACTTCGGGTTGGGGATGGGAGTCCGGATTCTCAATCATATGGAAATGATTATGACCTTCATATTTTAAATAGGTCATGATAGGCTGGCAAGTTTCAAACAATATATCTGAAAAACGAGTAAAGTGCCACGCACGAGTAGGCTTAGGATCGTTTATAAGCTCGTATCCATCTCTGCTCCATGCACTCTCAATCACTCCAATCATTCGTCGTCCAGGAAGAGGCGAAACCAAAGCTAGCAAAGTGCTCAGTTGGATTCCAATGATCGCCAAAGGATATGTCGCAATTTTTACAATGTTCTTGACTAGCTGTATGCATATTTCTTTGGCAATCAGCGACTTTTGACTAGGTGTTGGGCCTTTTAATTTGACGAGCGGACTTGTGGCTATCTTATATTTTCGTTCCCCTATTTTTATTCCAGCCCTGATAAAGTCTCCTGACAGCAGTGTAAGAATACGGCAAGGGATCCTCACACAAGTCATGAAAATCGCTTGGACAAAAAAGGTGATCACGGCATTTTTACGAATGCTTGAGTCAGAGCTATCTGCAATAGGATATTCAATTTTTTTAGAATTCGTAACATATCTCGAAACGCCGTCTTCTTCTATTATCCTTCTTGTAAAATTTGTAACATATAATGCAACGCCATCTTTTCCTTTTGGCCTCATGTCTGTCCAATATTGACAACATAAATCCTTGTCGTATGGATTTGCAATCTTTCGGCTTGTTTTGTCTAAAGCTTTATAGACCCGTTCTAATTGTTGGAATGCTATAGCAATCTTTTCAACGGCTTCTTTTAAGCTATCTTGGGCTTCTTGCCCAGATATTTTTTTCAGAAATGTACTCTGTCGACTATGAAAAATAGTGCGTAAATTATTGGTAATGATTTGTATTTGGAGTGCAAATTCATTTTCGTTAGAAATAAACTTAACGTTTTTCTGATATTCTCTAACTCGATCAAGATAATCTAATAATGACTTAGTGTTTGTATCCTCTTCATCAATAAGCGGAATACGATAATATCCCCGATTAAGTTCTATTTCCTTGTTTAGTGTTGTTAGGACACTTGGAAGGCTAAACTCTTCATAGTAGGGATCACAACGATAAATGTTTGACTCTCTCCACACCCGCTGAGGTTGCAGACAAAATGCTAAAAATTCCGATACTCTTAACATTGTATAATTGTTGCAGATAAAAAACTCGCGACTCCAGGCTTCCTCAATAAGCGCTATCAGACGTCGCCCCGGAACAGGGGAAATGATTGCTAACAAAGTGGCAAATTGCATTGCCACAATTGCAAGAGGATAGGTGACTATTTTGACGATGTTCTTAACAAACTGCCAGCAAATTTCTTTGCGGACTATACCGTTGAAACTGGGTGCTTTCCCTTGTGAACCATTGATGCCATAACGCAAGACCGCTGCATTCCATTTCCTTTCTCCTAAGACTCGCCCAGCATGAACGAAATCTCCTGTACATAACTGAAAAATACGATAGGGAATCCGAAGAATAATCGTATTCAATGCCTGGCCCATAAATAGGCCTGCTGCCTTAAACCTAATCTCGTTGTCCGTGTCTCTGGATTCTGCGCCATATCTATCCCCAGAAGCTTTGTGAATTGCAGTTCCAATTGAATTCTCATGCCTGTTATCTTCCCACTCTTGACAACAATGTCGTATTGGGCCGACTGCCCCGACAGGTGAATTTGATAAACTCATTTGAATACCATTAATTGAATATTTCTAATTTAATATGTTTTTATTATATCAAGAATAGTCATTTATTTGCAAATAAAAATATTTACAAATTATTTATTTAATAGCGAGACTAAATGACATAGAGAGAGACTAAAATGGACATGGACGGTAATGGACAAGAATGGACCGCGCGGGGACGGTTCTCGCCTGACAACCTAATTTAACACAGGCCACTTAAAAAACTTTTTGCATGTACGTTTGGCCTGTGTTAAACGTTAGGCTGTCAGGCAGAACTGTCCCAAGCGCGCTAATAGTGTGCAATTGAGCGCTTGGGACAGTTCTGCATAACGCCATCCCTTTAACACGGCCAGTCTATGAAAACAAAAAGCTTTTTATGTGGCCTGTGTTAAAGGAGATGACGTTATGCGAGAACCGTCCCCGCGCAATCTGGACCGCGCAGGGGAACGGAAGGGGCGCTACAGTGCGCTACTCGTCAGCATCTTCCTCATATTCCGGGTTAGGTATTCGAAAATGCCTCTCATCCTCTCGTCGTACTTCCTTTTCGGGTTGGCAAGTTTCAAACAAGATATCTGAAAAACGTGTAAATTTCCAGACAGGATGACTGGAACTATCATCGTTGAAAAGTTCGAAGCGATCTCGACTCCACAAGCTTTCAATCTCTCCGATCATTCGTCGTCCAGGAAGTGGAGAAAACAATGCTAACACAGTGCAAAACTGAATTCCAATAATGGCCAAAGGATATGTCACAATCTTTATAATGTTCTTAACGAGTTGTACGCATATTTCTTTGGCAATCAGCTTGTTTTTACTGGGTTTAAGACCTACCATTTCACCTCTTGTCAACCTTCCACAGATTACATCATATTTTCGTGTCCCTATTGCTATCCCACCTTTAATAAAATCTCCCGAAATCAATGTAAGGATACGGCAAGGAATTCTCACACAAGTCATGAAGATTGCCTGGAGAAAGAAAGCGATTACAGCATTTCTTCGTATGCTGGCATCGGAGCTATCTTTTATGGGATATACAAATTTATATCTTCCACTAACATATGGAACATAGGTTGTTAAACCTTCTGCCCCTTTTGGCCTTCCATCATTCCAAAGTTGACCACACAGATTCTTATCGTTGGGATTCACTAGATATTTAATCGGCTTGATTAAAGACTCAGCAAATCTATCTGCTGCCTTAAATGCTAACCCAATATCCTTAACAGCCTGTTGCAGTTGTGCTGCTGTTTTTTGTCCAGACTCTTTCAGGAATATGCGCTGCCTACTACGAAAAATAGTGCATAAACTATTACTAATGGATTCTAGCTGGCCTGACAGATCGAAATGATTACGAGTGTCTTCATCATCTTCAAAATCACTATAACTAATAAGTTTAACATTCTTTTGATAATACTCAAGACGTTCAAAATAATCTTGGAGAGATTTTAGTTGTTTACCATTCATTTCGTCATTTACTGGAATATCATAATAACCTCGATTAAGCTCTATTTCATTCTGAAGAACGGTTAAACGGGTGCGAATAGATTCCTTACGATAATCGGAAAACATCCGATGCAATTCTAATCTTCTCCATACCCGCATAGGTAGGAAACATCTTGCAATATACTCCGAAACCTTAATTTCGTTTTCGTTTTTTTTAATAACAAAGAACTCACGACTCCATAAATCTTCAACAAGCGCGAAGAATCGACGACCAGGTACTGGGGATATAATTGCTACGAGCGCAGCAAACTGCAAAGCAACAATTGCAAGGGGATAAGTAACTATCTTGACGATATTCTTAACAAATTGCCAACATATTTCTTTACGGACTATACTTTTAAGATTGGGGGCTTCTCCTATAGAACTGGTGAGGCCATAATTCAACACCGCCGCATTCCATTTCCGTTCCCCTAAGACACGCCCTGCATGAATGAAATCCCCTTTACACAACTGGAAAATGCGATATGGAATACGAACAAAGGTCATGAAAAGGGCTTGAACAAAAAATAATTCTATAGCCTTTTCCCTTATTAGATTGTCCGGATCTTTATTTACACCGTATTCGTCGCCTGAAGCTTTGTGGATTGTAGTTCCGACTGAGTCCGGTAATCTGTTATCTTCCCAGCTTTGACAATAATGGCTTACTTGTCGGACAGATGCACTCATCTAAATACCTCAATTAATTTTGTTAGTTAAAAACATTTTATCACAAACAATATATTATTTGCAATAACAAACACTTGTAAACAAATTGTTATTTGAAATTAATAGACACAAATGGACATGGACGGTAGTGGACAGAAATAGACCGTAGTGGACGGTAATAGACAATGCTCAGTCGTCCATTACGGTCCATTATTGTCCATTACTGTCCATTACCGTCCATGTCCATTACGTCCATTGTCATTACTTAGTCCATTGTCCATTTACTTATTCCATATTGATTTATTCTCCTATTTGCTATTTATTATATACATTATGGATTCCTTTGATCTTCGCATGTGGCCCGACTTTCTCAATGCTGGTGGAGATGAATCTCACCCTGCAATTATCGACCAAGTTTCGATCGACTCCCGCCGCATCGATTCAAAAAATGCCCTCTTCGTCGCCTTGCCGGGCCAAAATTGCGATGGACATCAATTTATTTCCCATGCCGCACAGTCCGGAGCCAATTTCATCATCGCGAATAAAAAATGGGTCACTTCTCTCGATGATTCACTCCCCGCCGATTGCACCGTCCTTCGCGTAGAAAACCCTCTAGATGCCCTTCAATCTATTGCAAAAAGCTATCGCGCCCAATTGAAAGCCAATATCGTGATCGTCGCTGGATCGTATGGCAAAACCATGGTTAAAGACTTGCTCCACGCCATGCTGCAAGGCACCACATCCGTTGCAGCCTCTCCCGAAAGCTTCAACAGCCAGATAGGCGTCGCCCTGAGCCTTTTCACCGTGACCAAAGACCATGAAGTCGCATTAATCGAAGCTGCCATTTCGAAAAAGCAGGAGATGGATCGTTTAGTAAATATGATCGATCCCAAATGCACGATTATCACACACGTTGGAAAGAAGCATCTAACCACATTAGGCGACCTCCGCACAGTGGCTCAGGAGATGATTAAATCCGCTTTGCCCATCAAAAAAGGACAATGGGTGCTGCTGCCGAGCCATCCTTTGCTACAGCCCTTTGTAAACAAGCTTAAGGGAACGCCACACTTTTGGAATGAACGGAACCTCCTCATGCCTCACGCTATATCATTAAGCCGAGAGCATGGGGCTAAAATGCCTTATAGAATCGATTTTCCCGACGGCTTGCAGTATAGCAATCATGCGACTACAGGATTCTATTACTATCTCGACCTTCTAAACATCACTGTAAAGGCAGCATGGCTTCTTGGCGTAAGCTCAGAAGCGATCTGCAAAACACTTTCACAATATATTACTGAGCCAACCCGTACTGAAATCTGGAAATCTCCTATCGGGACAACTTTCATCAATGATACCTATTGCTCAGATCCCCAGTCTGTCATTCGAGCACTCAAACAGTTTTCGCAAGAGCCGACAACGGGCCGACGAGTGTTTATCTTCGGGGGAATGAGAGGAAAACAGGAGCATCCTGAATCTGACTATCGCCATATTGGCAAGGCAATCACCAAAACAAATCTAGATCTATTAGTGCTTGTGGGAAAACATCCCTTTAACAGCCTTGTCAATCAAGTCTTATGCCATTCTCCAACGACAGAGATCTTGTACGATGAATCGCATACAAAAGCCTTAGAAACTATACGACGTTGGATTCGGCAAGACGATATCGTATTGATTAAAGGAGATCAAAAAGAACCCCTAGATGCGCTGACAGAAGTTTTTAATGATAGCATCTGCACAAACCAGTGTCTCATCAATCTGGCTGCCATCGAAGCCAACATTGCTTCAATGCGCAACAAATTAGGACCTCAAACTCGGATCATGGTCATGGTCAAGGCTTTGGCTTATGGGACAAATGACATTCGCATGGCAAAATTTCTTACCACATGCGGAATTAATATCCTTGGTGTCTCTTATGTCGATGAAGGAGTGGCTCTAAAACGTGCGGGGGTGACTCAGGATATCTTTGCAATAAGTGCAGCCACCTACGAAGCAGCCAAAGTGGTCAAATGGGATCTACAAGTCGGTGTGAGCGAAAAGGGATTGATCACAACATTGGCTTATGAGGCGGAAAAATGTCAGAAAAAAGTCAAGATCCACCTCCATGTCGATACCGGAATGAGCCGTTTTGGATGCCGTCCAGAAGAGGTTTTGGAACTGGCGCAATATATCCGATCTTTTCCTTCGTTGTCACTCGAAGGGATCATGACCCATTTTGCATCGGCAGATGACCCTGAAAGCGATTCTTTTACGCTGCAGCAAGCAACGCATTTTGAACAAGTGATCATTCAATTGCATGAGGCCGGCATCACAATTCCATGGAAACATGCAGCGAACTCGAGCGCAGTCATGCGATTTAATTTTCCTCAGTTCAACATGGCGCGCGTTGGTTTGGCAATTTATGGACTTTATCCTTCAGAGACCGCCAAACAAGCGATGGATTTGCGCCTTGCCTTGTCATTGGTCTCACGAATTGTTGGGATCAACATTTGCCGCGCAGGGGATACCATCAGCTATGGACGCAGCTACAAGGTGCAGCGGGAAATCGAACGGATCGCAGTGTTGCCCATCGGATATTTTGACGGGCTGCATCGCAACTATAGCGGTAAGGGTTCCGTGGTGATTCGAGGTCAAAAAGCGGCGATGGTAGGAAAAATTTGCATGGACTTTATGATGGTCGACGTCACAGACATCCCCAATGCAGCGATAGGTGACCCTGTGCTTATTTTTGGAGAGGATGAGCATGGGCAGTATATATCGCCAGAAGAGCTGGCGACGAGCGGGGATTCGATTGTGCATGAGCTAATTACGTGCTTAGGGCCACGCATCCAGCGTATTTTCATCTACGAAGAAGCCTACCAACGCAGATAAATTCCTCTCTTGCAAAAATCTTCGTGCCCGAACTTTTCGTGCCCGTGTGCGTGCCCGTGCCCGAATGAATTGTTCTTTTCCTTTTCTAAGTATATAGAGGAAAGGAAAAGACTAATTAATTCGGGCACGGGCACGCACACGGGCACGGGCACGAAAAGTTCGGGACAGGCACGAAATTGTTATGCAAAGCTACGATCTGACAGGGCCGCCGTGGTCCATCAACGATTGCCAATACTGCTGCTTCTTCGATGAAAAATAGGGCAACAATTTAAAAAATGGCACCGGCCAAACCGTGAAATGCTGCGTATCCACAAATGCCATCTTCCGATCCCTTGAAAAGCACAAATTATCTGGGTAAACCGAATCGGCTAGTCCACATTCTTGAAAAACGATATAGATTGAATCCATCAACTCTTCCGTCATCGCTACGCTTTTCCACCATGATAAATTTCTTGATGAACTAAAAATGCGCATGTCTTCAACGACTAAAATGAAGTTTTTGCGTATCGATCCGGGAGTCGGTCCAGGTTCTGTTGGCAAAGGATATATCCATTTTTTGGGCACTTTGAACAAATGTTGATATCCAAGGCGATCGATAGTTTCCTGAATATAATGGGCACCGAGAATCCGTCTTTTCCAATCAAACCATTCATTGTCAAGATAGTTATCATCAGTAAATAGCTTTAAAACATACCCTTTCACTTTCGGATGTTTTGCGACTATCACTTTTGCAAATTTCCTGAGGCGCGGAATTTTGAATCCAGCAACTTTTAACGCGGGCAGATTCTGGGTGACGCGCGATGCGGTAAAGATTTTATCGAGCTTTGCCTTTACGGGCATATCTTCAGGTAAAAAATAGGGCTCTAAATCATTCCAGAGTGCTTCATCAACATAGGGATTGCGAGGATATATGCCCTCAATAGTGCTAAAAAGAAAAATAATTCCAAAAACAAAGGTGCAAAGCCATTTCATACAAATATCTCCATGATAGAAACTCAGGTATACGTTATATACCAACAGCGGAATATTGCAAAGCTCCTATTTACTCATTTCTCGAGCCCGTGCCCGATCCTTTTCGTGAACGCGCCCGCGCCCGCTGCCCGAATTTTTCCGGGATCGGACCTCGGGTAAGAAAAAATTCGGGCTCGGGCGCGGGCGCGTTCACGAAATTTAGCCAAAAAACGGTATGTATGTGGTTGCTTGGATTATCGTTTCTCAACTATACTTGCTACTTATTTCACTCATGTCAGGACCCACGTATGCAAAAACAAAATCCAAAAACTTTCTACGTAAAAACATACGGCTGCCAAATGAATGAACTCGATTCCGAGATCATGATCGGCCAACTTGAAGGTCGCGGCCTCACTCGCTCACACGAAGAAGATGCTGCCGACTTACTCATCTTCAATACTTGCTCCATTCGAGATCTCGCTGAACGTAAAGCTATGGGAAAAATTGGCCTCCTCGGACTGCAACGTCAAAAGAGAAGCATCATCGGCGTCACCGGCTGTATGGCAAATGCTAAAAAAGATTCCCTTTTCCAAAAACTTCCTCACATCGACTTCATCCTAGGCACAAACAATATTCATGACCTCAACCATGTTCTGGACGAAGTTCTTTCCTCAGGCAAACAAACAATCCGCACAGACGATCAATTCACTCATGAACTCGACTATCTCTCTGCAAAGCGTGACGACAAAGTGAAAGCCTATGTTTCAATCATTCGTGGATGCGATAAATATTGCACTTATTGCGTTGTCCCCTACACGCGCGGTCCGGAGGTCTCACGTCATCCCGACAGCATCGTCGAGGAATGTCAACACCTGGTCTCCCAAGGCTATAGAGAGGTCACTCTGTTAGGCCAAAATGTCAATAGCTATGGCAAAGATCAGCCTGAATGGGGAACCCTTTTTCACGATATCCTCTACAAATTAGACAAAATTCCCGGATTAGAAAGAATCCGATTTATGACGAGCCACCCTGTGGATATCACCAAAGAACTAATGGAGGCCATCCGCGATCTGAAAAGTGTGTGCGAATTTGTCCACTTCCCCCTACAAGCTGGCTCAGACCGTATTCTCAAAAAAATGCATCGCATCTATACTGTCGAGCAATATTTGGAAAAAGTGGCGATGCTGCGCTCGATTGTCCCCAATGTTTCCTTAGGCACCGATATTATCGTGGGCTTCCCTACAGAAACCGAAGAGGAATTCCAACAAACTTACGACCTACTCAAACAAATTGAATATTCTGTTGCATTTTTGTTTTCGTATAGCCCTCGAAAGGGCACTCCTGCAATGCGCTGGAATGATGATATCCCCGAAGAGGTGAAGCAAGACCGCCTGCAACGATTACTCCAATTGCAGGAGCAAATTACGGCAAAACAACGGCAAGAAATGTTGGGTCAAGAAATTGAAGTGTTGGTTGAAAAACGCAATTTTAAAGATGAGTCACTTCTGAAAGCCCGTACACGATGCTGGAAAAACGTTTTATTCAATGGAGATGAATCATTGATAGGAACTCTGCAAAAGGTTAAACTGCATAGCTATAGCCACCAGACTTTTTTGGGTGAATTGATACATGGACATGGACTATAACAAAGCGATTGCAGAAGTGCCATTATCAGGCCAACGGCCTGACGTATAAAAGCCTAGGGCACCGCCCTAGGTATTATGTAGACAATTTTTCAGGCTGAAAGCCTGACGTATAGCTATACGTCAGGCTTTCAGCCTGAAAAACATGTTTGCATCCCACCTAGGGCGGTGCCCTAGGCTTTTATACGTCAGGCCGTTGGCCTGATGATTACGGACTTCTGCTATCATTTCTAAAGAACATAAAACTGAAACTTGAGTCATATGCTGATAATGCGCTGTTTTCTTCTCTTACTGTTATTCTGCAGCACAATGCTATCCGCCTCCCCCGCTACGTTTGAACAACAATTACATGAACATGTCAAATTCAATCCGGCAGGACCAAACTCAATTGGCTATATCACGATTGAAGGCCACTCAGAACCGATTAGCGATGCCACTTGGCTCTACGTTAAAAAAGCCCTGGAACACTATTCCAAAACAAAACCCATCTTCATCATTCTCAATCTAAACTCCCCCGGCGGTGAAGTATTTGCCTCCCAAAAAATTTCCGATGCCCTCAAAGACTTCGACACCCAAGAGGACATCCCCGTCATCGCCTTCATCAATAACTGGGCCATCTCCGCTGGCGCCATGCTTGCATACTCCTGCCGCTTTATCGTCATCACAAAAGATGCAAGCATGGGCGCCGCAGAACCGATTATCATGGGTGAAACAGGTGAAACAAAAACAGCTTCCGAAAAAATCAACTCCGCCCTTCGTTCAGACTTTGCCAACAGAGCCCGTTTCTTCAATCGCAATCCTAACATCGCAGAAAAGATGGTCGATAAAGACCTCATCCTCGTCATCAGAAATAACGAAATCATCAAACTCGACTCCGAAAGCCAAATTCAATCTACCGGATCCAACCCAGATGTTGTCATCTCCCCAAAAGGAAAATTACTCACGCTGACTGCCGAAGAGATGATTAAGTATGGCGTTGCTGATCAAATGCTGCAGCCTGCCAAATTATCCCCTTTGACAGATGCTGAAAAATCCTCGGGACAATGGCCTGCAGAAAAACTTCTCCTCTCCCAACAACCCTTCTTTGCCAAAATTCCCCATGCCACTGTCGATGTCTACCAAATGGACTGGAAAACGGCCTTCTTTGTCTTTTTGGCAAACCCTGTTGTATCCTCCGTATTAGTGCTAGGACTCATGTTCGGATTCTATATGGAGATGAACCACCCAGGATTTGGCCTACCAGGCATTGTAGCCCTTCTTTCGCTATTTCTAATTGTCATCTCTCATCTGTCCCTCGAAATTGCCAATTGGCTGGAAGTGATTTTCTTGATCACAGGACTACTTATTATCGTCGTTGATCTATTCGTTCTCCCTACGTTCGGAATATTAGGTATCATTGGAGTCCTTTTCTTTTTAGGAGGTCTCTTTGGGATGCTGCTGCCAAGCATCCACTCAGTCGACTTTGACTTCAGTACTCAAACGTTAAATGCTGCCGGAGCCGCCTTTCTAGGGCGATTAGTCTTGCTCTGTGCAACCCTTGTGATTGGATGCATTGGGATCTTTTTATTGAGCCGGTATGTGACTCCCAAAGCCGCAGCCTGGAGCCGATTAATTTTGACAGGAAATGAGCAAGAAGGGTACATTTCTGGACAAAATCCCTCCACATTGCCTCCTCCAGGATCTAAAGGAATTGTATATGCAACATTGCGGCCAGCAGGCAAAGTATTGATTGACAACACGATCTATGAAGCAATTACGATGGGAAATTTTATCGAAAAAGATACGCCAATTGTTGTGCGTTACATAGAAGGCAGCATGATCGTCGTCGATGTAGATACAGGTACAATATGATTCCATTTCTGCTTCTCTTCGTTGGATTACTGCTCATCTTCTTGGAATTCTATATGCCTGGCGGAATCATGATGATCCTGGGCAGCATCGCAATCTTGGGAAGCATCTTCCTCTTCATTCAGCAAAGTAACTCATTAATTGAAGCTATCTTGTTCATCTTGGGCATTGGGGTGTCCTTGTTTCTCGTCATAAAATACACCCTTCGCCTCATTGTTCACAGCAAACCCGGCTATAGCATCTATCTGAAAGATGACCAAGAGGGTTTTCGTGCTTCAAAATATGATGAAAAGGCAATTGGTAAAATCGGCGTCGTCGTTACTGACCTCAAACCTGCAGGCTATATTTTAGTCGATGGTAAAAGACAACAAGCCATCTCCATCTCAGGATACATCCCAATTGGAGCAGAAGTAATTGTCTTAAGAGGCAACGAAGAAAGCCTCATTGTAAAGAGTAAATAAAACAATAAAAAGGTGATATATGTTTGGCATCGAATGGAATATCGAATTCTCGTTTCTAATTATCGTCTTAGCGGTAATTTTGATCATTATATTGAGTATTGTCGGAAAATTCATCAGCTTATGGTTTCAAGCTTTCGTCTCAGGGACTCCGATCCCCCTCTTTAATATCATCGGAATGAGCCTGAGGAAAATACCCCCTCACGTCATTGTCAACGCCCGTATCAACCTCTTTAAAGCGGGTCTCAAAACAATCACCGTTTCTGACTTGGAAACGCATTACCTCGCAGGAGGTCACGTCTCCGACGTCGCCATCGCAATGATTGCTGCTGACAAAGCCAATATCGCCTTAGATTGGCGTCAAGGCACCGCCATCGACCTAGCTGGACGCAACTTGCGAGAAGCCGTTCAAACTTCTGTAAATCCAAAAGTCATCGATTGCCCAAAACATGGCGAATACATGACAGGGGTCGCTAAGGATGGGATTCAGATCCATGTACGCGCTCGCGTTACTGTAAGAACTAACATTGCACAACTTGTTGGCGGTGCAACGGAGGAAACAATTATCGCACGGGTCGGAGAAGGGATCGTCAGCGCTATTGGTGGTTCAGATACCCACCTGCAAGTACTTGAAGCTCCTCAACGGATTTCAAAGGCAGTTCTCGATAAAGGACTGGATTCTTCAACGGCATTCACAATCTTGTCGATCGATATCGTGGAAATGCAGCTTGGCGAAAACATTGGAGCCAAATTGCGCGCAGCAAAAGCAGAATCCGACAAACAGATCGCCCAAGCGGAAGCCGAAAAACGGCGAGCAATGGCTGTAGCACAAGAACAAGAAAATATTGCTTTGATAAAACTGATGGATTCCAAAGTGGTGGAAGCTCAAGCTGCCATCCCTCACGCCATTGCTGCAGCCTTTGAAAAGGGCAATTTAGATATCATGGGTTACCAGCGCTATCTGAATATCGGTGCAGATACAGCGATGAGAAAATCGATAGCTGAACCACCCACTCAATAGGGTAGCACATGGACTTCAATGCATTTTTTGGAATATTATTCGCACTATTTGTACTCATGTTTGTTTTGTTGAGTCGTGGGCGCAATAAACAAGATCGTCGCGCCCCAAATGAAAAAGTGTGGGATGAAGACGAAGAAAACGATGTTGAAGAAGGAAGAGGTGTGAGGGAAGTGAGTGGCGTAAGAGATGCTGTATCCATGATGGAAAAGGAGTTCAAAGCCCTCAAAACCATTCAACAGAAAAAACCGAAAAAAATGGCGACATACCAAAATAAACAGGCAGATCTGTCGTCACCTAAATATAGAACGGGTGAAGTCAAGAGGAGTAAGTATCTGGCATATCAAGTGAAAGAGAATCGACATCCCTCAAGAGGAATAGAAAGCATCAAACAATTGAAATCTAAAAGGGAATTGTTCATAATTCAAGCTATTCTAGATCGTCCTTATAATAATTAAGAGTTAATATGACAACCCCGACAGTAAGTTTGTCCCCCACTCATGCACTAACCATGCCAGGCATCTCAGATAATATTTATTCATTTCTAGATGCTCCTGCGACTGGGCGTTGCTTTCCTCTGAATAAAATAATAAATACTAAAGTCACGAATCTACTGTCGAATAGAGTTCGAGAAGAAACAAATAAAAAGCTATCAAATGCTGAAAAGATTTTGACATTCATCAATGATCCCAATCTTTATCGCTTACCCCAAGAGGTCATTGATAAGGCCCTCAGTTCCGTGAATGCCTCCCGTGCTGATTTACAAGAAGTTTTTAATACATCTTTCTATCGCTTACGTGATCTAGATGAACACTTTAACACCAGACCTCATTTCAAATTTCCAACGATATTCCGAAAGTTTGTAATAGAAAAAATCCAACGGAACCACTTTAGCTTCTGGAAACATGTAAGGGTTGAAGAAGCTAAACCTCTGGAATATTTCCTTTGGGAATCGCAAGATCAATGTATACAAGTTAGGGCCCTTTATTGGGAAGCCTACTTCCAAGGACAAGAAACTGCAAATTTACATGAGTCGAATCTTTACGGAGGATGGGACGCTAAGGAATTAGGTGATAATAATGCCCAAGCGATTGTCATAGCTGCTAAAAGGGTTCCTACATTGCGAAGAATCGATCTTTCCTCCGTGTTTGGAATTGGAACATATAATTGGTCAGAGCGAGAATTTGAAACGCTAAAAAAATCAGGTAAGATTGTTGATGCTAGAGCTACGCTTAGAACATATAGCCCTAAAGCTAAGTTAATGCTCAGAATCGCTGCCCTAGTTCTTCTTATAGCTTGTATTGTATTATACACATATCTTGTCTTACATGGAATCGCGATCGTGTCACCAACATTAGCTCAATATATTTGGATTCTCTCTACTGAAGTTTTCCCATGTGCAGGGTTCTGTTTTTCAGTAATCTGTATGATTGCACCTCAAAAAATCATGAGCAGAATCCACAACTGCCGACGAATCTATACACCACCGAGAGTTTAAAAGAGTTAATATGACGACACCAACAGTAAGTTTGTCCCCTACACACGCACTAAGTCAAAATAACTTTGCAGGAAGTATTTCTCCTTTTTTAGACATACGTAGTCATCTAAATTGCCATGGACTTAATCAGGCAATAAATAAAACTCTTACCAGTCTATTTCCACAGAGAGTTCTGGCAGAAATCAGTAAAAATGGGAAGTCAAATGCCGCAAAGATTTTGACTGTCATGAACAATCCAAATCTTTATCGTTTGCCCCAAGAGACCATCGACAAGGCCCTCCGTTCCGTGAATGCCTCCCGGGCTGATTTACAAAACGTTTTCAATACATTTTATGACATAGATCCAGCAAGGCAATACCTGTCTGCGGATCTAAATGAACACTTTAACACCCAACCTCATTTCAAATTTCCAACGATATTCCGAAAGTTTGTAATAGAAAAAATCCAAGAGGAAAAGAAGCGCTCTCGCTTATGGATAAATGGAGTTGAAGTAAATGGAAATCCACGAGTTGACTTAGAGGAATCGAACGACCACTGTATACAAACTAGGGCCCTTTATTGGGAAGCATACTTTCAAGGAAAAGAAACTGCAATATTATATAACTCTTTCCTTTACAGCAATGGATGGGAAAACAAAACATTGAGCAATGACGTACAAGCCATTGTCATAGCTGCTAAAAGGGTTCCTACTTTGCGAAAAATCGATCTTTCCTCGTATAAGTGGTCAGAACGGGAATTTGACATCCTGAAACAATCAGGCAAAATCATTGATGCCAGGGGTACGCTTAGAACATATAACCCTAAAACTTTGACAATAGTCAGAGTCGCTCTTATTGTGCTTCTCGTAGCTCTTTTGGTATTATCCATATATCTTGCCGTACTTGTTAGCGCAGTAGCGCCATTAGCCCTTAAAGTTTTTTACACAATCTCTCTAATTTTTTCATCGGGAACAGCATCTGGCTGCCTA